>Ga0208916_10001450_pt1 | contig 10206 bp, 11 predicted proteins | sample DEB19_08_DNA_5_FD_184523 | JGI IMG/M metagenome (GOLD analysis project Ga0208916, IMG submission 184523) | Aqueous microbial communities from the Delaware River and Bay under freshwater to marine salinity gradient to study organic matter... | ecosystem: Environmental > Aquatic > Marine >... | reverse complement strand
TCGAAGTGGTGAACTGGTCCTGAGCGTCACGCACCGCATACGTCGAATCGATCGACGCCATCTGCGCCGACATCAGATCGCGCACGGCCTGCTCAGCCTCCGCGGCTGCTTCCGTGGCGGCACGCTGGGCGTCCTCCTCGGCCCGCAGCGCATCTTCCTTCTCGCGCAACGCATCAGCGTGCTCGTGCGTGCCGAGCACCGCATCACGCGTGATCGCGTCAGCTTCACCGAGTAGGCGGTTGAACTCCTGGTACACCGCCACCGCGTCGTCGTTGCGCGACAGTTCGAGGTTCGCTTCGGCCAGTCGCACCATCTCGCCGGCCGCGTCGGACGCCGCTGCCTGGTTGTTGAGGAACTCCTGCGTGATGTCCTGCAGGTCGGTCTTCTCGGCCTGGTCCTGCAGCTCCTCCATCTGGACCATCGTCTGCTTCATGGCCTCGGTCAGGCCACGGTTCGCTTCCGACGTTCCGAGGAACAGCGAGTCACTGTCGGCCACTTGCTGCGCCATGCGTTCCGCTTCGTCGCCCGTGAAGCCAGCCTGTTCGGCCAGCTTCTTCAGTGCCGTGAGCGGCGACTGCTGCATCTCGATGATCGCCGCCGCGGCATCGTCGCTGGTGAGACCGAGAGCACCGAGAGCCTCGCGCAGCTTCGCGCCATCATCCCCGGCGAGCACCAACGCCTGCGAGAGCGCACGCTGGGCGGCAGCGAGACCGTCGACCTTGCCGCCAGCCACGCCGGTCGCCGCGGCCAGCTCGTAGCTCTTTGCGATCTGCTGGGCGAACGCGTCGACAACCTCGTCGGTGCGGGCGTTCATCTCCTTCTGGTCGGCACCCATCGCCTGAATGGCCGATGACAACAACTGGAACCCGACCGTCGCCACGGCCATACCACCGGCCGCGGTCAGGAAGTTCTTCATCGAAATGTTGCCCTCGGTGGCGTACTCAGCGAACTGGCCGATAGCCATGTTGAGCGGACCGAACGAACCGGCCACGCCCGGCATCTCGCTGGCGAGGTTGCCCGTGAAGTTTGCAACGACTGACCGGCTATTGTCGGCCTCCCCGGCAACCTTCCGGAACCCGTCGCCAATGGCCCCGGTCGACTGACGGGCAGCGTCGTCGAGCTGCTTCATGCCGTCCGCAAGCTTGTCGGAATCCATCTTGATGTCGTCGAGGGTCAGGCCAAGCTTTCGCCACTCCTGCACCTGGTCTTCCACCGACCGCCCGGACGCCTCAATGGCCGCTGTCATCTCCGGACCGAGCGAGTCACGGACGACATCGGCTGCGCGGCCGATCTCTTCCATGTCCTTGCGCATCGAGTCAGCGACCTGCTTCTGCGCGGTCGCCAGCTTCTCGCCTGCCGAGCGCGTGTCGTTGAGGTCGCCCTGCAACTGCTGGAAGACCTTGCGCACCTCACCCGTCGCGCCCTTGAGCACGGCCGATTCGCCAGTGAACCGGACCCTTACTTCACGCTCGCCACGTGCGGCCATCAGTCACCCGCCTCTCACTTCGTCAAGATTTCGGCCACCGCTTCGGCCAGCGTTTCCACGCCTGCCTCGGATGCCTTGCGGATGCCGGGCCACATGAAGTAGCCAGCCGTCTCGCCGGAGCCGCGCCAGCTCGGAAATTGGTTGAGGCCCATATAGCTGCCGCGTGCCGACTGGCGCAGCGTGTTCTGGTTTGCGCCGTACTCATGGCCGAACGCCCCGGCGAATCCGCCACCAAAGCGCATGGCCGCGCCCGTAGCCGATGACGCCTGCTTGAGCGTCCCGGCCGCTTTGCGCTGGCCTTTCGTGGACGCTCCCGACTTGGCTCGACTGATCGCGTCATCGACAATCGTCTCGAACTCGCGCTTGAGTTCCTTGCCGATGTCGCGGCGCTCTGCCTTGTCCAGCCCGGCCAGGGTTTCTTTCAGGCCGGTGGTATCAAGCGCAATCCACGCCATCGGTCACGGCGTCGCTTCGGTCGTGGCCTGCGTGATCGTCATGGCGGCAGCGTCGGAAGTCGTCGACAGGAACACCAGCGGGAGCGACTGCTTCAAGGTCTCCGGACCATCGGGGGTCGGGGAATCCACGTCCGAACGCACGTTGCCGGCGAACGTCAGCGTGTTCGCGCCACTGGTGAACACCAGCGAGAACGCTGCCTCGGTGCCGGCGATGGCGCGGTTCAGCGCGGTCATCGAGTGGAAGTCGCTGTTGACGGTCGCGGTCCACTCGCGGAACCCCGATTCGAGCGAGGTCAGCGGGCGCGCCGGGGTGGTGGAGCGGTGCACGTGGCGGTCGGTGCGCAGGGCGTTCTTGTAGGTCAACGTCACGTCGTCGAACTCGTACTCGCTGCCGGCGATGCTCAGGACGCCGTGCAGGAACGTGAACGGTGCCCACGTCGACGAATACGAAGCAGCGGTGAGCGACTGACCCACGTCAAGGTGCTGGCCGTAGAACTCGGTGTCGATCATCGCGACTTCGCCGGCCTTGCTGGAGATCGTCGCGCCCATGATGTGACAGCCGGTGAAAGAGAACGGGTTGACCGTCCCGTTGACGGACGGGGTGCCGACTTGCACGGTGAGCGTGTTCGTCTGCGTCAGCGCGCCGGGGGTGTAGACGTGCGTGTACGGACCGGAACCGGAGGAGCTGACCGCGCCCATCATCGTGCGCAGCAACAGGCCCGTGTTGATCGGTGACAGTTCGTGCACGACGTTGCCCTTGACGCGCTGCCCGCCCGGGAACCAGCGGCCCTGGTGGCGGCGGCCGGCCTTGATGCCCTTGGACGTGATGCGGTCCATCTCCAGCTTCAGCGAGCTCGAGACGTGCTCAAGCGCACGCGTCGGCGCGGTGTACGTGCCGGAGGGGGATTCGAGGGCGTAGCCGACCTGGGAGTCGAAACCTGCTGCGGTCATGGTGTGTCCTTCCCGGCCTCAGCCGTTTCGGTGGGGGTTGCGGCCTTCTTCGCCGCTGGGACGCGCCACAGAGGCGCAGAGGGGGCAATCGGAGCCCCGTCGTCGGGGTAGGCGGTGCCAGCGGCCAGCAGGCTTGCGCCCACCTCGTCGGCAACGTCGATCACTGCGCCGGGCTGCACGTCGTCATGGCCGGGCACGTCTACGGCGCTCGCGCCGTTGTACTGAATCTTCATGGTGTCCCTTTCAGGGTCAGATGCGGGCGCGCCAGGTGAGCGTGAACATGCACATGCCGAGCCAGCCGGCCGAACCGGCGTTGCCGTCCATCGGCACCACCTCGGTTTCGATGGCGCTGGCCCACAGCCACCACACCCCGGCGTCTTCCATGCCTTTGGAGAGGATCGGCTTGCCCGTGTTGAGGTCGCGGAACGTCATGTCGACCGCGTTGGCGAGTTCTGCCAGTCGCCCCCATGTGCGTTCGGCGCTGAAGCCGGGGATGTTGACGAACACGGCGAGGGTGGCGTCTACGTCGTCGTTCTTGCCGGGGGTGCCGGCAGTTTCGACGGTCTGCGTGGCGCGCTTCGTGGAGCCGTGCAGCACGACCGCTTCGCCACCGGGGATCGAGTTGATCGCCCCGAACTTCACGTCGACCTTCGACTTGATCTCGGGGATGCGCGGCCAGTCTGCATTGCGCAACATGTCCAGAATCTCGGGCATGACCGGCCACACGGAAGAGCGGTACTTGGGGAGCATCAGTAACCGCCCTGCCGGACGCTGCGCGGCACAACGGGGTCGCGGTAGACGAACAGCACCTCGTCGATGTCGGGAATGCCGGTGATCCACCGACCAGCGCCAGGGGTGGCAAAGCGGGTCACGATCCCATCCGGCGACGACTGAGCGAGCACGCGCAGGTCAAGCCCTGCCGTGTTCGTCGTCAGCAGGTGGCGCGTGTACTGCATCGCCTTCGACAGCACATCGGCCGGGGGCGCGTCGTAGCCGTGGACGACGGCAACGCGGTCGATGTGGGCAGCGCAGCGCACGCCCCACGTCTCGACCTCCACGACGCGCGCGATGGCGTCAGTGTCGGTGATGAAGTCGCCATCGGTGGTCTGCGCCCAGCGCACTTCGCGGATCATCGTGCGGCGCGCTTGCGCTTGGCGGGTGGTGGTCAAGATCGCGAGCCGGGGCACGAACGCCTGAAACGTGCGCTGCTCGAACAGCGTCTCGGTTTCGATGCGCTTGGCAATCACGTCGGCCGCTTCGTAGTCGATCGTCGAGTTGAGCGACCGCTCGTTGGCGCGCAGGTTGGCGACCGTGAAGTAGACGCCGCCCACCACGTCGACGTGAACCGTCTCGGTGGCGGATGCGCCCGACCAGATGACGGTCAGTTCGTCGATCTCTTGTGCTGGGATGGCAACCGTGCGCGTCGTGCCTGCCGGGGTGGTGGCGGTGCCGGCGGCGAGGATGACGGTGCCATCCGACCCCGTGACGGCCACTGTCGTGGTGCCGGGGTCGGATGGCTCGCCGTTCTGGTCGACGGCCTGCCAGGTGAGCGTGGCGGCAGTGCCGGCCACTATGCGCTGGCGGGCCGTCATCGCTCAGCCCTCAGCCAGTTCGGGCTCAGCCTCAACCTCAGCCTTGCCCTTGGCGGGCTTGGCCTTCGGTTCGACGCCCTCCACCAGGTGACGCACGCCATCCTCAGCCGTGACCCAATAGGCCGCGGCGACGATGGACAGATCACCCTTGCGGATGGCCTCTTCGTAGCGCTCCAGCGCGTGCCCACGAGTCGGTACGTCCAACTCGAACAGAGCACCGCCCGAGCCTCGGACGAACACCGTCTCGGGGGCCGACATCAGCGCGGCACCCGGAACGCGCGCACGGCACCCGCGTACGAAGCCGCGAGGTCGATCAGCACGGTGCCATCCGACTGGAGGAACCGGGCCGACTCCAGGCCGGCAACGGTCATGTCGCCGGTGGTGGCGGGGACGGTGATGTCCAGGTTGCCCTGGCCTGCCGACAGCGCCGGGGGGGTGTCGCCGGCCACGATGGTGGCAACACGGTCCGAGCCGTTGGTGTTCGTGAACCGGAAGACGATCTCTTCCAGCGGAACGCCGCCGAGATCGACCACGTGGTCGTTGGTGGCGTCAGCGACCGTGCCGGCGTTGGTGGCGGCTCCGGTGCGGGACAGGGTGACGAGGGGAACGTCGGTGCGTGCCATGAGATGCTCCTTTCAAGAGCAAGAGGAAGGGGTGAGATGTGAGGGGGCGTGCCAAAGAGCCGGACCGCACGAATGCGGCCCGGCTCCAGGCGGGGGCGTCAGGTGATCGACGCGATGACGGTGGCGATGGCCTCGGGGCGGACCAGCTTTGCGCCGTAGACGTGCAGGCCCTTGATGGCGTCAGCGAACGCGCTCTCGGGGCGGTACGTCTCGATGCTCGCGATCTGCTCAGCGAAGCTGATCGCGGACGGGTGGCCGGCCATGACGGCGTAGTCGTCGCCCGTGACGAGCGGGGCGTTGTTCGACGCCATCACGTTGAAGCCGACCGCACGGCCGATCATGCCGTTACGCAGGCCCTCGGAGGTGCCGGACGCGTCGACGCGCACGAACTTGTCCTCCTCGAGCAGCAGGCCCTCGTACCACGGCGGCACGATGGCCCAGCGGCCTTCCTGGGGCACGTTCGCCTCGTCCAGCTTGACCTTCAGCTTGCGGAGCTGCGTGTACGCCAGAGCGCCCGTGGTGACCGACACAGTGCCGATCTGGTTGGCCGACTGTGCGCCGGTGTAGAGAGCTGCCACGTACTGGTCGGCCACGTCGCGCAGACCGTAGACGGCCTCCTGCAACGCGCCTTCCAGCTCGCCGCCGACCGACTGGGCGGCGTCGATGTCGTCGAGCTCGAACGCGAAGTACTTCGACTGGTCGATGTACAGGGCGCGCTGAGCGTCGGTCAGCGTCTCGGGGGTGATGGTCGTGCTGTTCTTGGTGTAGGTGCCGATGGTCGGGCGGCTGATCGAGCGGATGCGAACGGTGTCGCCCTGGCCGCTGATTTCGCCTTCGTAGTCGCGGTTGACGACGCCGGGCTGGCCGTAGACCAGTGCCTTCTTGAGGCTGACCAGCATCTTGGCCGACCACACCTCGGGGATGAACGAGATAGCCATGTGAATGGCTCCTTTCGGGTTGGGGGGTTACGACCCTGCGAGTAGGTCGACAAGGCGTCCCTCGCGGTGCGCCTTGTCGATCTGCTCGGGGGTCATCGTCTGGAGTTCGGCCCGGCTCTTGATCTGAGCCACGCCGTTGCCGGCCGGGCGGGTGCCCTGGCCTGTATCTGTCGCCGTTCGCTTCGCGTCCGACTTCGGAGCGAGCTTCGTGACCCACTCACCAATGCGGGTGGCGTCGGGCTTGCCGTCCTCGTTGAGGAACTTGGCACGGTCGAGCCCGTCGAGCAGTGCGCCCACGTCGAGCGAAAGCCCGGCCGCGGCCACCTTGAACTCGGCGTCGACGAGCGACGAACTTGCCTCAGCCAGAGCCTCGGCCCGTGCGTCTGCCTTCGCCTTCGCGATGGCCTGCTCGGTCTCGGTCATGGCTGCCGCCTTGAGCTTTTCCAGCTCCTTGACGGCGGCGTTGTTCGCCTTCGCCTGCTCTTCGTGCTTGCGTGCCAGCGCCTTCCACTTCGCGACTTCTGCGGCCGTGTCGGGCGCGTCGGTTGCGGGCGGGGTAGGTGCGTCGTCGGCCTGCTGGCCCATGTCGGGCGCGTCGGTCGACTGGTCGGTGGTGGTCATGTGCTGTGCCCCTCCCATGTCGGGTGGTTTGGTGCCCCATGCCGGGGCGGGAAACTCAGACGGGCGCGGGCATTGCTGCCCGTTCTGCCTCAATCCGGTCGATCTGCTGCGGGCTGTATTGCAGGATTTCGCGCCACACGGTGCGATGCGGCAGACCTGCGGCCAGCGCCTTCGATGCGGCGTCGTAGCGCTCGCTCAAGGTGGCGAGGTCGGGGCGCAGCCATACCGTTTCCATGTCGGTGGGCGCTTCCTGCCCTGCTGCCTCGAATGCGAGCGCCATGACGTGCTCGAGCGGGCCGTCTGTCTCGGTGATGCGCGAACCGGCACGGAAGATCAAGCCCTCGCGTTGCGTCGCCGCACCCTCAGCCGAGCCGCCTTCGTTCGGGTAGAGGTAGTACAGCGGGGTGCGGGTGCGGCCGGCGAGCTCGCGAACGTCAGCCTTCACCGATTCAAGGATGGGCGTCAGGTCGATGCCTGCCGACTCCCACAGTTGAGTGCCGGATTCCAACAGCCAGAACGCTGCCGGGTCGCCGCTGAACATCTCGTCGTAGTCGATTTCCTTGCCGTCCGGCGTCTTCTCGGGGAACTTGCCAATCGCGGCGCGCTGACGGAACGCCTGTAGCAGAGTGATCTGCATACGGTTCAGGACGAGCAGCGCGATCCGGTTCAAGTCGTCGATCACGTGCTCGTATTCGCCCATCGTGCGCCCGTACAGGTCGGCACGGTTCGGGAACCACACCACCGGCACGTCGACCGTCGCGAGTTCTTCGGGGTCTTCCCATTCCCACTTGTCGGCCGTATAGAGCAGGTGCTTCACGCCCTGCTCGCGCTTGCGGGTCGCCTTGTAGAGCAGGGCAGGCCCACCAGGGTTCGGGAGGTACAGGTACGAACGGTCGACGCCTTCAACGTCATCACCGAACGCCTTCAACGCGGCCAGCACGCGGCGACGGTCCACCGGGTCATGCTCGGTGATCGTCTGACGCGGGTCTTCGCACGTGATGCGCGGCGCGTTGATCGTCTCGTCAACGGGGCCGACGATCATGTACGCCTCACTGAGCGCGCCCTTCGTGCGCAACAGTTGCGGCAACATCGTGTCCAGGTCGTTGGCCTGCCAGAACCCCCACGCCGCGGCGTCGGTCGCCACGTCACCACCGGAGCCGGTGGAGAACCCCAGCACGCGCATCCGTTCGATCAGCGCTTCCACGATCATGTCGGCCCAGTTCACGCGCGAGATGCGCCGCAGCGTCTCAAACGGGTCCGCATCGCGGTCGTAGCCGGAAAAGTTCCCTTGCCGCGCCTGGCGCTTGCGGTTCGACGGCCCGGGAGGCATCGGGGCATCGGAACGTATGTAGCGGTCGAGCAGGTCATAGCGGGACTGCCGCTCACCCAACTCGACGATCAGCCGAGAATGCCACTGCTGGGGCGTGAACGCTTCCATCATCAACGCTCACCGCCTCTCATCGAATGCGCCGCGGACCGGCACCAACCAACACCACTTCGCGAGCGCCGACAGAAGCCAGCAGACACGCCTCAAGAGCACAGATGTCGCCGGCAGACTGCCGAGCGGACACCACCCACGCTTCGCCAACCTTGCGAGGCTCAGCAAGCCGCACGGAGTCGGTCAGCCCGGCATCACCGAGATGCACCATGCCGTCGTGGGCTACTTCGTTCTGCCACGCCGCGCACGCCGCCACGAACTGGGCGTGAGTGACCGGCTCGAGCTCAACCCCCGCGGCCTCCAGATCGGCCACAACGCCCGCGGTAGGCGATTTCGGGTCATACAGCACCGCAGCGCCAGTGTCGGCGTTTGCGGCCTTGCACGCCTCTACCAGCCACCTCGTACCGGCACCCTGCCGGGCGACCTCGTACTGCAACCGGACATCTTCACGCCGGCCGACGAAACCGAGCGCCGCAGTGAGCTGATCGCGACCAACAGCGAGACCGGCACGGCCCCGAATGTCGGCTTGGGCGGCACCCTGGCGGGCACTCCAGTCGGCTTTGGAAACCACCGTCCAGCCCTCGCCGGAACGCTGATTCCAGTTGAGGAAGAACCTGGCCGAGTCTTCCCACTTGTTCGACGGGTCACGCATGTCACGCACCAGGCGCGCCGTGTCCGCCCACCACGACTTCCCGTAAGCCACCGCCAGAGCGGCCAACAGCACGTCGTCGGGGGCTTTCTCGTTGACCTGCACCCCGTTGATCTCGCGGGGTGCTTCCACTTCGTCTGTGAAGATGCCGGGCGTGCCCTTACGCACCGCGTCGTAGGACGACTCAGCGACAGACCTGCCGCCGATGGTGAAGCTGTTTGTGGTCTCGTATGACCTGCCGCCCGTCTTCGCGACACCGCGGCGCAAGACTGCTGCAAGGTTCACGCCGCCATTGCTTGGCGTCCACAGGTGCGTCTCATCAAGCACCGCGTACGTCGGGCGGGCACCCTCCCGGGAGCCTGCCGCGGCCGTGACCGGCTCCAGCTTCGCCCCGGGCATTGAGCGCAGGTAGCAGCGCGTCAAGCCGGCGTCGATGCCCAGCGAGTCGGCTGCTTTGCCGTCGTTCTCGGTGAGCAGGTAGTGAACTACCGCCCACGTGTTGTCGGTCTGATCTTCGGACGTGGCACCGATCTGCACCCACGGGCGCTCTGTGCCACGCAACCCCCACGGCATACCGACCGGCTCGCCGTCAGCATCCCAGCCAGCGAACCGAACCGGCCCCGCCAACTCCGCTATCGCCTTCGCCGCTTCAACCGGCGACTTGCCCCAGCCCTTCGACCGGCGCGAATACCCGCGGTCATACACCAACCGGCCTTCAACCGGGTCGATGCGAAACCACTCCACCAGTTGAAGCGCCTGCTCATCGGTGAAGAGCAGCGGCTCCAGCGGGTCGCGCGGCGACGGCAGGTATTCGGCCCACCAGTCGAGCAGCGCCCAACCGAGCGAGGGGAAATCGTCGGGATGTTCAGGCCCGCGCCACGGCACCTACGCGCTCCGCAGGTGGCCGTACTGCTTGCCACGCTTCGGTGCGCCCGGCGTCGGCGCGCCCGTCTCTTCCTTCGGCGTGTCGTCGATGATCTTCCAGCGCAATGCGGCCAACCCCTTTGGCGTGAGCCCCAGCCGGTCGTCGATCTCGCGCATCTCGCGCATGAGCTGGAGCCGACCAGTAGCAAGCGCCGCGATCCGCTGGATCAGCCGGCGCAGTTCGTCGTCCGCTTCCGACAGACTCCCCACGTCCAGACCTTCAACAGCGGAGAGCGCCGCCATGTCGTCCTCGAGCGAGGCACGGCGCGAGATCAGGTACTCATCGCCCGTCGACCAGCCAGCGGCCTGCGGCGTAGACCACGCCCACGACCACCACGCCGAACCCTCAGCGCCGAGATCGAGACCGAACGGCGGCGCAGGGGCTACACCCTTGCGTCCAGACGCCGGGAGCGAGGTCGTCGGGATGGTCGGCGCGTTGCGGCGCACCTTGTCCGGGTTCGGGAGCGGCCCCCGGCCGGCCATCAGGCCACCCCTGGGCAGCCAGACCCGTACGCACCCCCGGGGGTCA
>Ga0208916_10001449_pt1 | contig 10208 bp, 10 predicted proteins | sample DEB19_08_DNA_5_FD_184523 | JGI IMG/M metagenome (GOLD analysis project Ga0208916, IMG submission 184523) | Aqueous microbial communities from the Delaware River and Bay under freshwater to marine salinity gradient to study organic matter... | ecosystem: Environmental > Aquatic > Marine >... | reverse complement strand
GACATTACCATAGTCGATGTAGTCATATAGCAGCTTGCTGCATTCGCTCCTAAAATGGCCTTCTCGTGTCTTGTTGGACATATACGATTCAATAGCAGATACTTTCTGCTTAGTTGCATCTTCTACACTATAAGCTTCCCACTTCAACCAATCGTCATTAGGAAAAAGAGCAGAAATATAATTGGAATGCAAATTGTCACGAATCTGACAAAGCTTTGGCAAAGTAGTACTATTCTTCCAAGGAAGGGATTTATTAGTAGTTGTAGTTGTATCTGTAGCAAAAATATAATTACGAAGTTCTTTCCATTGAGTAATCTTTTCATGACGGTTGGTATTATACGTATGCCAAGTAAATGAAATATATTTAGCAAGACTGTCTCGCCCAAACATACTTCCAATCTCTAGACCTTTTTTAGCCATATGTTTCCTTATTATCTAAACTTCACACCGCCAAAGCGGGACTCGAAGCGTATTACATTATTATCTCGATCATCCGAAGAGCGAGTACGTTTAGGTTTCACTGCAATTTCTACCGCAGAAGCAAGAGCATCTTTAATATCGTCATGTGCTGGACGAGCAAGAATAAGCTCTTCTTCAAGCACATCAATATATCCACCTTTAAAATGCCAGACAGAAAGATTTTCATAACGATGTTCTAGAGCTGCAGCAATACGCTCTGCTTTAGTTCCTTCATTACGTGTAGGCCTAAACTCGTCAATAGACAGCCTTAAACCCTCTTCTCGCATCTTATCTTTTAAATCCCTTACAATCACTGCTTGCGCTACAGTAACCTCTGCACGGAGCTTTTTAAATTCCCATTTAGAATGTAAAGAAGCAATACGATTAAAATACTCGCCAATTTTCTCACTCTTAAAATGATCTATATCTAAGATATAAATATAACCTTCTTCATCAATTCCAATAACTACAATAGCTGTGCTATCGCTTTTACGACTTAAGCTAAATGCAAAGTCAATGGAGGCATATACATTAAGTTTCTTATTCTTAAAATACCAATCACCGCCTTGTTGCTTTAAAAACTTCTTATCGTAATACTGAAATCTATCTCTATTAATACGATTGGAACCCGGATCATTTGGATTATTATAATACTGTGCATGAAACTGTACCCTATCTACGTATTGAGCACGAATCTTAGAGAGCACTTGAGCATCAAATCCAAAGAACTTTTTATCTGAACGCATAGACTTAGGCCATAGGAATACACCATCAACTTCTACTGCATATTCTTTAATCTCCCAAACCTTAATCCTATCTACAATTTCACCTTCTTCATTATAAATATCGTATTCTTGTGAACGCCATGTATTATAAATATCAGAAGGATGGTAACGAGTACCACAAGCCATTGTAAAACCACCAGCATTTAAAATAGAAGTAAATTGAGAAGCTTTCTTTTCTACGCTTTCTCGACCATCTTCTGTATAAGCATTCTCGGGAACAACCAAGTCATCAGGAATAAGAATATCAGCGTGCCAACCAGTCGTATTAGTAGTAAGACCAGCAGTAGAGATAGTTGCGTCACGAATGCCTTCAGTTTTCCTACGAGGATGGTCAATAGAAATTGCATCTTGTGTCCATTTTTCTCGTTTACCTTCTTGTGGATGTACATATTCAGGGAAGTAACGAGTAAAAGAAGCAGAAGTAAGAATGTTCTTAATAGCGTAAAGCTGAGTAATAGACAGCCCTGCTGTAGCAGACACATAGAGCATTGTTACTTCTGGATGCTTAGTAATAATCCATGCGGCCCATGTAGCCACCATGTGACTCTTTAAATGACCACGTGGCAACATAACAAGCTTATTACTTACTTGAATTGAACCTTGACCGAATAGAGAATACTCTTCCATCCATTTATAAATCTCTTTATGAATTTCTCCATAAACATATCCGGGATTAACCAAACGAGCAAAGAAGTAGAGGTCTTGCATTGCGGTATCACGAATTTGTTTTGCTTCTTCTGGCATCTTCTCCAGTTTACGTTTTGCTTCAATTAACCATTGGTCTTCCATTTATTTCCTTACTTAATCAGCCGTATTACATCTGCTTCATATTCATCAGAGATACCAGCTTGTATTTTCTTTTCCCGTTCAACCTCAGCCTTTGTAGGCCGTCCAGCTCCACGAGTTGACCATCCCCTATCAGCCAGCCACTTAGCAGCTTGGTAGTTGCCCTCTTGAGCTGCAAACATTGCACTCTTAACTCCACGGGAGCGAAGCTTAACTTCCAGCTCATCCCGCCATTCATCAATGTAACGACGAATTAGTTTATTCTCACAGAGTCGTTGCCAATGCTTCCAATTAACAAAGCAAGCAATAGCAAATTCATATTCTGTAGGGTCTTCCATTTCTAAGTAGAGACGTTTAAGGGAAATGTATTTCTTCCCATTAAGCTCATGATCTTGATCCTTAAAGGTATAAACCGCCTCATCTCCATACCCTAGTTCAAGGAAAAGAGATTGAGTACGGAATTTACCCATAGTGTCAATCATTAATTCTTTTTTAATTGTCATACTATACCTTTTTGCCCAAAGGACAATCTATAACTAATACAAAAATTTCATCTTCAACTCTAAATACTACTTTACCTCTCCCCATCAATCCTTCGCATAAGACTTGTACGCCATTACTTAAAGGCCCGTCTTGCGTTTTCGTATTCGGAGTAGTAGTAGTCTCGTTCTTTAAGGACTCCTTCTGCTCTGGCAGCTTCCCTCGCAAGAAATTCTGCATCCTCTCGGTAAAGCTCGGCTCCTGTACAGGTGCTTGTATTTGAGGGAGTTGAGGAATTTGTTGTGGAGCTTTCACGCTTTTTACGGTACTGCAACTCGCTAAGAGTATTACTAAGGCGAGACTGAATAGTTTTAAGTTGTTCATCTTTTTTCTCAATAGTTTTAAAAGATTGTTCTTTAAGAATACGTTCTGTAGCAACTGCTTTTTCTACTGCAGCAGTAACACTTTTTTGATATGTAAGTTCTACTTCTGCCTTAGCTTTGATAACAGCATTATGCACTAATACTTTATGGGAAATACCCAGTATTAATATAATACCTACTATCCCTAGGCAATGGAGCCAATACTTTTGAAACATTCATTTCTCCTAAACATATAGAACGCTCATAGAGACGTCTATTATAAAGTCCTTTGCTATACTTACCATCAGCATAAACCCATCTTAAAAGCCCATTACAAGCCTCTGTATAGCGTCCCTGATTAAGAGGTTTCAATACAGAATTGGATGTACAAAAAGCATTCACTCCTACGTTATACGTAAATAGAACAAATGCGTCATATTGATATTGGGTAAGAGGGACATTGACACATTTAAGAACACCAGCAGCATGGATAACAAGCTCTTTTTCTAATAGAAATTTACATTCTTGTGGAGTGTATTTCTTATTCTTATTTATGTCTTTTCCTGTATATCCATGACATACAGTAACAACACCTACAACATCGTCATAGGCGTTATACTTAGTCCCTTCCCAATGGACAGCACCAGCGATTAATGCAGCACTGATGCTCCCAACTAACCATTTATTCGCCAGATTCATTGGACTTATCACGGTAACGTGAATACATCGTATAAACCTTATCAATTAACATAACGCTTACATAAACAAGCGTAATTAATTGTACTAATTCTGGAATACTAAATCCAAACATTGTAAGTCCTGATACTGCAATAGGCGGAGCTGCTTTAGAAATTATATCTGTAGCAGTGTCCGTATGATTAGAAAAAAGAGCCATTCCTCAGTATTCCTTATATTTTAGATTAGTCATTGGTAGGCCATGTAAATACAACACTAACAAGCTCTGGAATAGTTGTTGCAGCATTTACACGAATTTCATTTTCATCACTTGCGAGACGAATAGCCATACGATCAAGGAGAATCTTTTCTGGAATAGCTTTAGCACTTGAAGGATCGTTAAAGCGTTCAATCATCCAACTCGTTTGAGAAAGTAGACTAGCTGCAGTTTGTTTAATTTGAAGAATAAGATTTTGTTTACATTGATCTAAATCTTTTGGTAAATCAACATCCCAATAAAAACGATCATCATATTGTTCTTTATCTTGTACTTCTGTAATGCCAATTGCTTCACGCTCTTCTCTAGAAGCAAGACGTAACCAATTAGCTGGATATTGCACATCATTATAAGTAAATGGAACATCTACTCCTAATGGTGTATTATTTAATAGAAACATTATTTTCCTTATCGTGCAAGTGAATATTTGAATGGGTTTTCTGCAAATGCCATGAAAATGTATGTGCCACCACTGGCGTTGACAGAGCCGTTTGCGGTGCGAACCTTGAACCCGTTTGACAGAAAGTCACGAGAAGAAAACACGGCTTCCGCTGCGCTGCTTTCTGCACGAAGTTCGTTTCGCATAGCGTTGATGGTATCTCGCGCTGTGTCGTACATATACCAGCCCTCGACAGCATCAGTTCGCTTGAACATCACAAACCTCGGCCTAAACCCGCAGAACACAAAAGGCCCATCAGCCGACCCGTTGCCGGTGTAGCTGCCGAACTTGGAGAAGCCGGGGACTTCGGCGAATAGGTAGGCGACGTAAGTAACTGTACTTCCATTGCCAATCGAATCTGTGCCCAAGCTAAAAACTGAAGACGTTGGAACTGTGCTATTCCAAACACTTGCCGCAGTTGCCTTGGCTGCTGTTCCGTTAAGTAACAAATATTCTGCGCCAGCAAGTGCTGTTTGCCATACCGCCCAAGAATATGTAGTTGTCCCACCTTGAGAACGTGACTTCACAATCACCATCTTTGGCGCAACACCAAGCGAGTGCGCCACAGTCCTGTTCGCACCCGTCCCAGTATAGGTCACAATGTCAAAGCCTTGGGTCACGCCTTTCTTCCAAGCCCACCCAACAGAACTTCCGGCAGGAGCTAAATACGTTGTTTCCGCAGCTGTTGTGTTTGACTGCAATACGGCTGTTGTGCCGCGCACGGTATCTAACAGTTGATGGTTGTTTGCGTTGGCGCGGTCTTTAATCCACTCAAGATAGTTTGTGCCAAATAGAGCTTCGGTAGAAGTTTTAATGTTTGCGCCTGTATCAAGAGCAATGTTAAAAGCCGTTGAGCCTTTGACAATAGTCGCATCAGGCAGGTTCTGCGTGTTGAGTGCCTTGAAGCCTGTGGGTGGCGTGTAGGCAAAGGGGCGCTGACCAAAGTTGAATATAGCAGTCTGTGCAGCGCCGCCATTATCGACAGATGGGGAAATTGTTTTGCCGGACAATGTGCTATAGGCAGGGCCTTGACTGACATTGTTTTTGTAAAAGGATACTGTTCCAGCATCCATATCTAATGCAACCCCAATAACATCATTTGCTGCATAGCTCGCGCCATAAGCTGTTGCAGTGTTAGCGTTGTACTTGTTTCCGTTAAAACCGTAATAGCCCCAAAAGTTTGCCGTCTGGTAGTTGGCTGATGCTATTGAAAAACCGGCATCCGCAACACCAATCATCACAGCGGAGTTTGTTCCGGCAGTTGGCGTTACCTCCCAATACCATTTTCCAGAACTTACGGCCATTGTTCCGCGAGTAGCATTGCCAGCGGTCGCACTTGTAACTACTTGCAGGTTTGCATTTGATAGCGTTGCGCCTGATGTATCAACCGGATTCAACACAGCGTAATTCCCCCGCCCATTCCCTCCATCAGCCCACATGGTCGGCACGTCGATCATGCTGTCGTAGGTCGCTCCAGCGGTCACGGAGATATTGTTCGGCGTCCAGTTATTCCCATTGCCGGATTTATCCGCGCCGATAGCCGCAGCAGTCGCCGCAGAGTTATCCGCGAAGTTCAGGTAGAACCCGTTAGTGCCATAGGTTCCTGTGTACTTCTTGGGTTGCCATACGCCTGTGACAGCATTGGTTTCACCAAAGGATGATGGTGTGAGTGCTTGGCCGTCAATGAAGTTGACTTCGGTTAGGTAGCCGTCGAAGTAGTGGCCGCTCGCAACCGTTGGATAAGCTGCCCCAAGACCAACGCCATTACCACTGACATTGACAAGGCCGGCTTGATTCAACGCGGGATAATTAGCACTTGCAAAAACGGTGACTTGAACGCCATTTACATAAAGCCGCATCCTATTTGTGGCTGTTGCATTCGTCGTATCCCATACTGCTACGATGTGATACCAGGCTGAAGGGTCACGAAATACTTGTGTCGTTGTAAGTAATGAGTTTGCCCCATTTGGATAATAGACAAAATAAAGCGAGTCGGTCGAAAAGCCTAGATAGTGCTGGTTATTTTGAGAGCCAACAGCAAGATAACCAAACAAGTCACCGGAAGCGCCAATAGCGCCGCGCTTAACCCATCCGCTCCATGTCCAAGTTGTCCGGTTTCCAGTACTTGCAGGAGTCCGATTGAAATACGCACTCGCACTCGACCGCAGCCGCACAGAGCGACTTATTTGATAGCCATCATCTCCTAATAATAAAGGTGTTGAATTAACTACTGACATTATTTAACGTCCAAAATAAGTTTTGCAGTGATACGTGTAGCACTTTCTACTTGATATACCAACACATCCACTGCACCTACCGTAGCAGTGAGACTAGGAACTGTGCCATTACTAAATTTCCAATAGCTGCCATATGCCATAGTGCGTGCTGTAGCGCCTTGTGTAATAACAATAACACCTGATTGACCAGCAACAATGTTTGTTGGGTTCGCTAGTATTGTATTTTCACTAGTAGTGTGTGTAAAATTATTTGCTAATGCTAAGTTTGTAGCAATACTACCACTTATACTAGTGAGAGCCACAGGAGTGCCACGCTGTGCAGCTGTAAAAGCTTGCACTACATTTGTTTTAGCAGTGTTAGCATCATATGCTTGTACATCTGTACCAATTGTTAAACCAAGGCTAGTTTTAAGCGTAGCATTCGATTCTACAACAAAATTAGTACCATTACCAATAATAACGCCATTGTCTGTAGGGGTAAGACCTGCTACATCAGCTAATTGTGCGTCATAGCCTTGTACTGTTACACCAATATCTGCTGTTTTAAGCCCTGTTGCAATATCTGAAGCTTTAGCTAAAGGAAAACCACCTGCTGTTACTCCATCATGTACTACTAGGGTATCTTTAGTTGTATCTACAGTTACTTCAGCCTCTGCTCCAGTAAATGTAGCGTGCTGAGCGGTAGTACCTTTTCTTAATTTTAATTGTGTTGACATTCTTTTCCTTAAACGATTGTACCACAGTCAAGGAATAGCAGACCAGTAAGCTGTGTAATATCTGAGTTTACTCCTGCATTCGCTTTTGCTGCAATTGTTGCGATGTTTGCTGCTACTATTTGAATATCTGCTGAATCTGAAGCGGTAGTAACTACTGCAGAACTAATACCAGCTACAGTAGAAACGCTAGAACTAATCCCTGCTACTGTTGATACGCTAGTGCTAATGCTTGCTACGGTAGAAACAGCACTATAAATCCCTGCTACGGTAGTAACATTAGCTGCAATGCCTGCTACAGTATTAATACTAACGCTATTATTAGCGACAGTAGTTACGTTAGCTGTATTGCTTGCGACAGCATTAACGCTAGAAATGTTAGTAGCGACAGTATTAATGTTTGTTGCATTGCTTGCTACGCTATTAATGTTAGTAGTATTGCCAGCTACAGTAGTGACGTTAGTAGCAATACCAGCTACAGTCGTAACATTAGCACTAATACCCGCTACTGTCGATACTTCTGTATCTATTGCTGCTACAGTAGTAATATCTGCGACACTATCCCCAATAGCAATAATCTCAGCAATATTGTCTGCGACAGCAATAATATCCGTTAGGTTGTTATACACTGTCTTGATATAGCCATCAGGAGTGAGTATCTCACCTGTAGCTGCATCTGTAATACTTCCTAGATCATAATGCCAGCCAGTGCCTGCTAAATCGCTTCCTAGCGTCTGTACGTAAGAAACATTAGTAGAGACAGTGTTAATGTTTGTTTCGTTAGCAATTACTGCCAACATTTCATCTTCTAATGCTGCTACAGCTAAAACATCAGGTAGATAGGTTTCTAGAAAAGCTGCATCTTCTTGAGCACTAGCAGCACTATCTTCAGCACTAGCAGCACTAATAGCAGCTGCTGTCGCACTAACTCCTGCAGATACTGCATATCCCTCTGCTTCAGCAATTGTATCTGCAATACTAACACCATCAATATAAAACAATCCTGTAATAGACAGATCATTTACATTGAGAAGGCTATTACCATTTAAATCTATGTCGTTCTCAATACTATTAGGAGTTCCTTCCGGATTGTCCCTATACAGTATCTTATTTTCAAATTCATCTACAATCTTTTGAAAGTTGGAATTAATCTTCTGTAGATTAAAACCACTCTCAACTGTATCTAAGACAATCTTAGTCATTTTCTCTTTCTATAAGTATTTACTATACCTCATTATTCGTACTACGTACATTATTGCTATCCGTTAGCTACGCTAACAATTACACTTTATAAATCTGTTGTCCCTTTAGGGACGTCTATACATTATACTTAAGCATATATGGAGGAGAGCCTTAGTAGAGGGAGGCTAAATGTTGTAATTTTTTGGAGATATTTTGAAGGTGCAAGCCCAATGTCATAATTTTTTGGAGATATTTTGAAGGTCCAATGCACATATAAGCACTACCCCTTCCCCCCTCTGTACCCCTAATGCTATCCTGAATATAAATGAGAATAATTATCATTATCATTTACAATTGTAATTGAGAATCATTATCATTTATACTAAAGAGTAATGATATATACTGATTAGTCATAATCTATACTATTGGGGTGTATTGTCACCCTTCAGTATTATTCACTCCTCCTCAGTAGTAACTCGTTGATTCTATTGGCTATTGTGCCGAAGGCACGTTAACTAATTACTACTCTTATATAAGACTGAATAAACTCTTATATAAGACCAGTCATTACTCTTATATAAGACTTGGTATTGTCATTGTATTCCTCTTGTATAAGACTAAAAACACTCTTATATAAGACTGGCTTAAGGTCTTCTATAAGACTGAACACCACTCTTATATAAGACTACTGCTTAAAAAAGAGGCAAATTTCACATTATGAAATCTATTTAAACGAGTTATAAGGGGGCTACAATCAATTTAAATTTCTACCTTCATGCTGCTATTGATTGTTCCTTGCGTTCCTTCTATACCCTTTAAAAAGCTTTTAAACGGCATGGGGATAACTTCTATTTGATTGTGGATAATCTGTGGATAACTGATAGAATAGTGTCTCTATATATAGTTGGTTGATATGCGTTATAGCATCCTTCTATATAGGGCTATTGTTTTCTGGTATCATGTTTTCCTACTATATAGAATAGCTTTTGCTTTCCTTAGTCTCTCTTTAAGACTAGGTTAAAAATATACAAAGGCAAATAAATTAAATAAAGTGTTGACACATGTTTTCTTATCGTTCAAAATTCAGTCTCAGTAATAAATAACGTAGTAATTAAATAAGGGGGTTTTATGTTCGGTTTATACTTGTTTCTTTTTGTTGCGGTATTGCCCGCACTTGTGTTTCTTAGTATCGACCTTGCTTTAAAAGTTATTTATAAATAGTTCTTTACACAATAGATTGAATCAAATAAAATTCAGTCTATTGAATAAAGAGTTATTAAAGCGGTACGGTATCATGCCCTTCACAATGCAAGGGCAAGCAGCAAAGGTTCTTTAAAAATTTAGATTCACCTGAATTATCAGAATAAAACATTCTGCTTATATAGGGCGAGTAATGCCTTGCTTGTTGTCGCGCTGGCTTCTATTGGTAGTGGTATTCACTAGGGATAGAAGTTAAGACTCACAAGCAAGAACCATGCCAGCACTATATCAGATAACAGACTGTTTTAAATGGATAATAGAACGCCAATGTCAGCTATACATTGGAAATAATTACAAGGTGAGTTTATATCTCTTTAAAAACTTAAATAATCAATTACATTCCAGCGCATGAAAATCCGCATATGGGATAGTCCTAATCTTTTGGTTCCCTTTCGGAACGAGAATACCAGACAGCCAATAAAGCCAATAGGTTTACACTATTTCAGTGCTATGATTTTCAATAGAATGTGATTAATTACTTACCTTGAAAATGGTAAGGTATAGCATGTCGCAGCGTGCTATGCCGTATCACTTTTGATACGATAACCCTAAG
>Ga0208916_10001447_pt1 | contig 10215 bp, 9 predicted proteins | sample DEB19_08_DNA_5_FD_184523 | JGI IMG/M metagenome (GOLD analysis project Ga0208916, IMG submission 184523) | Aqueous microbial communities from the Delaware River and Bay under freshwater to marine salinity gradient to study organic matter... | ecosystem: Environmental > Aquatic > Marine > Coastal... | reverse complement strand
TCGCTGTTCACCCTGGCCAAGCTGTGCGAAAAGCACAAGGTCAACCTGATCGCCATCGGCAACGGGACCGCCAGCCGCGAAACCGACAAACTGGCGGGCGACCTGATCAAACAACTGGCCCGTCTGCAAGGTGGCGCTGAGATTCAAAAAGTGGTGGTCAGCGAAGCGGGCGCTTCGGTCTACTCGGCCAGCGAATTTGCCAGCCAAGAAATGCCCGATGTGGACGTGAGCCTTCGCGGCGCGGCCTCGATTGCCCGCCGCCTGCAAGACCCGCTGTCTGAACTGGTCAAGATCGACCCCAAAGCGATTGGCGTGGGCCAATACCAGCACGACGTGAACCAAAGCGAGTTGGCCAAAACCCTGGATGCCGTGGTCGAAGATTGCGTGAACTCGGTGGGCGTTGACCTGAACACCGCCAGTGTGCCGCTGCTGTCGCGCGTGTCGGGGCTGTCCGGCAGCGTGGCCAAGGCGGTGGTGCGCTGGCGCGATGCCAACGGCATGTTCAAGACCCGTCAAGACCTGCTCAAAGTCACGGGCTTGGGTGCCAAAACCTTTGAACAAAGCGCGGGCTTTTTGCGCATTCGGGGGGGCGACAACCACTTGGACATGACCGGGGTGCATCCTGAAACCTACCCTGTGGTCGAACAAATCATCGTCAAAACGGCCAAGCCCATCCAAGAGATCATGGGCCGAGCTGATGTCTTGAAAACCCTCAAACCTGAGCTGTTCGCCAACGACCGATTTGGCGCCATCACCATCCAAGACATCTTGGGTGAGCTGGAAAAACCGGGCCGCGACCCGCGCCCAGACTTCAAGGTGGCACGCTTGGCCGATGGGGTGGAAGACATCAAGGACTTGAAAGAGGGCATGACGCTCGAAGGCACCGTGAGCAACGTCGCCCAGTTCGGCGCATTCATCGATTTAGGCGTGCACCAAGACGGCCTGGTCCATGTGAGCCAATTGGCCAACAAGTTCGTTACCGACGCGCGTGAGGTGGTCAAGACCGGCGACATCGTCAAGGTGAAAGTGCTCGAAGTGGATGTGGCCCGCAAGCGCATCAGCCTGACCATGAAACTCGACGCGGCCCCTGCACGGCGCGATGGGCCAAGGGACAACAAGTTTGAAGGGGCAGGGCGAGACAACCGCCAGCGTGGGGCAGGAGCGGGCGCTGGCGGCTACACCTCGCCACCGGCAGCCGGTGCCGGCTCGGCCATGGCCAGTGCGTTTGCCAAGCTGCAGGGGTTGAAGAAGTAATCACCATGCAAGCCCTCCACATCCACGCAGGCCCCAAGGCACTGGCCCACATCCGTGAACACGGTCTCAAGCCGCAGCACATTGGCGTCATTCCGGGGGCAGCCGGTGGGCCGAAAGGACTGATCCTCGGGCCCTTGGACCGCTTCATTTTTGGCGAATGGCTTGCGCAAAGCAGCCAAAGTGTGGACCTGGTGGGCGCTTCAATCGGTGCATGGCGCATGGCCACCGCCTGCCTGAACGACTCAGTGGCGGCGTTTGCACGGCTAGAGCGCGACTACATCCAGCAGCACTACGAACCGCTGCCCGGCCAAAAGAGCGTGAGTGCGCAGCAAGTCAGCGATGCTTTTGGACAAAGCCTGCAGGCCTTTTATGGCGGGCGCATCCAAGAGGCGCTGAGCCACCCCCGCTTTCGGCTGCACATCATGACCTCGCACGGGCGGCATGTGCTGCACCGCGAACACCCCTTAGCCACGCCACTGGGGTATGCGGGGGCATTTTTGAGCAATGCCCTGAGCCGTCGCGCCTTGGGCGGGTGGCTGGAGCGGGTGGTTTTTTCTGCGCAAGGTGCTGCGCTGCCTTTTGACGCGCAAGATTTCCGCACCCTCAAGGTCGCCTTGACCGAGGGCAACTTCATGCCCGCGCTGCAAGCGAGCTGCGCCATCCCGTTTGCGCTGAAAGCCGTGCACGACATCCCCGGCGCACCGGCTGGCGCGTATTGGGACGGCGGCATCACCGACTACCACTTGCACCTGAACTGGACGGCACCCACGGCTGCAAAGGGCCCCGAACGCGCCATCGTGCTGTACCCCCATTTTCAGAAAAACGTGGTGCCAGGATGGCTCGACAAAGCACTCAAGTGGCGGCACGGCGCCACCTCGTTTTTGGACAACACGCTTGTGCTGGCCCCCAACCCCGAATGGGTCAAAACACTGCCCAACGGCAAACTGCCCGACCGTCAGGATTTCATGACCTATGACCGCGATCTGGCGGGTCGGGTGAAGGTGTGGCAAGCCGCAGCCAGTGCGAGCCAGCAACTGGCGGATGAGTTTGCACTGTGGCTTGCACGGCCCGATTTGAAGGACATTCGGCCCCTTTAACGGCTGTGTGCCGTGCAAACGGCCTGTCAAATGGCGGGGCTGGGATAATCAGGGCATGCAACCCGATACCCCTTACCTCACCGCCGCCCTCTACAAATTCGTCGACCTGCCCGACTTCACCGATCTGCAAGGCCCTTTGCAAGCCTGTTGCGAGGCCAACGAGGTCAAAGGCACCTTGCTTTTGGCGCACGAGGGCATCAACGGAACGATCGCCGGGCCCGAAGTTGGCATACGCACGGTGTTGGCATTTTTGCGTGCCGATCCGCGCCTGGCCAGCTTGGTGCACAAGGAGTCGTGGAGTCCCAAGCCGCCGTTCACCCGCATGAAGGTCAAGCTCAAAAAAGAGATCGTCACCTTGCGCGTGCCCGAGCTCGACCCCAACAAGACCGTGGGCCAGTACGTCAAACCCGCCGACTGGAACGCCTTGCTGGCCGACCCGGACGTGGTCGTCATCGACACGCGCAACGACTATGAGGTGGCGATTGGCACCTTCAAGGGCGCGGTCAACCCGAACATCAAGAACTTTGTGCAACTGCCCGCCTGGCTGGACGCGCAGCCGCATTTGCAGGGCGACGCCGCCAAAAAGACCAAGGTGGCCATGTTTTGCACAGGCGGTATCCGCTGCGAAAAATCCACCGCGCTCATGAAAATGCGCGGCTTTGATGAGGTGTTCCACCTCGAAGGCGGCATCCTCAAGTATTTGGAAGAAATTCCGCCCGAGCAAAGCATTTGGGAAGGCGAGTGCTTTGTATTTGATGAGCGCGTGAGCGTAGGCCACGGTTTGGGCATGGGCAGCCATGATCTGTGCCGCTCTTGCCGCTGGCCACTGAGTGAACAAGACAAGTTGTCGCCACACTATGTTTTGGGCGTCAGCTGCGAGCACTGCCATGACCAGCGCACACCCGAGCAAAAAGAAAAGCTGGCCGAACGCCAGCGGCAAGTGGTGCTGGCCGAATCGAGGGGCGAAATCCATGTGGGTGCCAAGATGCCCAGCCACGACGCGCCTTGAAACCGCCTTGAAACCGCCTCTTGCATGAGCGACTTCATTCCTTTTGTGCAAGAGCTGCTCGAAGGCTTGGGCACCGTGTCTGCTCGGCGCATGTTTGGCGGACATGGCCTTTACCACGAGGGGCTGATGTTTGCCATCGTCATGAAGCAACAGCTGTTCTTGAAAGCCGATGCGCAAAACCGCCCTGAATTTGAGGCCCTGGGCCTCACGCCCTTCACCTACCCCATGAAGGGCAAAGAGATTGCTTTGTCTTACTGGTCTGCGCCCGATGCGGTATTTGACGATCCCACCGAGGCCGTGCGTTGGGCTCGCTCGGCGTGGGATGCTGCAGCGCGAGGGCATTTGGCCAAAGCACAGGCCAGGGAGAAGGCCAAAGCCCGGTTGAAAACCCGTTCTTTTCGGGCATTTTCAGCGCGCTGACACTCACTCGCAGGGGTGATGCTTCTCAAATAAGTAAGACCTGACCAGGCCCCGTTGGCCCTCACAGGCTTGTCAACAGCATGTCCCGGTATTCGTCTGCCGAAGCAATGCGCGGGTTGGTCTTGTGGCAGTGGTCGGCCAATGCCCCGGTGATGACCGCTTCAAACTGCCCTTCGGTCACACCCATCGCGCCCAAGCCGGTGGGCAAGCCCAGCCGAGCACACATGTCGCGGATGGCGTCGGGGATGTCCGAGCCGCTTTGCAGGCCCATGGCCTGAGCCATGCGGTTCAGGCGATTGTCTTTTTGCACCGACTCGGCCGCTGCGTTGAAACGCACCACGGCCGGCAAAAACATGGCGTTCAAGGTGCCGTGGTGCAAGCGTGGGTTCACGCCACCGAGGCTGTGGCTCAGCGAGTGCACGCAGCCCAGCCCTTTTTGGAAGGCCATGGCACCTTGCATGCTGGCGCTCATCATGTTCAAACGCGCTTCGCGGTCCTGGCCGTTGGTGGTGGCACGTTCGATGTGGGCCCAAGCTCTGGCCAAGCCATCCAGCGCAATGCCGTCAGCGGGCGGGTTGAAGGGCGCGGCCATGAAGGTTTCCATGCAGTGCGCTACGGCGTCCATGCCGGTGGCGGCGGTCAGCATGGGCGGCAGACCGAAGGTCAGTTCGGGATCGCAAATGGCGGCTTTGGGCACGATGAACCAACTGTGAAAACCCACTTTGCGACCGTCGTCCAGGATCAAAATCGCGCCCCGGGCCACTTCGCTGCCGGTGCCGCTGGTGGTGGGCACGGCGATGATGGGGGCCACTCGGTCGGTGATTTTGAGCGAACCGCCTTCGATGGTGGCGTAGGTTTTGAGCGGACCTTCGTGGCTGACGGCAATGGCCACGCCCTTGGCGCAGTCAATCGCCGAGCCTCCGCCCACCGCGATCAAGCCGTCGCAACCGTGTTCTGAGTACATGGCCGCTGCGGCGCGAACCGCCGATTCGGTTGGGTTGGACGGGGTCTGGTCAAACACCGTGACCGGCAAACCGGGCAGGGCATCGAGTGCTTTTTGCAACACGCCAGCGGCCTTGACGCCAGCGTCGGTCACGATCAAGGGTTTGTGGATCCCCACGCGTTCGCATTCGGCTTGCAGCAGCTTGACTGCGCCAAAGTCGATCTGGATCTGGGTGACGTAATTGATGAAGGACATGGGGCAATACTCCAAACTGTTGCGCCCAACAACGACCAGGTGACAGACCTGGGGCGGCAGGGCGTTGTACGATCAAAGCCCATTTTGAGGCAGGAATGGCCTTTGGGCATCCAGGTGCTGTCACCCTTGTTGGCCCTGGCCTTTCTCACTTGCCACTTTTGCTGTTTGAACCGATCTCACCACCCACGGCCCTGTCGATCTTTTTGCCCATGAGCAGCCACCACACCAACCCCCGCGCCCTGTTGAACGCCGCCACACGCAGCCTGATCGAACGGGTACACCGCGCAGGTCGTCCGCCCATGGCCGCCATGACACCTGCTCAAGCCCGTGCTTTTTACGACATCGGCGGGCCCATGCTGGACCTGCAACCCGCACCGCTCGTCGATCGCGTGGAAGACATTGCCCTTTTGGCCCGCGATGGGCATGCCATGCCCGCCCGGCTTTACGCCCCCAAACAAGTGACTGGCGAGTCTGCTTTGCCTGTGTTGCTGTACATCCACGGCGGAGGCTTCACCGTGGGCAGCCTGACGACCCACGATGTGCTGTGCCGCCAGCTCTCACGCCACGGGCACTGCGCTGTGGTTTCGCTGGACTACCGTCTGGCGCCGGAGCACCGATTTCCGACTGCGGTGCACGACAGCTGGGATGCGCTGAACTGGTTGCATCAAAACGGCCAGACCCTGGGTTTGGACGGCACTCGGCTGGCCGTGGGCGGCGACAGCGCAGGCGGCACGCTCAGCGCCGTGTGCGCCTTGATGGCCCGCGATGCGGGCTTGAAACTGGCTTTGCAGTTGTTGTTTTATCCAGGCTGCGGCGGGCGGCAAGACACGGCCTCGCACCACACATTTGCCGACGGTTTCATGCTCGACAAAGAGACCATCGACTGGTTTTTTGACGGCTACATCGACAAAGCCGACCGCGACGACTGGCGCTTTGCCCCCGGTAACGCTCCCGACCACAGTGGCCTGGCACCCACCTGGATCGGTTTGGCCGAATGCGATCCGCTGGTGGACGAGGGCGTGCAATACGCCGACACCTTGCGCATGGCGGGTGTGCCGGTCGACCTTGAAATTTACAAAGGCGTGGTGCATGGGTTCATCACCATGGGCCGCGCCATTCCCGACGCCCTGCAAGCGCATGCTGATGCGGGCAGGGCCCTGAAACACGCTTTTGAAAGTTGAACCGATGAAACGCCAAGATTTCCGTTTTTCTCACCGCATGCGCGTGCGCTGGGTCGAAGTTGACATGCAAAAAATCGTGTTCAACGGTCACTACCTCATGTATTTCGACACCGCCGTGACCGACTATTGGCGGCAACTGGCCATGCCTTACGCCGACACCATGCACCAATTGGGTGGTGATTTGTTCGTCAAAAAGGCCAGCGTCGAATACCACGCCAGCGCAGAGATGGACGATTTTCTTGAGGTGTGCATGCGCTGCGACCGCATCGGCAACTCGTCCATGAACTTTGCGGGAGCGATTTTTAGGGGCGATGAACTGCTGATCACCAGCGAGCTGGTCTATGTGTACGCCGACCCGGTGGCCAAAAAAAGCCAGCCCATTCCGGCCCCGCTGCGCGACATGCTCGAAGGCTTTGAGCGTGGCGAAGACATGGTGCAAGTGCATGTGGGGTCGTGGCACGACTTTCAGAAACATGCCAGCCCGCTGCGCACCGAGGTGTTTGTACACGAGCAAAAGGTGCCTGCCGAATTGGAGTGGGACCACGCCGACAACACCGCCTTGCACGCCGTGGCCCTGAACCGAATGGGCATGCCATTGGCCACAGGCCGCTTGTTGCAACACGCCCCTGGTGTGGCCCGCATTGCCCGCATGGCTGTTAAAAAACAGATGCGCGGCAGCGATTTGGGCCACCGTGTGCTGCAAGCCCTGATGAATGCGGCCAAAGACCGGGGCGATACCCAAGTCGTTTTGCATGCGCAGTGCAGCGCAGAAGGCTTTTACAAACGCTCAGGATTTAGGCCGCATGGCGCGGTTTTTGAAGAAGCGGGGATTGCTCACATCGAGATGGTGCGTGAATTGAGCTGACGGTCCTGGCACTGACCCTTCAGGACTTGACGCCTCGCAGACGCCAATCGCTGAAGTCGTCAGCAAGGTTGGCGCCAGCTGGGCCACTTAGCTGAGCCACTTAGATGTCTGCAAGCAAGGGGTAGGGCAAGGGCAACAATTCCAAGGCCGCGCCTTCGGCCGTGCCCGCATGCCAGCCTTTTTGCATGCTCTCGAGCGTGCCGCTCACCAGCGCATCAAAACCTTGGCCATCGGGCCGAGCTGCGCTCAGCACCACCGTGGCGCAAGCTTGCTCTGGGTCGGCCGGGGTGAAAACGTCTTGTCCGGGCGTCAGTGACACGGGGCTGTGCACCAGTGCTGTACGGCGCTTGAGCGTGCCGCGAAACTGGCTGCGGGCCACCACTTCTTGGCCGGGGTAGCAGCCTTTTTTGAAGTTGACACCGCCCACCGATTCGTAATTGAGCATTTGCGGCACAAAGGCCTCGAACACGGGCTGGGTGAGCAGCGTCACGCCGCTCATCACTTCGGCCCATTGCCAGACTTCGCTGGACAATTCGGGGCCTTCAGGCAGTGCCTTGCTGATTGGTGCCAGCCACAAGGCGCGAGGCACTTGGACGTTGCTCAGCACAGACGGGTACAAGGCCACGGCATAGGCACCCGCCATCTCAACGGTGTGCCACGGTGCGGCAGCGCCCAGCAGCACCTTGGCGCGGTCGCCCAGCAAACCGCGCAATTGCCATTGGCCTGTGGCATCGGTCATTTTGACTTTGGCACGCAGCACAAACATGGACAAGCGCTTGAGGGTCTGGGCCAACAAGTCGAGGCTCAAGACCAACAAAATCGTGTCGGGCGCGGTTTTGACGACGATCAAACTGGCCTGCATGCGGCCCTTGGCCGAGCAAAAAGCCGCCAAACGCGATTGACCCACGGGCAAGAGCAGGACATCGTTGCTCAATTGCTTGTGCAAAAAATCGGCAGCGTCTTCGCCCTGGGCCTGAATCACGCCCCAATGGGGCAGGGCGCTGACGCCGTTCAAGGCCAGGTGGTGGGCGGGGCTGGTGTTTGCAGGGGTGTTCATGTAGCGGCTCGGTCGTCTGGCAAGGACGTGAATTATCATCCCCCCACGTTTTACCCCCCGAACAAAGGACATGGCCGTGCTCAAAGGCTTGATGAAGTTACTGACAAGCCTGCTGGTGATTGTGCTGGGCCTGGGCGCCGGGGCTTTTTGGTGGCTTCAACAGCCGCTGAACACGGGCCAAGCCGCGCTGGATTTGTCCATCGAGCCAGGCACATCGCCCAAAGCGATTGCTCAGGCCGCGGCCGATGCCGGTGCGCAGACCTCGCCCACCTTGCTTTACGCCTGGTTTCGCCTGTCGGGTCAGTCGCGCCAAATGCGGGCGGGCAGCTACGAATTTGGGCCGGGCACCACGCCCCAAGGCCTGCTGAACATGCTGGTGCGGGGCGAAGAAAGCTTGCGCACCGTGACGATTGTGGAAGGCTGGAACTGGCGACAAGTGCGTCAGGTATTGGCCAAGGCCGAGCACCTCAAGCCCGACAGCCGCAGCTTGGCCGATGAGGCTGTGATGGCGCAACTCGGTCGCCCAGGCGTGGCCCCAGAAGGGCGTTTTTACCCGGACACCTATGCCTATGCCAAAGGCAGCAGCGATTTGGCTGTTTTGCAACGCGCCATGAAGTCCATGGACAAGCAACTGCAACACGCCTGGGATGCCCGGCAAGCCGGTGTGTCGGTCAAGTCGCCCGAAGAAGCCCTGACGTTGGCCAGCATCGTCGAAAAAGAAACCGGCAAAGGCGCTGACCGCCCTTTGATTTCGGGCGTATTCAATAACCGACTGCGCATTGGCATGCGATTGCAGACCGACCCGACGGTGATTTATGGCTTAGGCGAAGCCTTTGACGGCAACTTGCGCCGCGGCCACTTGACCTCCGACACGCCCTGGAACACCTACACGCGCGCCGGTTTGCCACCCACGCCTATTGCGATGCCCGGCAAAGCAGCTTTGCTCGCCGCGGTGCAACCGGCCAAAACGCAGGCCCTGTACTTTGTGGCCAAGGGCGATGGCAGCAGCCACTTCAGCGCCACGCTGGATGAACACAACCGGGCCGTCAACCGCTACCAGCGCGGACAATGACGCAGCCCGCCGGGCAGACAGGCTCAATTCCTCGTTTGGCCCTTGCGCGGCTTCAGCGACAATCGAATATTCACATCACACCTATATGACACGCGGCACATTCATCAGTTTTGAGGGCATCGACGGTGCGGGCAAATCCACACACATTGAGCGCGTGGCCCAGCTGTTCCGGGAAGCGGGCAGGGCGGTGGTGCTCACCCGCGAACCCGGCGGCACCCCTGTGTCCGAAAAGCTGCGCGAATTGGTGTTGCACGAACCCATGGACGCGCTGACCGAAGCGCTGTTGATGTTTGCCGCCCGCCGAGAGCACTTGGTGCAGGTGATAGAGCCCGCGCTGGCCCGAGGCGATGCGGTCTTGTGTGACCGTTTCACCGATGCCACCTTTGCCTACCAAGGCGGTGGGCGAGGCTTCGACTGGCAGGTGCTGGCCCAACTCGAACGCATGGTGCAGGCTTTGCCCGATGGGGCTTTGCGCCAGCCGCATTTGACGGTCTGGTTCGACCTAGACCCCCATATCGCCGCCCAGCGCTTGGCCTCGGCGCGTGTGCCTGACAAGTTCGAAGCGCAGCCCGCTGACTTCTTTGCCGCTGTGCGTGCGGGCTATGCCCAACGCCAAACCGAAATGCCGGCCCGTTTTGCCCGGATCGATGCCGCCCAGTCCATCGAGGCGGTCGGGGCTGACGTGAGCCGTGTGGTCGGCGCATGGCTGAATCGGGCTGCCCCATGAGCGCCACCTTGAACGCCCCTTGGATCGCCCGCCAAGCCACCGATTTGCTGGCCCAGCGCGGGCATGCTTGGTTGCTGCAAGGCCCGTCGGGCTTGGGCCAATATGAATTGGCGCTGGCTTTGGCGTCGGCGTGGTTGTGCGAAAAGCCCACGCCACAGGGCGCTTGTGGCGATTGCCCCAGTTGCCACGCCATTGCCGTGCACACCCACGCCGACTTGGCCGTACTGATGCCCGAGACGGTGATGATCGAGTTGGGCTGGCCCTTGTCCGAAAAAGCGCAAGACGAGATCGACAAAAAATCCCGCAAGCCCAGCAAAGAGATCCGTGTGGACGCG
>Ga0208916_10001443_pt1 | contig 10224 bp, 8 predicted proteins | sample DEB19_08_DNA_5_FD_184523 | JGI IMG/M metagenome (GOLD analysis project Ga0208916, IMG submission 184523) | Aqueous microbial communities from the Delaware River and Bay under freshwater to marine salinity gradient to study organic matter... | ecosystem: Environmental > Aquatic > Marine > Coastal... | reverse complement strand
CGTGTTTGTGGCGGGTCTGGTGTCTTGGTTGATCAAGAAACTGGTGGAAACCGTGGGTTTGCGTCCGGTTGACCGCACTTTGGGTGGTGTGTTTGGCTTGGCCCGTGGGCTGGTGCTGCTGCTCGCTTTGACGGTGGTGTTGCAGTTGACCGGGCTTTCGCGCGACGCATGGTGGACCACGGCACAAGGGCCGGTCTGGTTAGAGCTTGTCCTGACCGGGTTGAAGCCACTTTTGCCCCAAACCTTTGTGGAATATTTGCCCTGAATTTTTCGGGGTGGTTCGATTTTTGAACGGATAAAAGTATGTGTGGAATTGTCGGCGTTGTCAGCAGCGCACCGGTCAATCAGTTGATTTATGACGCCTTGTTGTTGTTGCAGCACCGTGGCCAAGACGCTGCGGGCATCGTCACGCAGTTGGACCGCAAGTTTTTCATGCACAAGGCCAAGGGCATGGTGCGCGACGTGTTTCGTACCCGCAACATGCGCAGCCTGCCTGGCAACTGCGGTTTGGGCCAGGTGCGTTACCCCACGGCAGGCAACGCTTTCAGTGAAGAAGAAGCGCAGCCGTTTTATGTGAACGCCCCCTTTGGGTTGGTGCTGGTGCACAACGGCAACCTGACCAATGCCCATGCGCTGAAGGCCGAGTTGTTTTCCAACGACCATCGCCATATCAATACCGAAAGCGATTCCGAGGTTTTGCTCAACGTGTTGGCCCACGAACTGGAGAAAACCACGCGCGGTTTGCCGCTCAAGCCCATCGATGTGTTTGAGGCGGTGCGCGGTGTCAACCGCCGTGTCAAAGGCTCTTATGCCGTGATCGCCTTGATCGCAGGCCATGGTTTGGTGGCCTTTCGCGACCCGCACGGCATTCGCCCTTTGTGCATGGGCCGAAGTGAAGATGGTTCCATCATGTTGGCCAGCGAGTCGGTTGCGCTGGATGGCACAGCCCATCAGTTTGAACGTGATGTGGCCCCAGGCGAGGCCATTTTTGTGGACTTGGAAGGCCAGATGCACACCCAGCACTGCGCTGAAAAGTCGCAGCTCAGCCCTTGTATCTTCGAATACGTGTACCTGGCCCGCCCGGACTCCACCATGGACGGGATATCGGTCTACCAAGCCCGCTTGAATTTGGGTGAGACTCTGGCCAAGCGCGTCATCTCGACCGTGCCGCCCAGCGACATTGATGTGGTGATTCCGATTCCGGAGTCCAGTCGCCCCAGCGCCACGCAGTTGGCTCATTTGTTGGGCATTCCTTACCGCGAAGGTTTTGTCAAAAACCGTTACGTGGGCCGCACCTTCATCATGCCCGGCCAAGCCGTGCGCAAAAAATCGGTCCGCCAAAAGCTCAACACCATCGTGAGCGAATTCAAGGGGCGCAATGTGTTGCTGGTGGATGACTCCATCGTGCGCGGCACCACCAGCCGCGAGATCGTGCAAATGGCGCGTGACGCGGGTGCCCGCAAGGTCTACATGGCCAGCGCCGCGCCGCCAGTGCGCTACCCCAATGTGTATGGCATCGACATGCCCACCAAAGAAGAGCTGGTGGCCCACGGTCGCAGCATCGAGGAAATCCGCGAGATCATTGGTTGTGATGCGCTGATTTACCAAGATGTGGACGCCATGAAAACCGCAGTTGCCCAAGCGCGTGTCAACGCAGCCGGTGTGCTTTCGGACTTCGATGCCTCTTGCTTTGACGGGGTTTATGTCACCGGCGATATTTCGGCCGATGACATCAACCGCTTGAACGAAACCCGACTCCAGGTGGAAGAGGGTGACGATGACAATTCGCGTTTGGCACTGCCCAACGCCAGCGTGTGAGAACTTGCCATGAACGAATCTTCACGATTTGACGATCTGCACATCGAAACCCTGGCGGTGCGTGCCGCTGTTGAGCGAAGCCAGTATGGTGAAAACTCTGAAGCGCTCTACCTGACCAGTGGCTATGTTCAGCCCACGGCAGAAGCTGCGGCACGGCGTTTTGCCGGTGACGAAGAAGGCTTTACCTACGGCCGCTACGGCAACCCCACGGTCAGCAGCATGGAAATGCGTTTGGCTGCCTTGGAGGGCACGGAAGCCGCCATGGGCACAGCGTCGGGCATGTCGGCCATTTTGATGATGTGCATGGGCTTGCTCAAGGCGGGTGACCATGTGGTGTGTTCACGTTCCATGTTCGGCTCGACCATCAAACTCATCGGCTCTGATTTGGCCAAGTTCGGTGTCGAGTCGAGCTTTGTATCGCAGACCGACTTGAAAGAATGGCAAGCGGCGATTCGCCCCAACACACGCTTGCTGTTTGCCGAAACCCCCACCAACCCGCTGACCGAAGTTTGCGACATCCAGGCTCTGGCCGACATGGCCCACAACGCCGGTGCTTTGCTGGCGGTTGACAACTGCTTTGCCACGCCCGCCTTGCAACGCCCAGCCGCGATGGGCGCCGACATCATCATGCATTCGGGCACCAAGTACCTCGATGGTCAGGGCCGAGTGATGGCCGGTGCCTTGTGTGCTTCGCAGCAAATGATCACCGAAAAGTTTTTACCGGTGCTCAAAAGCGGTGGCATGACATTGGCGCCTTTCAATGCTTGGGTGGTGCTTAAAGGCCTGGAGACACTGGACTTGCGCATGCGTGCGCAGACCGCCCGCGCACAAATTCTGGCCGAGTGGCTGGAAAAGCATCCATCGGTGGCGCGCGTTTACTACCCCGGTTTGGCAAGCCACCCTCAGCACGATTTGGCCATGCGCCAAATGTCGGGCTTGGGCGGCGCGGTTTTGTCTTTTGATGTGAAAGCCGATGGCCCTGAGCAATCTCGCGCACGCGCATTCCATGTGCTCGATTCGATGCAAATGCTGTCCTTGTCCACCAATCTGGGCGACACCAAAACCTTGGTGGCTCATCCTGCCAGCACCTCGCATGGCCGCCTGACCGAGGCCCAGCGCCAAGCTGCGGGCATTGGCCAGGGGCTGGTCCGCGTAGCGGTTGGCCTCGAATACCCGCAAGACATCCAAAAAGACCTCTCCCGTGGTCTCGATACCCTTTGATATGACAACCACTGCACGCACGCGCACCCGCTTTGCCCCATCGCCCACCGGCTTCATTCATCTGGGCAACATCCGCTCGGCTTTGTACCCTTGGGCTTTTGCCCGCGCCACCGGTGGCGACTTCATTTTGCGCATCGAAGACACCGATCTGGACCGTTCCACACAAGCTTCGGTCGATGTGATCATCGAAGGCATGGCCTGGCTCGGCCTGGACCACGACGAAGGCCCGTTCTACCAAATGCAGCGCATGGACCGCTACAAGGTGGTGCTGACTGAATTGATCGATGCAGGCCATGTCTACCCTTGTTACATGAGCATGGCCGAGCTTGACGCTTTGCGCGAGCACCAGATGGCCAACAAGGAAAAGCCCCGTTACGACGGCACATGGCGGCCCATGCCGGGTAAAACTTTGCCCGCGATCCCTGAGGGCGTGAAGCCGGTGCTGCGTTTCAAAAATCCGATCGGTGGTGTGGTGGCTTGGGACGACAAGGTCAAAGGCCGCATCGAGATCAGCAACGATGAACTGGACGACCTGGTCATTGCCCGCCCGGATGGCACCCCCACCTACAACTTCTGCGTGGTGGTGGATGACATCGACATGCAGATCACCCATGTGATCCGTGGCGACGACCATGTGAACAACACCCCCCGCCAGATCAACATCTTTCAAGCTTTGGGCAAGGAGACGCCGATCTATGCCCATCTGCCTACCGTGCTCAATGAGCAAGGCGAGAAGATGAGCAAGCGCAACGGTGCCAAGGCGGTCACGGCTTACCGTGATGAGGGCTATTTGCCCGATGCCATGGTCAACTATCTGGCGCGTTTGGGTTGGAGTCACGGTGACGACGAAATTTTCAGCCGTGCACAGTTTTTGGAGTGGTTCAACCTCGACCACTTGGGCCGCAGTGCCGCGCAGTTTGACGAGGCCAAACTCAAGTGGGTCAACGCCCAGCACCTCAAGGCCATGGACGATGCAGAACTGGCCGAACGCGTTCAGCCATTCTTGGCCAAACTGGGTGTGGTGGCTGATCAGCGCTTGTCCAGTATTTGCGGCTTGTTTAAAGACCGTTGCGATACCTTGGTGGTTTTGGCCCAGTGGGTCTCGGCCTTTTATCTGGACGTGGTTCCCAACGCAGACGAGAGAGCCCAGCATGTGACAGACGCGGTCAAACCCGCATTGGCCATGTTGTCAGGCAAGTTGGCTGCATGTGCTTGGGACAAGCCAGCCATTGCGGCGGCGATCAAGGAAACATTGGCCGAAACCGGCCTCAAGATGCCGCAAATTGCGATGCCTGTAAGGGTGTTGGTGATGGGCACGGCACAGACACCATCGCTGGATGCGGTGCTCGCGTTAAGTCAAAGAGAAAAAATTATCGCCCGCTTGAAAAACGCCTAAATTTCTGTCTATAATTCAAGTCTCGACACCAACGAGGCATAACGAAAAAGCAGCAATGCTCGACGTTGTACCAAAGGGGGTATAGCTCAGCTGGGAGAGCGCTTGCATGGCATGCAAGAGGTCAGCGGTTCGATCCCGCTTACCTCCACCAAAGTGTCGAAAATGTTCGCAAGAACAAGATTCGAAAGAATCAGTCCAGGTTATGACCCTATCGTCTAGAGGCCTAGGACATCACCCTTTCACGGTGAGTACCGGGGTTCGAATCCCCGTAGGGTCGCCAAGTTTTGTAGCACTTGGTCAGTTTGCATCAGCACTCTGACAAAAGTTACAGCTACCAGGAGTGGTAGTTCAGTTGGTTAGAATACCGGCCTGTCACGCCGGGGGTCGCGGGTTCGAGTCCCGTCCACTCCGCCAAAACGTAAAAACCCTTGTAAGTCTGACTTGCAAGGGTTTTTTACTTTCTGGGCCACCTCTTTACCCTCATTTGCACTTGCGCCAGAGGCTTGCAGCCCAGCAATGAGCGTGGCCGGTGGGCATTCGCATCGCTGTGAAGGCCGATACAGCGGTGATGCACAACTCAAATTGCTTGTCGCTTGACCAATAAGCTGATCAGCTCGGGCACCAGCGCTTGCGGGGTGCCTTCTTGGCAGGCTTTTTCCAATGTGTTTTTTACTGCTTGCGCTACGGTGTGGTCGGCGTGGGTGTCTATGGCCATTTGGTTGTAGTAACTCAGGTCTTTCAGTGCGTTGCTCATCGAAAATCTCAGACCCGAGGTGTCGCCGTTGGCCAGCGTCGGTTTGAGGCGCTCCAATGCTGCGCCCCAGCCGCCGCCCATGGCCAGCACGTCGACAAAGGTTTGCGCGTTCACGCCTGACAGCTGGGCGCAGGCAGCGGCCTCGGCCAACAAAGTCACGGTGCCCAGCGACACGTAGTTGTGCAAGAGTTTCATGCGGTGACCGGAGCCGATCGGGCCGGTGTGCACGATGTTTTCTGCAAAACAAGACAAGATAGGTTTGCAGGTTTCGAACAGGGCCGCATCGCCACCCACCAGCAAATTCAGGCGCCCTTCGGCGGCTTCTTTGGGTGTGCGCGTCATCGGCGCGTCCAGAAACTGGCCGCCTTGTGCGATCACCAGGGCGGCGACTTTTTCGGTGGAGGCGGGCACGGCCGTGGAGCAGTCGATGACGATGGTGCCGGGCCGCAGTCCCTGGAGCACACCATCGTCGCCCAAAAGCACAGCCTCGACCTGCGGCGTCCCCGTGACGCACAGAATGATGACGTCGGATTGTTGCGCCAATGCTTGAGCTGTTTGGAACGTGCGTGCCCCAGCTGACAGCAGGGCGTCGAGTGGCTGGTTGCCCGGGTGTTCCAGTACCGACAGACTTTGCCCGTGCTTAAGCAAATTGCTTGCGATGCCGTGACCCATCATGCCGATGCCGATCATGCCGATTGTTTTCATAGGTGCTTTCGAAAATAAAAACGTCTCTGCGGCAAATATAACCACAGTGAAGGGATTTACCGCAGCAGCCCAAAGTCTTGGGCCAACTGTTGGTATTCCTTTGTTTGGTGCTGGATCAGTTGCTCCAGTGCGGCACCCGTGAGTGCTGTTTTCTGCAGGCCTGCACGCGTGAGCAATTGTTCGAATTTCGGGTTAGCTGTGGCGCGTGACAGTGCCTCGCCCCATTCTTTTCGCTCGCCTTCGTTCACGTCAGGCCCCAGATAAACGCCTCGCAAAATAGGCCAACGGATGTCGTAGCCCTGCTCTTTGGCTGTGGGCACTTGCGACCAACGACCGGGCAGACGGGTGTCTGCCAGCACGGCCAAAATCCTGACTTTGGCACCCTGATCGACTTGCTGCCCCACTTCTGCGGCATCGCCTGCGAGAACCTGGACATGCCCACCACTGAGTGCAGAAAGGGCTTCGCCACCGCCCTCAAAAGCTACAAATCGCATGGTCTTGTGGCTGATGCCCGCAGCGCGGGCGAGCAAGGCGGCTTTGAACCAGTCTTGGCTGCCAATGGAGCCGCCGGCTCCAAAAATCATGTTTTGTGGTGCCTCATTCAGTGCGGCCACCAGTTGTGCCAAATTTTTGTAGGGGGCATTTTGGCGTACCGCGATCACGCCGTAGTCCATGCCAACGCTGTAGAGCCAGCGTACGTTGGCAGCGGTGTAGGGCCCAAAGCGACCCTGTGCAAGGTTGAGCAGGGAGCCTGATGAAAATGCCACGACGGTTGTGCCATCGGCCGGGTTTTGTGTCACCACGTTTTTGAACGTCAAGGCACCAATTCCTCCGGGTTGGTATGTGATGCTGAGGGGGGATCGCGTCACACCGCTGGCCTGCAGGCTGTCTCTTAGCAATTGACAAGTCAGGTCAAAGCCTCCGCCAGGCTTGGCGGGTGCGATGCATCTGGCATTTTTGGCGGGTCCGGCCTGTGCCAAAGCTGCCGAGAGAGTCAACAAAAGAATGAAGCGTTTTATGGGCATGGCCACTCCAGAGTGACGGTGTGACTGTGGCCCGGTGTTGGGGGCTGGGATTGCAAGCGGCCACCATGGCGTGTCATCACCGAATAGGCAATGGCGAGCCCCAGCCCCGAACCTCGGCTGCTTTGGCTTTTGACAAATCGTTGCCCCATCCGGTTGATAACTTCTCTTGGCATTCCCGGGCCATCGTCGCTGACTTGTAGCCATTGCACTGGTTGTTCGATGCCAGCTTTCAGGGTCACTGTGCCTTGTGGTTTGCCGTGTTCGATGGCGTTGTGGGTGATGTTCAGCCAGGCTTGTTCCAGCAGATGACGGTCGCCTTGGGCGAACAAAGCCGTGTCGGGCATGTCAACGCCCAAATCGATGCGCTTGGCGCGCGCGAGTGGCAAAAGGGCCATGGCCACGGCCCTTGCCAGTTGGCTCAGATCAACGGTTTCGTATTCAATTTGACTGGCATCGCTTTGACCCAGTGTGAGCAACTGGTTGGTGGCACGGATGGCATGGGTGAGTTCGTCTGATAAGGCTTGTATGGCAGCTTTTTGTCGGTCTGGCTGGCTTTCACGCAGCGTGTAATCCACCTGCGTTTTAAGAACAGACAAGGGCGTGCGCAGCTGATGAGATGCATCGTCAATGAAGCTTCTGCGCTCAGCCATCAGGTCTTGCGTGCGGGCCAACTGCTGGTTCACGGCGTCAACTAGCGGTCGCAGATCGTGTGGCAACCCGTCCGTCGGCAGTGCGCGCAAGTCATCGACCTGGCGTGCCCTTGTTTGTGCTGCAAGTCGTGTCAACGGGCGCAGGGCCAGAGTCAGACCCAAGATCACGGCCAGGCTCATGGCGAGCCATAACCAAAAATCACGCCATGCGGCCCGGCGCATCAGGTCTGCCGTGAACCGTTCTCTGGATGCGGTGCTTTCCGCCACTTGAATGACCAGCTGCCCGCCCTTTGCGCTGGCTGGCTCCAACGGGCGCGAGAATGCCCCGATGCGGACCGTTTCTCCGAAATAGACCGCATCGTAAAAAACGGGTTGGCCTGTCTGGAGTGGCACGGGCGGCTGAGGCAGGTCGGGGTTGCCGATTTCAACCAAGCCATCGGCCGTGGCCACCCGGAAATACACATTCCCGGTTGCTGTGAGCTGGAAGAACTCAAACAGGCGGTAAGGCAGTTCGACTGACAACCCGCCCGATGCGGTGGAGGTGTTGAGATCCAGCGATTTGATGGCGCCCAGCAAGGAACGGTCGTAAGCGGCATTGCCCGAGTTGAGCGCGTCGGTGTGCGTAAACCACAAGCTGGTTGCAGTCACCAGGGCCATGGTGGGAAGCAGCAGGGCCAAAAGCCTGAACTTGATGCTGGCTTGCTCAAGCTTTTTCCAAGACATAGCCTAAACCCCGGTAGGTTTGTATGCACACGCCACTGCCTTCCAGTCGCTTGCGCAAGCGGTGCATGAGGACATCGATGGCGCTGGATTGCACATCGTCTTCATCCTTGAAAATGCGGTCCAAAATTTGTTGGCGAGACAAAGGTTCGCCGCTGCGCTGAATCAACAGCCGCAGCAGGCTGTGTTCGCGTGGAGACAATGACAGGTGTTCTTCGCCAAGCGAGAACAGTCGGCTGATCGCGTCGTAAGTGAGTGGCCCCAGGCTCATCCGGGGGTGTTCGTTGCCTCTCGCTCGGCGGATCAATGCACTCAGCCGGGCTTCCAGTTCGGCCATTGCAAACGGTTTGGCCAGAAAATCGTCGGCGCCCTTGTTTAGGCTGTTGACACGGTCAAGCAGCGAGTCCCGCGCCGTCAGAATGAGCACTGGCAGTCGCAAATCCTTGGCCCTCAGGCTTTGCAGAATGTCCTGACCCGATCGACCAGGCAGGCCCAGGTCCAGGATCAAACCATCGTAGTCGTGGTCGATCAGTGCGCGCTCCACCAGACGGCCATCAGTCAGCCAGTCCACCCGGTAGTCACTTTGCGCCAAGGCTTTGCTCAGCCATTCGCCCAAGGCATGTTCGTCTTCTGCCAACAAAATTTTCATGCCTCAGATTATGGCGGGACGCAGCGTGGCGTCGGAAGCCTGCGTTGATAGGCAATTGAGAGGTGGTGCGTGGCACGATAAAGAACTTCATTTTTTAAAAACACAGGAGATATGACATGACCCATGCCCATTTCAACCGCCGGGATTTTTTGGCGACCGGTGCCGCCTCTGCCGCAGGACTGTGGCTGCCGCAGTCGCATGCACAGTCGGCTTGGCCAGCGAAGCCTTTGCGCTTGGTGGTGCCGTTTGCCACAGGTGGCAGCTCCGAAATCGTCGCCCGCGCTGTGGCGGGTGAACTGGGCAAAACCATTGGGCAAAGTGTGTTCGTTGACAACAAGCCGGGAGCTGCCGGCAATATCGCGATGCAGGAAGTGGCCAACAGCACGGACGAGCACACCCTGATCCTGGGGCACATCGGCACACTGGCCGTTAACCCTTACATTTTCCCTAAATTGCCTTACGACGCCAACCGTGACTTTGCCCCGCTGACCTTGGTGGCGAAGGTGCCCAGCCTGTATGTGGTGCACCCCGACCTGCCGGTCAAGAACCTCAAAGAGTTTGTCGCTTATGCCAAGGCCAAACCTGGCCAGCTCAATTACGGCTCCGCAGGCAATGGCAGTGCCGGGCATCTGGCGTTCGAGTACCTCAAGATGGCCAGCGAAACCTTCGTGTTGCACGTGCCTTACCGGGGAACAGGCCCCATGCTGACCGACTTGATGGCCGGTCGACTGCATGCGGCCTCTGTCGGAGCCCCTGCACTGATGGCGTTCATCAAGGCGGGAAAATTGCGCTGCATTGCTACAGGCACTTCGCAGCGTTTGCCACAGTTGCCCGATGTGCCCACTGTGGCCGAACAGGGTTTCAAGGGCTTTGAGATGACCCAGTGGTATGGCCTAATGGCCCCCTCAAAGTGGCCCAAAGCCAACTTGGCCCGCATCGAGGCCGAGTCGATCAAGGCGGCACGCAGTTCATTGGTCAAAGAAAAACTCGCCCATGAAACGGCCGTGGCGGTTGGCAATTCTGGCGCTGAGTTCGATGCATTCATCAAGACCGAGCAGACCCGCTGGAAGCAAGTGATTGCACGCGCCCAGATCAAACCCGAAGGGATGGGTTGAACGAACTCAGCGATTGAGGTCCAGAGAAAGCAGGGCCCCGGATCATCAGGGCAAGTCCTGATGATCCGGGGCCTGCAGGCCACCTATACTTGTCCAATGAACCAGTTGGTACATTTTAAAAAATCCAAAGCAACCGAGCCCGAGGTGCCCAGAGAGACCGGGCGCACCAAC
>Ga0208916_10001442_pt1 | contig 10226 bp, 15 predicted proteins | sample DEB19_08_DNA_5_FD_184523 | JGI IMG/M metagenome (GOLD analysis project Ga0208916, IMG submission 184523) | Aqueous microbial communities from the Delaware River and Bay under freshwater to marine salinity gradient to study organic matter... | ecosystem: Environmental > Aquatic > Marine >... | reverse complement strand
CGGCGACGCCACGGACGCCGGTCCGATCGTCGCTCTCAAGCTCTGATCTATCAGCCTTCTTCCCTCGGCGGAGTCCGGCTTCGGCCGGCTCCGCCTTGAAAGGACTTTCTACCCATGTCCGTTCCTGCCCAGAACATCAAGGCTCGCGTCGCTCTCGTCGCTCAGACGGTCGGCACGGCCACCGCGAACGTCTACGGCAACACGCTCGACGTGCGCGGCTTTGACTCGGCGACCTTCATCATCGGCGCTCGGTCTGCGACCGTCTCGTCGGTTCCCTCGCTCGTCACCATCGAGCACGCTGACGACACGAATACCGCGTCGTTCGCTGCGATCACCTCGATCTCGTCGGGTCTCCCGACTCAGATCAACAGCACGGCCGTCACGAATCAGGACGCGTTCGCCGTCGTGAACGTGGACCTCCGCGGCAAGAAGCGCTACCTGCGCCTCGGCCTGCGTGCGTCCTCGAACACTCCGACGATGGATGCGCTCTGCGTCCTCGACAATGCCGGGCAGGCGCCGATCTCGGCGACCGCTGCCGGCACGCTCTACTTCAACGCGGTCGGCTGATACCATCCGCACCGCAACGGTTTGGCCGGCATGGCCGAGCGTCACGTTGGCGCTCGGCCTTGCCGTTTACAGGGAAGCAGCATGATCCGAGTCATCAAGCAAGGCGAAAGCGTCGATCATCCGATCGAGCAGGCTGGGAACCTGCCGTACGAGGATGGAACGTGCGACGTGATCGAGGTCCGCGAGTCGCTCGAGCGATTCGTCGGAGAGGCCGCAACGCAGGCCGTGGCACGATGGACGACGAAGCTCCGCGAGGGAGCGGAGCTGCGAGTCAGCGTGCCGGACTTCGATCGAGCCGTTGACGCCTACAAGAGCGGCACGAGCCACGAGATTGAGCCGATCGTCTGCGGGAAGATCGGAGAGCACGGCTCGCTCTGGAACCGGACGAAGCTCATCGAGACGCTTCGGAAAGCCGGTCTCGATGACTGCCAGGCGTGGCCGGAAGGCGAAGGGCAATGGACGATCGGAGTATCGGCCCGGAAGTTGCCTGCGATCAACACGTTGCCGAACGTGGAAGCGCTGATCTCGATGCCGCGGCTTGCGTGGACAGAGAACATGTTCTGCGCGATCGGTGCTTTGATCCCGCTCAAGATCAACATCACGAAGCACACCGGCGCATTCTGGGGCCAGTGTCTTTCGCGGCTCTTCTCCGAGGCTCTCAAGAAGCCGAGCTGCGAATGGATTCTTACGCTCGACTACGACACGATCTTCCAGAAGGAGGACGTAGCCGCTCTGTACCGGCTGGCCATCGAGCGAAACCTCGACGCGGTCGCGGCGATGCAGATCGGCCGCGAGCGGCAGACGGTGCTCATCACTTGCGAGGACGCCGAAGGGAATCCGCGTACGTCGCTCACGGCTGAGGAGGTGAACGCGCCAGCGCTAGAGGTCGCGACCGCGCACTTCGGTCTCACTCTCATTCGGGCGAGCGCTCTGCGTAGCCTTCCGCTGCCATGGTTCCATGGCCAGCCGGCTCCGGACGGCACCTGGGGCGAGGGCCGGATCGACGACGACATCCAGTTCTGGCGGCAGTGGAAGCGAGCCGGCTTCAAGGTCTGGCAGGCGAACCGAGTTCGCATCGGTCACATGCAGGTCATGATCTCGTGGCCGGACGACAGATTCGCCGCACGACACCAGTACCATAATGAGTACGTCACCAGCGGGAAGCCGACATACGCGAGGACTTGAATGGCCGTTGATGCGAACTCACTGACCACGCTCGCGAATCTTCAGTCATACCTCGGCATCGCTGCCGCGATCGACGAGACGATTCTGGAGCGGTCGATCGACCGGGCCTCGGCTCTCATCGAGTCGATCCTCGGCCGTCCGATCAAGTCACGGAACCTGTACGAGTGGCACGATAGCCTCGGCACGGATCAGATCGGCGTCAAGGTGCGGCCGATCAACCACGTGAAGTACGTCGCGTTCGGATCGCAGAACGCGCTTAGCGTCTCGGCATCGGCTGGATCTACAGACATCATCGCGACGGTCGAGGTGACGCCGAGCCACATCAGGCTCTTTCGCGTAACGGCTACGGGATCGGAATCGACGGAGCAGGTGCAGTTCACGAATCACGAGACAACCGCCGAACTCGCGACGCATATCAACACGTTGACCGGCTTCGAGGCATCGGCTATCGAGGACTTCTCCGCGTACCAGTTGCATCCTCGGGCCGGCGTAAACGTGCTCACGACAACGGCGTACCTGTCGGCAGCCTGGGACACTACCGCCGACCTTCGCGTCGATCACGAGGCCGGCATCATCTCGATGGTCTCGGACGCGTTCCCGAGCGATCACTGGGCGACCGAGTTCCCTGCGGAGTATCGCTCAGTCCTCGTGGCCTACAACGGCGGCTTAGATGTCGTGCCGTTCGACATCGAGCAGGCGTGCTTAGAGACCGCTGCGACGATGTACCGGGATCGCAAGAAGGATCTCGGAGTTACCAGCGAGAGTCTCGGCGACTACTCATACAGCCTTGCGGAGCGCGGCGTCCTCGTGCAGCAGATCCGGTCGATGCTGGGCGCGAGGGTTCGCATCCGATGAGCATCGGATCGCTGATCTCGGCCTATGGGCGAACGCTCACGCGTACGCGTCCGGTCTGGATTCGCGACGCGTCGGGCGGCGCGGCTCAATCCACTACGGCCGGCACGGCGACCGCCGCCATAACCGGCTACCTCCAGATCGGTTCCGGCGGCGTCGCGCTCCGCTACGGTCGCGAGAACGTGCGCTTCGGAGCAACGCTCTACTGCGACGGCTCGCAGGATCTCAAGGCGAATGACCTGCTCGCGGTCACGATCGCCAGCGAGGTTCGCACGTATCGCGTCGATTCGGTTCGCGTGCCTGACGATCGCTCGACCTCGGACGGCCTGTATCACCTGATCGCGACGCTCGAAGAGGATCTACCGCGTGGCTAAGGCGCTGCACAACTTCGATCCGAACGAGATCGCCGAGGCCGTGCTGCGTGGCATGGATCGAGGTCTATCACGCTTGGCGTTGACGTTGCAGACGACGATCAAGGTCTCGATCTCCGGAGCCGGTACGGGCATCCGGTATCCGCGGAGCCTGCGACGGTCGAGCCGTCCGGGCGAGCCGCCGGCAAAGCAGACCGGAGACCTAAGCCGTTCATGGCAGGCATCTCCGAATCGGATCGCGACCGGACGCCGTCTTGGCTATCGCATCGGCTCAAACAAGAAGTACGCTGCCGCGCTGGAATACGGCACGGCTCGCATTGACGCCAGACCATACGTTCAGCCTGCGATCGACAAGATCGCGCCGGAAGCCGTGAAGATCCTGGGCGACTACGTGAACGAGCAGATCCGCAAGCTCAACCTGGGGCGTCTCTAGTGCAAGCGATCTTGCAGTCAATCGCGGCAGGAATCGCCGAAACCGCTGCGACCTCCTGGTTTCAAGGCCTAGGAGGACGCGTCTACGTGAACGAGGCTCCGGCCGATACGGCGCTTCCGCTAGCTGTGTATGGCATCGTGCGTGCCGACATCGAGCAGACGTTCGGAACGGATCGCGAGGCGTACGAGATCGAGGTGACGCAGTATCACGCTCACGCTTCCGGCTTGAATGTCGCGGCAGGTTCCGCCGAGAAGTTGCACGCCATGCTCGACAACAAGACGCTCACGGCTACCGGATATGATCGGATCGTGATTCGAGCCGAATCACGCGGCGTCCCTGCGATGCAGGACGACGCGATCGAAACGTCTTCGCGGTTCCGGCTCACCGCGATAAAGGGTTCATGACATGAGCTACCTCGTCGGCAATGATGGCGGGATCGTTCTCGGAGATCACTTCGCGCAGTTCAACGCTTGGAACGGCACGTTCTCGCGGCAGGTCTCCGATATCACCGGCTTCTCAGATTCCGGTCGCCGGCGTCGTCTCGGCGTCTGGGATGCGAACGGATCGGCCGGCGGCTTCCTGCGTGCCGATGCGACCTCGACAGGTCCGGGCGTCAATACGACCGACTGGCAGACCGGAGGCTCGACCATCTACCTCCACGCCAAGGGCAGCGGATCGGTTGCCACGAACGCGACCGGCGTCTGCACGATGATCCTGACGGCGGTCATCAGCGAGATCGCGATGAGCGTGGCCAAGACCGGAGATGCGGCTGTCTCGTTCAACTGGGCGCTCGCCGGCGGCGCGATCCCGACCGAACTTTGGGACGAGTCGTGAGGCTCTGGCCGACGACTGTACTCACGCCCGACGACTGGATCGCCGAGGTCACGTTCAACGACGGCAGCACCTATCGGATGGGTGCTTCGCCGCACCTGTCCGAAGAGACGGTACTCGCGCAGGTGCGGCAACTGTTTGCCATGCGGAACAAGACTCGTTGGCTCGTTGATATCAGGCTGAGGCGTCGCGTGCAGGCGTTCCAGTCTGTTCAGGAGATGCACGTAGAGAACAGGATGAGACTCGTCTCATGAAGACCATCGAGGTGAAGAAGGGCGTACGCGTGCCGCTGATCACGGTCCGCGACATGATGCAGATATGCGACCAGGCGTTTGAGGAAGAACGATCGACGCTCGTCGCGGACCTCGACGCCGCCGGCGTAGACCCTCCGACCAGGCTTGAGCGACTGCGAGAGCATTCGCAAAGGCGAGGGACCGTGAGCCTGCTACTGCTGGCGACGTTCCGCATCTCGACGGCGACGCAGATCATTCGACTCGCGCTCGATCGTGCTGCTCTACAGGCCGACGCAGTGCTTGCCGACATGACTCCGGAGGAGATGGTCGAGGCAGCGCAAATGCTTTGCGGATACCGGAAGGCGGAACCGGACGCGGTCCCTCCGGAGCCGGGCCAGCCGACGACCTGACGGCTCCGGACTGGCTCGGCACGTCGGCATTTATCGCGAAGAACGCTCCCGGCTTCGGCGATCCTCTGTCGATGCCGATCGACGTATTCGCGTCGGTGGCGGAAGCGGTCTCCGATATGATCGTTCGAGAGAACGGCGGCGACAGCGGTCGTTCTGCCGTCGATCGCGAAATGCGGAGGCTTCTTGGCTAGTCCAGAACTAAACGTACAGGTTACGGCGGATATCTCGGCATTGCAGGCCGGGATGACTGCTGCCGTCGCGAGCGTTGATTCAGCCACAGCCAACATGAAGACGGCGGTGCAAGCGGTCGCGCCGGCGTTCGATGCTGTCGGACGTGCTTCGCAGGATCTCGGAAAGAACATTGCCGGGACGCTGATGGATGCGGCCAAGCAGGCACAAGCCGCGGCCGATGAACTCAAGCGCCTGGCTAGCGTGAAGTTCGGCGACCAGACGCAAGACCTCAAACTGCAACTCGACATACTTCGCGCGAGCGATCCAGTAGTAAAAGCGCAGCTTGAAGGCCGAAGGCAACTCGCTGCCATTCGTCGAGAAGCTCGCGACATTGACGCGCAGGGCGCTGACGCTGCCGTTCGCGAGATGATCTCGACCAAGCAACTGCTCGCAATAGAGCAGATGCGCCAGAACGTGCAGGCGGCACGGAGTCGCATCGTCGAGAACGAGATTCGACAAGAGGCTGCACGGCTTGCAGCGGCTCAAGCGAGTCGAGCGGCAGAGCAGCAGCAACTCGCCGCGATGCTGCAAGCGGTTCAGGCAAATAACGCGGCAGTAATGTCGCTCGGCCAGCGATACGACACGTTCATGGCTCAAGGCGCAGCGGGAGCGCGACGCGTGAACGTGGCCATGCAGGGAATGAACGCGGCAGCGATCGCCGCGACAGGCGACATCGAGGGCGCGATGATGGCGCTTCCGACCATCTTCGGACAGGTGGCCGGCGCAGCATTCTCGCTTGGCGGCGTCCTGCACGAGACGTTTACAGGTGCGAAGGCCGCGGCCGCTGAACTAGAGGCCGAGGTTCGCAAGCTGGAGCAGTCGTCTGGAGTGAAAGCGCAGACGCGAGAATACGAGCGGCTTCTCGCCATCGAGAAGGAACTCGATCCGATTCGAAAACTCGAACTCGAGCGACAGAATGCTCTCGCGAAGGCGCGTCGCGAGATGCTGGAGATGACAAAGGAGATCGGCGGAGCGGAAGCAGCGGCGATGCAGGCGGCGCGCGAGCGGCTCATAAACGCGCAGTACGACAACAAGATCCGTGAAGCGAACGAGCGACTCGCAAAGCAGACGGCCGCAGCGGAGGAACGATCGATCAAGGCCAAAGAGCAGGCTGCAAAGATTGAGCCGCCAAAGCAAACTCCTATGCAGGCGCTCGTCTCGTCCGTTACTACAAGCCTCGGAGGCGCATTCAACTTCGCGCAGAATCCGGTGCTACAGTCGATTCAGGACTACGCCATCAAGCAGGCCGGATACCAGGCGAACCTCGTGCTTACGGCGCGTGAGATCCTGCAACTTCTGAGGAACCAAGGGACGGTGATCACGTGAGCGTCTACGTCGTCGAGCAGCTCGGAAGTCGCAACGTCTCAAGGACGCAGGGCAAACTCAAGGCAACGCGTACGTTTCACGTCTGGGATGACGCGACGCCGCTCACGACGCCGAACTCGATCTCACAACTCTTCGGCTCGAACGGTCTGCCGTACTTCGGCGAGCCGTTTCCCGGAACCACGAGCCTCGGAGCGACGGACTGGAGCATCGCGCGCGTAGAAGGCCAGAGCGATCTATGGTCGGTGACCTGGGAATATCAGGAGGTCAGCGGAGGCGGCACGATCTCGCCGCCGCCGCCTGCTCCTGACGAGGTCACCGATGCCGCGGTAAACGGCTATATCGAGGTAAACGCGTCGCTCTCGGCGTCGCATATTGACGTATGGCGAGCGATCGACCGAGCGACGATCATCGCTCAGTGCTCGACGAACGGACGGCACGCGCTCGGTATCCCTGACCAGTTCGACATCGGCGGCACGCGTGTAGATTCCGGAGGCCATCCGGTCTCCTTTATCCTGCGACAGTTTGAGGTCAATATCACGCTCGTCCGCGAGGGACGCTTTCGGCCGCGGAACCTGCTCTCGTTCGTCTGGAAGCGCAACCGTACGGCGTTCCTCGACTGCGAGCCGGGCAGCGTGATCTACGCAGGCTGCTCTGTGAATCGCATCGGCGAGCGCAAGTTTCAGTACAACCATAAGTTCGTGTATGACCAGTTCTTCCACATGCGACAGGTGCCGTCTCGCGACATGAACGGCGAGGTTTTCCTTGCGCCGCTTCCGAACGTGCCTGGCTCATCGTGCGCCGAGTCCGTTCGATTCGTGCAGCCGTTCCCAGACCTGACCGAACTCCGAAACATCGACTCGCTCTTTGCGAAGGTGACATGACATGGCTAACGAGATCAGCATCACGAACCGACTCCAGATCGCGAAGGGATCGTTCCAGTTCTTCTTCGCGCCGAACACGCTCCAAGCCGATCTCGCGAGCGAGGCGTCGGCCGGAGGGAACCAGATCATCGGCTCTACGGCTGAGGCGCTCGACCTGAATGGAGACGTATCGGCGAACGGCGTCGCATACTTCCAGAACCTGTCGACCGCGATCCCGATCGAGCTCGGCATCAGCGGCTACACATCGACGACCGCGAGCACGAGCATGATCTCGCTCTTCCGGCTGAACGCCGGCGAGTCGTGCATTGCTCGCGCCGCGACGACGAGCATCTTCGCGAAGGCGATCACGAGCGGCACGAATACGCAGGCCTTCATCTCGTTCCAGATCTTCAGCCCATGAGCGTACGGTTCACGAGCGGAGGCGTCGGTCGGTTCGGGTTCGACGAGGCGAACGCGACGCTCGACGCCGCCGACGCGATGGTCGGCCGGTTCGGCGATGCCGGCAAGCCGCAGCTCGTCGAGATGCCGAAGCCGATTGTGGCGCGGCTCACGACTGATCTCGGCGACCAGATGTTTGAGCCGGGAGCTGCGAACGTGCGGTTCCGCGTCTGGAACTGGCAGCAGGTGCAGGTGGGACAGGGACCGAAGCGCAAGCGAATCGAGGTAGCCGCGAACGGGAAGCAGGCGACGAAGTTCGGCGAGATGCCGGCAGGCCGTGCGATTCAACTCGGAGGGACCGCGCAGGTGGGCGAGACGGTCATCCTGTTTCGAATCATGTCGAGCGATGGCCGGCCTTGGTTCTGTTTCTCCGGACGAAGCGCCGCGGTCGGAGCGGCATCGCTGCTTGCGATCACCGGCACGAGCGAGATCGTGCCTGGTCTCTTCCGCTACCAGGTCGAGCCGCAATACATCAACGCGACCGGCGGCCTATCGCCGAATTCGACGCAGCCGGCTGGCGTCGCGTTCAACGTCTACGAGTTGAGCGGCGGTCACGATCAGCCGTTGGAGTTCGACGATCCGCCGTCGCGTCTTCGCGTGCTCGGGCCGGTCAAAGGTCCGGTCGTCGGCGTGCTGTCGAGCGATCCGCGAGGCGAAGTCGTCTGGACCTTCGAGGCTCCGTCGCCGCTCGGGCCGGAGTGCAGCGAACAAGCACCGCAAGCGCTGAGCACGTTGCTCAGAGGAAACATCTCGTGACGATTCAAAAAGCGCTTCGCTCGATCGACGATCGCATATATGCGATCCCAAGTAAGAAGCGGTTTGTTGTACACGCGATCTACATCGCGAACACGACCGCGGCGACGCGTCGCGTTCGACTGCATCACTGCACGCAGGGCAGGGCAAGCGGCACGGATAATGCCATTTTCTACGACGTGGCGATCGCTCCGAACGGCACGCTCATCGACTCGACGAGGTTCGTAATGGATGAGGGCGACACGTTGCGAGGCAAGGCAGACGCAGACGGCGTAACAGTGACGGTTCACGGGACCGATGCCTGATGTCGAACGTAACCGCGGTTCTTCCGTGTTGCTGCATCAGTGATCCAGATCCGCCAGCGGCTCCGTGTTGCGGTGCTGGTTCAGGACCGGTGCCTACGCCACAACGCGCGCGAGTCCGATGGAATGGAAGCATCACGCTGATCGTGACGGGATGTCAGTGCGGCTGCGCAGATTATTGCGATGGCTGTCAACCCTCCGGATTATGCACCGCCATGTCTGGCGTGGGTACGTTCTCAGGAACGCAGGCTGTCGGAGGCTTCATATCGGAAGGCGACCTTTCGGTGATCCCAAGCGGAGATGGCATTCCTGGTTGTGCGTGGCATTGCGCCTACGACTGGAATCGTCTTGGCGCAAGTCCAGAGAATCGAGTGGAGTTCCTCGTCAACTATCCTCCCGGCAACTGCACGCCGATCATTCCGTGTCCGCCTCCATGTCCGCAGTTTCCGCCTTTCCCTTGCATTCCTTTTGAACCTGCGTCTTTGCTCAGGTACATAGGCGTTGTGTTTCAAGGCGTATATCCAGATTGCGAGTTGAATCGCTGGATCGTTGGAGTTCGCCCTGGGTTTGGAGGTCCATCAGTAACTGGACTCAGCATCCCAGGTCCATGCAACAACACCTATATTCCGACCGGTTCACAAGCAAACGCGTACGGGTACTTTGCTGGGCCGACCATTCTCAGATGTGCGACATCGGACGCGATACTTCCAAGCAGCATGTTCGGACAATATGAACCGTTTGCCTGGAACCTAGCCATGCAAGATCCGGAGTTCTGTCCGGGCGGTCAAGTCATCCTGAATCCCGGAACCGTCACGATCGAGGCTTTATGACCGATGACGAAGAGCGCGAGGCGCTGGGCGAGACGATGCGACGATTCGGACGAGGAGTGATCGGACTTGCCAAGGCATCTTTTCGACTGGATCGCAGCACGGAAACGCAAGCCGAGGCACGCATGGCGATATGCAAGACGTGTCCATCAGGTCTCTACAAGAATGGAAGATGCGATCGTTCGCAAGGCGGCTGCGGCTGCTTCCTCTCGGCCAAGTGGCGCATCGCGTCCGAGCGATGCCCGAAAGGACATTGGTAGGCTAGTCGCATGGCAGTAACGCTCATCGGGACCGGCGGCCTATTCACGCGGCTCGGGAAGCTCTTCGGCTTGGCGAAGACGATCCGAACGCATCAGCAGGCGATCGCGCCGACCTCGGCGACCGCGACGAGCGGCGTCCGCACGATCTACTCGGTGTTCGCATCGACGACCGGAACGCTTCCGATGGCAACCGATCTCGTGCAGGCCGTCGCGAACGCGGACATCGTCGCCGACGCCAGCCTCGGGACGCTGGTAGGCATCAAGGCCGCAGCCGAGCGAACGCTCATCGAGATGGTCGATGCGGATACAAAGCTCCCGGCGAAGAC
>Ga0208916_10001440_pt1 | contig 10237 bp, 11 predicted proteins | sample DEB19_08_DNA_5_FD_184523 | JGI IMG/M metagenome (GOLD analysis project Ga0208916, IMG submission 184523) | Aqueous microbial communities from the Delaware River and Bay under freshwater to marine salinity gradient to study organic matter... | ecosystem: Environmental > Aquatic > Marine >... | reverse complement strand
TTTTAAATAGTCTATAGGACTAGCCGGTGATGCAAAATTTAATATATAATCCAAGTCGCCTTCTATATCAATAAACTTGGTTACATCATGATGTATGAATTCAAAATTAGGATTACTTCTTAAGTGTGCTATATTTTGTAAGTCGCCTGTGATTAAATTATCCATAGCAATCACATAGTACCCTTCCTTAATAAATCGATCACATAAATGAGATCCTAAAAATCCTGCTGCACCTGTTATTAATATTCTCTTTTGACTCATTGTGGTTTTTTTGTAGTTATTAGAGTCTTTAATTTTTTTCTTTATTGGAGTCTGCTCTTCCAATACTCTCATAATGGTATCCTAATTCTTTCATCTTGGCTACATCAAATAAGTTTCGGCCATCAAAAATAATTTTGTTTACCAGTGCGGTTTCCATGCGCTCAAAATCGGGTGTTCTAAACTCACTCCATTCTGTTGCGATCACCAATACCTCCGCTCCTTCTATTGCTTCGTATTGATTAGCTGCGTATTTAATTTTATCTCCTATCACGCCTTGCACATTAGGCATGGCTTCCGGATCATATGCCGTAATGGTTGCACCCAGTGCAGTTAAAGCGTCTATAATACTCAATGCTGGTGCTTCTCTTATATCGTCTGTATTAGGCTTAAATGCTAAACCCCATAATGCCACTTTCTTGCCTTGTAAATTATTATTGTAAAAAGATTTTATCTTCTCTACTAAATGTACTTTTTGATTCGCGTTCACTAGTTCCACTGCTTTTAATATCTCAAAAGCATACGCTACTTCGTCCGATGATCTTATTAAGGCTTGCACGTCTTTTGGGAAACAACTTCCTCCATATCCAATGCCTGGGAATAAAAAACGTTTTCCTATGCGGTCATCACTTCCTATGCCTCTTCTTACCATATCCACGTCCGCTCCCATGCGCTCGCACAATTGTGCAATCTCATTCATGAACGAGATCTTAGTTGCAAGGAAGGAGTTGGCTGCGTATTTTGTTAGCTCAGAACTACGCTCGTCCATAAATATCACCGGGTTACCCTGTCTTACAAATGGGGCGTATAGTTCACTCATTAATTTCTTAGCTCTTTCTGACCTTGTGCCCACCACTACTCTATCTGGTTTCATAAAGTCGTCCACTGCTACCCCTTCTCTTAAAAACTCTGGGTTGCTCACCACGTCAAATGCGCCAGTATAGTTTTTAGCTATGGCTGCACTTACTTTGTCTGCCGTACCCACTGGAACCGTGCTCTTATTTACAATGACTTTATAGTCCGTTAATATTTTACCTAAATGATCCGCTACACCTAATACATATTTTAAGTCCGCACTACCGTCCGCTCCCGGAGGTGTTGGCAATGCTAAAAATATGATCTCTGCGCCTACTATTGCTTCCTCTAAATTGGTGGTAAACGTTAAACGTCCTTCTTTAATATTTCTTAAAAATATTTTCTCTAAGCCTGGTTCGTATATTGTAATCTGACCCGCACTCAGTTTTTCTACCTTATTTTTATCAATGTCAACACAAGTCACTTTGTTGCCCGTCTCTGCAAAACAAGTACCTGTTACTAACCCTACATATCCTGTTCCTACTACTGTAATTTTCATCTAACTAATTTTAATTAAAGAATGATTGAACACCTTCTACAATATAAGCTAATTGTGTTTCATCCATTTCGGTGTGTATAGGTAATGAACAAACACAAGGGGTTAATTGATCTGTCACCGGTAAATTCCATTGTATATTATTTTGCTCGCCAAACATTTTTTGTAAATGTCCAGGTACTGGATAATAAATCATGCATGGAATTTCCTTAGCGGCTAAATGTGCAATGAATTTTTCTCTATCTACGTTCTTCAATTGCATAGTGTATTGATGAAATACATGCGTTGTGTAAGAAGCAATAGCAGGAGTAATAATTGCTGGAATATTTGCAAAAGCAGCACTATAATAGTTCGCTACTTTTTGTCTTGCTTGATTGTACGCATCTAAATGTTGCAACTTGATATTCAAAACCGCTGCCTGAATAGAATCCAAACGTGAGTTACAACCTACTACGTCATGATAATAACGAGCAGACTGACCATGATTTGCAATCATAGCCATTTTATCGGCCAGTACTTTATCGTTTGTAAATAATGCTCCCCCGTCTCCAAAAGCACCTAAATTTTTACTTGGATAAAAAGAAGTAGCTCCAATATGTCCGATAGTACCCGTTTTCTTTTTAGTCCCATCTGCAAAAGTATAATCACATCCTATGGCTTGTGCATTGTCTTCTATCACATATAAATTATGCGCTTTTGCAATGGCCATTATTTCTTCCATTGGTGCTGCTTGACCATATAAATGCACAGGTACAATTGCTTTTGTTTTTGGTGTGATTGCTTTTTTTAAAGACGCTATGTCCATACAAAAAGTCACAGGATCCACGTCTACAAAAACAGGCGTCAATCTTAATAAGGCAACCACTTCGGTAGTGGCTATATAAGTGAAAGAAGGAGTAATTACTTCGTCACCAGGTTGCAAATCCAAAGCCATCATGGCAATTTGTAAAGCGTCGGTACCATTCGCACAAGGAATAACGTGTTCCGCTCCTAAATAGGTAGCTAAATTCTGAGTAAAATCCTTCACCGCTTTGCCATTTATATAGGCCGCTGCATCCAACACTTCATCAATAGTAGCATCCACTTGTGGTTTGATTGCTAAATACTGAGTTTTGGTGTCTACCATTTGAATTTTTCTCATCCTATAAATTTTGGCAAATTTACAATAAAAAGAGTGATTTTTGCCTAGAATCATACTACATGGCATTATATAACCTATTCCTCTTTTGCTATCCTAAAATAGCCAAATTATTGGGTCTTTTTAACCAAAAGGCAAAACAATGGAGTATTGGTCAAGCTGAGGTTTGGGAAGACATAAAGCAAAAGCAAGCCCTTATCACAAAACCAGTTATCTGGGTGCATTGCGCCTCCTATGGTGAATTTGAACAAGGACTTCCCATAATTGAAGCTTTAAAGTTGCAGTATCCTGCCTATCAAATATGGCTTACGTTTTTCTCCCCTTCCGGTTATTTACATAGAAAAGACGATCCTGCTGTAGACGTAGTCACTTATTTGCCATTTGATGGTGCAAAAAATGCAAGTCAATTTATAGATACCATTCAGCCAAAATTAATAGTGTTTATTAAATACGAGTTTTGGTATTACTATTTAAAAATTGCGAATCAAAGAAATATTCCGGTACTATTAGCAGCTGCCATATTTAGAGCAGATCAGTTATTCTTTAAATGGTATGGAGGACTGTATAGAAAAATGCTGAATTGGTTTAGTTATGTATTGGTACAGGACCCTGTTTCTTATCAAATTATTCAAAGTAAAATTGATGCTGATAAATTATTCCTAACAGGTGACACCCGTTTTGATAGAGTTATAGCAACTGCTAAAAATAATATTACTTTTAATTGGTTGTCTTTTTTAAATAATGCACCCATTATTATTGCGGGTAGTACTTGGCCGTCGGACCATGATTTAATACAAAAAGTAATTTCAAACAAGCTAAATGCTAATTGGATAATTGTACCACATCATGTAGACAAAGATGCTATTAAAGCTTGTAAAGCAATTTTTGAAAATAGTATTACATTAACAGCATTAGAAAATTTAATTTCTACTAATGCAAATTTGCTGCCTTTTACAAGTCCAACTGTTTTAATTATAGACCGCATTGGTTTATTAAGAAGTTTATATCAATATGCAGCTATAACTTATATTGGCGGCGGATTCACCAAGGACGGTATTCATAATACATTAGAGCCAGCCGCATTTGGAGTACCTGTAATTTGGGGACCTAATGACGGTAAATACAGAGAAGCGATTGGTTTAAGAAATGCAGGTGGAGGCTTACAAATTAAAGACGCAGCTGAACTATCAAATAACTTAATTGAACTTTTATCAAATAGGAATAATGATAGTAGTGATGATAATAGTGATAATAGTAGAAGCAAAAAGATGGGAGCTGCTGCTTTACAATATATTCATGAAAATGCAGGCGGAACTAAAAAGACAATTCAATTAATTCAAGAAAAACGTCTTTTAATTAATTGATCAAAAGCCTTCACTGAAGCAGATGCTTCATCCCAATTATTTTTTATTCTTAATTCTTTTTTGATCCAAAATTGAGCTTCCGCATAAATATTGAAAGCATTTATTGTTTTTAAACTTGACTCAAAGTCCTTCTCGTCTCCTCCAAATAATTCCTGAATAAATTGGAATTTATCATTGATTCCAATAGCCGCTTTTAAATCCTTTATAGGTTCCAATGCGATATGCTCTGCTACTTCTTTTGATTCCATTTTTACCTCTATTAGTACTTCCTTCATTTCTTTTTTAACTTCCACTTCTTCCACCATAATTTCCTTAGGCTTCTCTGTTAATTTGATTTCCGGAATAGCAATAATGACAGGTTCGTTTGAGTTTTGAATTTCGTTAATAATGACAGGTTCCCCAATCGCAATTTGATCCGTACTTCCATAGGGCATTATAACCGAAACATTATTAGGATAATTTGAAATAGTTGGGCTTGGCTCCAACTCTGATAAAATTAAGAGCACAGTTTGTCTCAATTCAGATTTATTTGCATTCTGAGCTAATTGATTCTTGAATTTTTCAGCTAAAGCTTGGACTCTTTCCATTGTAATGTTTACTTTTGTAGGCTTAAACGACCTATAGTGTTAACGCACAAATTTATTTAATTATTGTCTATGTTTATTGAACAACATTTATCGAGTGAGAAAAGAGGATGGATCGAAGTGATTTGCGGTAGCATGTTTAGTGGAAAAACGGAGGAATTGATCCGTCGTCTAAAACGTGCTAGAATTGCTAATTTAAAAGTTGAAATATATAAACCTGCAACAGACACCCGTTATGACGTAAATAAGGTAGTTAGCCATGACGCCAATAGTATTGCATCCACCCCAGTGGATAAAGCCATCAATATCTTATTATTAGCAGAAAATGCAGATGTTATAGGTATTGATGAAGCTCAGTTTTTTGATGAAGATATTATTCGTGTTTGTGAAACATTGGTTAGCCAAGGCAAAAGAGTCATTGTAGCTGGATTAGATATGGACTATTTGGGTAAACCATTTGGACCAATGGGACCACTTTTAGCTATTGCAGATTTTATAACCAAACTACATGCCATTTGTGTTCAATGTGGCCATTTAGCCAATATTTCTTATCGTACTAGTGAGGAAGAAGGAACTGTTGTTTTAGGCGAAAAGAATAATTACGAACCAAGATGCCGTTTGTGCGCAAGTAAATAATATGAACAAAGATTTGAAATACATGTATACCCTACTTAAAAAAGATATTCTTTTGGAGTTTAGGCAGCAGTATACTTTTTTTGGAATCTTATTATATATTGCCTCAACCACATTTGTTATTTACTTAACCATGGGTCAGCCCGAAGACAAAGTATGGAATGGCTTGTATTGGGTAATCCTTTTATTTATTTGTATCAATGCTGTTGCAAGAAGTTTTTTACAAGAAGGCCGTGGTCGTATGTTATATTTTTATACCATTGCAAGTCCCATTCATTTTATATTCTCTAAATTAATTTACAATAGTATTTTAATGATGCTAATGAGTGGCTTGAGCTTATTACTGTTTACTATATTATTAGGTAACCCATTAGAACATGCTTTATTGTTTTTTGGAATTAGTTGTTTAGGTGGGATTAGCTTAAGCCTAGTGTTTAGCTTTCTAGCCGCCATTGCTGCCAAAGCTTCTCAGCCTTCTGCTATAATGGCAATACTGGGGTTCCCCTTAATTATACCTCAAATAATGTTGTTAATGAAAATTGCGAATATCGCATTTTCAGACATTGTACAAAATGGACTTCCGCAACTTGTAGGTTTACTTTGCGGTTTCGATATTATGATTATTGCACTCGCTTATATCCTATTCCCCTTTCTTTGGAAGGATTAAATTTTCAAAAAAAGGAAAAAGTATCCTCTCTACTTTTTTAAAATCTTAAGTGCCTTACGGTTTGACCATTATTTATTAGTTGTTGTAAAGACTCAATACCAATTTTCAAATGGCGTTCTACAAATTCTGCAGTAACCAAACTATCACTTGCTTCTGTTTTTACACCTTCTGGAATCATAGGAGAATCACTTACTAATAACAATGCTCCTGTTGGTATTTTATTATAGAAACCTACTGTAAAAATAGTAGCTGTTTCCATATCAATTGCGTAAGCTCTCACTTTTGTCAAGTATTCTTTGAATTCTTCATCATGCTCCCAAACGCGACGGTTTGTTGTATATACTGTACCTGTCCAATAATCTACATTATTGTCACGAATTGTAGTTGAAATTGCCTTTTGTAGCGCGAAAGCAGGCATGGCTGGCACTTCTGCCGGAAAGTAGTCATTAGAAGTTCCTTCTCCTCTTATAGCAGCAATGGGTAATATTAGATCTCCAATTTTATTACGTTTTTTTAACCCACCACATTTTCCTAAAAATAAAACTGCCTCTGGTTGTATTGCTGTTAGTAAATCCATTACCGTGGCAGCTCCTGGACTTCCCATTCCAAAATTGATAATAGTAATACCTCCAGCAGTTGCGCACTGCATTGGTCTTTCTTTACCAATTACTTCCACATTATGAATTGCCGCAAACATATTTACATAGTTGCTAAAATTAGTTAGTAATACAAACTTTCCAAATTGATCCAAACTAGCTCCTGTGTATCTAGGAAGCCAATTGTCTACTATTTCTTGTTTTGTTTTCATAATGCTATCTTTGAATCAGGTTATTATATAAAAATACAAAAATTATTCGATTTCATAAATGCTCATTCTTAACTACCCATCCTATCCATTTAAAATTCAATCAGTAGACGGAAAGGATCAAATTTTTGATCCATTTAGGAAGTCATGGATAATATTAACTCCCGAAGAGTGGGTGCGACAGAATATATTACAATACTTAGTTCAGGTTTGCAAGTATCCTGCTACCTTAATTGCAGTAGAGAAAACAATACAATTAGGGGAGTTAAAAAAACGATTTGACATTGTCGTATACAAAAATGAAACCCCTTGGATGATCATTGAATGCAAGGAAGCCCAGGTTGAAATTTCAGAAAAAACAATACAACAGATTCTTCAGTATCAACAAGTATTAACTGCTACTTATTTAGTAATGAGTAATGGGCATAGTACTTATGGTGCTAAAATAGAATCGGGGAAACTGCAAGCAATGCAAAATTTCCCCGAATATCTATAAACATTTTCTATAATTACCTTAGTCTAATAAGTGAAACTTATGTTTACTTTACTAAGGGAAAATTCCTAATTCAGCATAAGAAGTTCCCACTTTGTCAATTGCACAAACATAAGCAGCTGTTCTCATGTCGGGTATAGAAGGATTCGCTTTCCATATATCCATAATTTCCCTAGTTGCAGTAATCATGGTTTCTTCCAAACCACTATGCACTAAATCAATTTCATCTGGACCATGAGCAATTATTGATTTTTCAGCTTCTGTGACTTTTTTACCTGTTAAATCTTCAATTTGTTTGAGGATATGAATGTTCGCATTTTCAGTAAATCTTTTCTCTAAACGACCATACCTTACATGGCTTAAATTCTTTAACCACTCAAAATAAGAAACCGTAACTCCACCCGCATTTAAATACATGTCTGGTATTACTAGCACTCCTTTTTTAGCAAAAATGTCATCTGCTTCTGGTGTTAATGGACCATTCGCAGCTTCACCAATAATTTTTGCTTTAATGCGAGGTGCATTATTTACATCAATAACATTTTCCAATGCAGCTGGAATTAAAATATCACATTCTAATTCTAAAGCATCACTACTTTTTTCAATATTGGTTGCACCTGGGAAATTTAAAATACTTCCAGTTGCTTTACGGTGTTGGAATACCGCTTCTTCATTTAAACCCTCGTTGCAATAAATAGCACCTTCATATTCTGCAATGGCAATTACTTTTGCACCGTGCTCTCTAAAGAATTTTGCAGAATAATATCCAACATTTCCTAGACCTTGAACAATTACTTTTTTATCTTCAATCCCCACCGTTAAGCCAGCTTTTTCCATTACTTCAGGAATTAAACAAACTTCTCTAACTCCGTAGAATACACCTAAACCAGTTGCTTCCTTACGTCCTCTTACACCACCTAATGAAATTGGCTTACCAGTTACACAACCAGCAGCGTCAATCTCACCTGGCTTTAAAGATTGATAAGTGTCAACTATCCATGCCATTTCTCTTTCACCAGTTCCATAGTCAGGAGCAGGTACGTCAATACCGGGGCCAATAAAATTTTTCTTCACTAATTCTGAAGTATATCTTCTTGTAATTTTTTCTAGTTCATAAGGACTTAATGATCTTGGGCTAATTTTAATTCCTCCTTTAGCTCCTCCAAAAGGCACATTCACAATGGCACATTTGTAAGTCATCAAAGCCGCTAAGGCCATAACCTCATCCTGGTTCACCGCCATACTAAAACGTATACCACCTTTACAGGGTGATTTGTGTTGGGAATGTTGCACTCTGTATGCTTCAATTACCTCAATTCTACCGTCGTCCATTTTTACAGGGAAACGCATACTATAAATACTATTACAAGCTTTAATTTGTTCTAATAATCCCTTCTCCCATTTAGTATATTTAGATGCTTTATCAAAGCTTTGTTCCACGCTATGAAAAAAACTATATTCTGATTCTGTAGACATAAATTTTATTTTAATGATTGGCTTAATTCGTGATTTTTATTAAGCTTATTATTTTTCTAATTGACTAATTTTTTTATCAATGCTAGCAACATAAATAAAAAGTCCAACAAGTATGATAGTAACAATTGTCATTACTAAATAAATTTTGCCTTGTTGAACCATAATACCTGGATTTGCAACGGTTGTTTGTAATAATTGTAACATATAAATGAATTATGAGTTGATTGAAATATTGAGTTGTTTGAAGATTTTAAATTATAACAAGCCTTCTTTTTTTAATTTAATTACTTGATATCTAATTTGTAAGGTGCTTATCCATACGCCTAATAAAGTCCATCCAATCACCGCTGGATAAAATACAGTGCGCATAGTTGCAGACATGTCTTTCCCATTAATACCTGGATTTCCGTCACTACCCTGACCTCCAGGATGTAGTGATTCCGATAGTCTTGGCAATATCCAAAGTGTAGGGAATAACATAAAGAATGCAAATACATTATATACTGCTGAAATACGTGCTCTTTTCTCCATATCAATAACGCTACCTCTTAAAACGAAATAGGCGAAATAGATTAATAATGCAATGGCTGCTCCGTTTTGTTTAGGATCTCCTACCCAAGGGCTACCCCATTGATAATTTGCCCATACTGCACCAGTTATGATGCCTAAGGTTCCAAACAACAATCCAATGGAAGCATATGCCATAGAATAAACGTCATGAATAGGATTAGCAGAGCGTAAAAATTTAATTGCATACCATAAGGAAACAAAAAACAATATCATCATTCCAAACCACATGGGCACATGAAAAAAGAAATTTCTAATAGACTCCTGCATGCGGTCGTCTAACTTGGGTACTTTAACTAAAAAGCCATAAGTACAGGTATACAGTAAAAGTATAAAGGACAAAATTTTCCACCATTTAGCTCTCAACATAGTTTAACAAGTTTAAAACCAACACTTTCAAAAACTAACAATTGTTTGCAATATTACAAACTTTCATTCAAATAGCCAATTTCTGGGTGTAAGTTGTTCTCACAAATTTACTGTATATGTCGTATATTCGCCTCCATAATTTTCATGCCGTAACATGAAGCGAACTGCCCCGTAAGGCTGTAGTAAACTTAATGTGGCTATCATTTTAAAATAGACACAAATGAAACTTTCTCAATTTAGGTATGACCTACCTTTAAACCTGATTGCCCAGTATCCCACAAAACGAAGAGAAGACAGTAGATTGATGGTGGTAAACCGTAAAAACGGTCACATGGAAAATCGTCATTTCTCTGATTTATTAGAGTATTATGATGACAAGGACGTTTTTGTGGTAAACAATACCAAGGTTTTCCCTGCTAGAATGTATGGACGTAAGGAAAAAACAGGTGCAAAAATTGAAGTATTCTTATTAAGAGAATTAAATAAGCCTAACCGTTTATGGGACGTAATTGTTGATCCCGCAAGAAAAATT
>Ga0208916_10001439_pt1 | contig 10237 bp, 19 predicted proteins | sample DEB19_08_DNA_5_FD_184523 | JGI IMG/M metagenome (GOLD analysis project Ga0208916, IMG submission 184523) | Aqueous microbial communities from the Delaware River and Bay under freshwater to marine salinity gradient to study organic matter... | ecosystem: Environmental > Aquatic > Marine >... | reverse complement strand
CACGATCCAGTTGACGGTCGCGCAGTCGCGGACGATCCCGCTCGGATCGCTCTCGACCTACGAAATCCAGCGCACCGTGGGCGGACGGGAAGAGGTCATCATGATGGGCAAGCTGATTGCCGAAGGGGGAGACAATCCCGATGCCGCGTGATGTGGTTGAAGTCCTGGTCGAGAACGAAGAGACGGTCGAGATCGTCACGGACGAAATCGTCATTGTCGAGGTAATCGACAGCGGCCCAGCTGGCCCCGCGGGTCCGACCGGCCCCACGGGCCCGGAAGGTCCGACAGGTCCGGCGGGTGCCACGGGCCCGACTGGCGCAACGGGCGAGACGGGCGCGGTGGGTGCCACCGGACCAACAGGTCCGATAGGCCCAACGGGCGCGAATGGTGCAACAGGCCCCACAGGCCCTACCGGCCCTCAAGGCGACACAGGACCGGCGGGCGCCACGGGTCCGGCTGGTGCCGTTGGTGCTACCGGTCCAACTGGACCTGAAGGCCCGGTAGGAGCCAATGGCGCAACCGGCCCCACAGGTGCTACGGGACCAACGGGAGCGGGTGCTACAGGCCCAACGGGCCCGACTGGACCAATCGGTCCCACTGGCGCGACTGGCCCGTCTGGAGCCCCCGGAAGCGGCGTGGCGTGGCAGGGCGAATGGGACAGCGGCACGGCCTATGTCGCCAATGACGGCGTGCAATACCTGGGCAGCTCGTGGATCGCGAACACGGGCAGCACGAATAAGGTTCCTGGCACCGATCCCGAGTGGGATCTCTGGGTTTCCATCGGCGTCACCGGGGCGACGGGCCCGACCGGGCCTATCGGAGCAACCGGACCTACGGGCCCAACAGGACTGACCGGCGCAACGGGTCCAACAGGCCCCACAGGCCCCACAGGCCCCACAGGCCCTCAAGGCGATACGGGCGATACTGGTGCAGTCGGCCCGACCGGCCCCACTGGTCCGCAAGGAACCGCTGGTGCTGTTGGTGCAACAGGGCCGACGGGGGCAACGGGTCCGACCGGAGCAACCGGCGCAACTGGCCCTGTCGGCATCACCTTCGAGGCGGCTTACGACAGCGAGACGGCATATCAGGTCAACGATGTGGTGACCTCGGGCGGCTCGAGCTACATCTGCATCGAGGCCACGACCGGCAATGCGCCACCGAACGCGACCTATTGGGCGGTACTGGCGGCTGTTGGCTCAACCGGCCCCACGGGTCCGACCGGCGCGACCGGCCCGCAGGGGGACACGGGATCGGCGGGTGCTGTTGGGGCCACGGGTCCGACAGGGCCCACAGGTCCGCAGGGTGTGCAGGGCGATGCCGGTGCAGTCGGTGCTACTGGTCCGACCGGTCCCTCCGGCCCGCAAGGAACGGCTGGTGCGGTGGGTGCTACCGGACCGACCGGCCCCACGGGGCCTGCTGGCGTTGCGGGTCCAACGGGCGCGACGGGGCCGACTGGGGCGACTGGCTCCACCGGAGCCCAGGGGGATAAGGGCGGCCTGCGCTATAACTTCTCCACCACCACGGCCGCCGCCGATCCGGGCCAGGGCGTGTTCAGGCTGAACAATGCCACCATCGCATCCGTCACGGCCATGTATATCGACAATCTCACACAGGAAGGCACGGACGTTTCTGCCTTCCTAGATACATGGGACGATTCCGGCAGCACGGTGAAGGGTCATCTCGTCATCAACTCGAATGCGAATGCGGATGCGACCTATTGCATCTTCTCGGTTTCGGCGGTGGCGAATTCGACGGGCTACAGAACCGTCACGGTGGCCTATGTTTCCGGCGCGCTTCCGGCCAACTCCGAGGCTTGCGTCATCACGTTCAGCAGGACGGGCGATGTAGGCACGACTGGCAATACGGGGGCAACCGGTCCCACCGGACCCACCGGCCCTCAAGGTGACGCCGGTTCTGTTGGCGCGACTGGACCCACCGGACCAACGGGTCCGCAGGGCACCACAGGAAACACTGGTCCGACGGGACCGACGGGACCGACCGGACCCACCGGCCCTCAAGGCACGACAGGGAACACGGGCGCAACTGGCCCGACTGGTGCCACGGGTCCGACTGTCTATCCGGGCGCGGGCATTGCCGTCTCGACGGGAAGCGCATGGGGCACATCGAAGACCAGCCCGAGCGGGGATATTGTCGGCACGACTGACACGCAGACGCTCTCGGGCAAGACACTGACCGACCCGGCTATCACCGGGGCGATTGCCGAGGACGTATACACGATCACCGATGGCGCGGCGTTCGAGATCGACCCGTCAAACGGCACGATGCAGAACGTCACGCTTGGCGCGTCACGGACGCCGAAGGGAACGAACTTCGCCGCTGGCGAGAGCGTCACCCTGCGCATAAAGGACGGCACGGCCTACACGATCACATGGACCGACGCCACGTTCGGCGGCTCCGGTGTCGTATGGGTTGGAGGCACGGCTCCGACACTAGATACGACGAACTGGACGGTTGTCGTGCTGTGGAAGGAAGGCAGCCAGGTCTACGGCAAGTATATCGGAGTGGTGGCGTAATGGGTGTGCTGGCGAGAAAGCTGCTCGCAGCAGATGCGGCAAACCCAATTGAATTCGTTGGTAGCGCAACGACAACCAAGGCTGGCGCGGCATCTGGAAATAGCACTATGTCGCTGACTGCCGGATTGTCTGGAGGAATTGCTTCGTCTGTTTCTGATGGTGATTTTGTCATTGCCGTGTTTGCAACAGGCGGCGTTGCGGATAGAACTCTTTCTATAACAGATGGAACAAATCCATACACATTGATTGGAAGCGAATTGTACGCAGATGACACCAACGATAGCAACTTGAGAGTGTGTTATAAGTTTGTCTCTGGTGATACGTCAGTGACATTTGGACCAACTGGAGCGTCCGGCGAGCCGGGTTTGACTGGAGTATATGTTTTCAGAAATGTTAACCAGACAACTCCTCTCGATGTATCAGCAGTGACCGCAACTGGAACCAATTCTCTAAATCCAAACCCGCCATCAATAACTCCTGTTACATCTGGTGCATTCATCGTTGCAATAGGTGCGTCTGGTACACGAAATACAGGACAAGCATTTGTGACACCATCAGATCTTACTGCGTTCGTTGATAACAACAGAGAAGATACTTACGGCGTTGCGTTTGGAATTGGACACAAGAACGACTGGAGCAGCGGTGAATTTGATCCGGCAGCATGGGTTCATGACAGTGTTGCTAGCACTTCGTATGCATGGACTGCCATTACTGTTGCTCTCCGCCCGGCATAAGGAAGATGTTATATGGCATATCTTAAAGCGCACGGCGATGAAATAAATTACCCATTTTCTACCGCCGTAATCAGAAAAGAAAACCCTAATGTGAGCTTCCCGCGCGAAATGCCGGATGAGCTTCTCGCGGAATACAATGTGTTTCCGGTCGTGAACGTGGAGCCGCCGCAGATCGGGCCGGGGCAGGCGCTGAGGGAAGAGACGCCGGAACTGATCGACGGAAAATGGACGCAGAAGTGGGCAGTGGATGAAGTGCCTATTCCGGTTCCACAGATCATCAGCGCCCGTCAAGTGAGGTTGATCCTGCTTCAACAGGGGCGTCTCGAAACCGTCAAGGCGATGATCGAGCAGCAGGAAGAAGCCGTGCGGATCGAATGGGAGTACGCCACCGAATTCCGGCGCGACAATCCGCTGCTCACCGGGCTTGCGGCAAATCTCGGGCTGACTGACGAGCAGATCGACGAATTCTTCATCGCGGCGGCGCAGCTATGAGGTTCCACTTGGTAAGTCTCCCGCACACTCAGACTACGGATGCGTATAGCGCCTGCGCCTTCACTGAGAAGGTGAGGAAGTTTGCCATCATGATGACCAGCCTCGGGCATGAGGTTTTCCTCTATGCGGGCGCGCAGAACGATGCACCATGCACCGAGCACATCACATGCATTTCCGAGGATGACCGGCGCAAGGCCGTGGGGGCATCGCACTATTGCATGGCGTCCTTCGACGCCCGGCTGCCACACTGGCAGACCTTTAACGGCAACGCGATCCGCGAAATCGGCAAGCGTATTCAGCAGAAGGATTTTATTTGTGTCATCGGCGGCACCTCGCACCAGCCGATTGCGCTGGCCTTCCCCAATCACATGACTGTCGAGTTCGGCATCGGCTATCCCGGCACCTTCGCCAAGTATCGGGTGTTCGAGAGCTATGCCTGGATGCATACGGTTTATGGCGCACAGGCTGGAAACCCCGCCGCCGCCGATGGCGTCTGGTTTGATGACGTCATACCCGGTTATTTCGAGGTCGAGCGTTTCCCGTTCAGCGCAGAGAAGGACGATTACTATTTCTTCATCGGGCGACTGATCGAGCGCAAGGGCTATAGCATCGCGGTGGAGACATGCAAGCGGCTAGGTGCGCGGCTGCTCATCGCAGGTCAGGGCACGCCGCCGGAATATGGGGAGTATCTCGGCGTGATCGGGCCGGAAGAGCGCGGGCGTATCATGTCGCGGGCGCGAGCGGTGTTCGTGCCAACGACATATATCGAGCCATTCGGCAACGTGGCCGTCGAGGCCCAGGGATGCGGCACGCCGGTCATCTCCACGGACTGGGGCGCCATGACGGAAACCGTGGAGCATGGCAAGACCGGATTCCGCTGCCGGATGCTTTCGGAGTTCGTCGATGCCGCGACCAAGGTTGACACGCTGGATTACGCCTATATCCGTGAGCGCGCTCAGCGGCTCTATTCCCTCGATACCATCGCGGAACGATACGACCGATATTTCCGCCGCCTTCTCACGCTGTGGGATCGCGGCTGGTACGCCTGATGCAACATCCCAAAGAAGAGGAGCAGATGATGCCGCCGCCTATCCAGACACCATCGTTCGACCGCGACATCGGCGCCCTTCAGGCGACCGTATCCATGATTGTCGACTCGATGAAGGAGCAGGCGGCACTCCATGACCGGATGCTTCGCTCTCAACAGGAGCAATACAACATCGCCGTCTCAGATCTGAAAAACATGGTCACGGATGCAAACGAACAGATCCTTGAACTCAAGAAGGAAGTCACCGCCATGAAGAGCCTGATTGATCAGGCCAAGGGCGGGTGGAAAATCCTCGTGGGTGTCGGGACTATCTCCGCAGCCATGGGCGCCGTCATCGCCAAGATCGCAAGTTTCGTGAAACTGTAGGAGAACACGCATGCGCCGTTTTGTCGTGCTGGCCGCCCTCGTGGCGGCTTTCGTGTTTCTGGTGCCCGTAATCGCCGCGCAAGCTCATGACTGGTATGTCGGAAAGCGCGATCCAGTGACCGGCGGTTCGTGCTGCACGACGTCCGCTACCGCCTCCTATGGGGACTGCGCCCAGCTCGCTGTTGATCCCGGCGTTCTATCTGGCGACGTGGATGGCTACCGCCTTCGCCTCACCGAGGAACAGGCCCGCAGGATCAACCCGCTCCGGCAAGGCCCAGTGGATACGGTCATCCCATGGGACCGCGTACAGGCAAGCCATGACGGAAACTTTCATCTGTGCATCCCGAGCCGGGAAGTCCCCAACATGGCGGCGGATTTCTACTGCTTCTGGGCCCCGCCAAATTCCTGAAAGGTGACGCATGAAAGCATTCTACGACAGCCTGAGAACAGCATTCGGCCCGCTCACTCAGAACCAGGTGGACGGCATCGGGCGGCTGGTGACGGCCACGGCTGGCCTGCCGCTCCGGCACCGCGCCTATATCCTCGCCACCGCCTGGCACGAAACCGGCCCCGCCTCATCGCCGCTGCACATGACGCCGCGCAGAGAGATTTGGGGCCCGACAGAAGCGCAGAAGCGGTATGAGGGCCGCTCCGATCTCGGCAACACGCTACCAGGGGACGGCAAGCGGTACATGGGCCGGGGCTACGTCCAGATCACGGGCCGCGCGAACTACCAGAAGGCGTCATTCCTCACCGGGCGCGATCTGGTGGCCAATCCAGACATCGCGCTTGAGCCTGACATTGCCGCGCGGGTGATGGTCCACGGCATGACGAATGGATGGTTCACCGGCAGGAAGCTCGCGGACTTCGACAGCTATCAGAACATGCGCCGGGTGGTGAACGGCACGGATCGGGCCGCTCTGATCGCCGGGTACGCTGAGAAATTCGAGGCCGCGCTCCGCCAGCTCGAGGAGTCACCGGCACCCGCTCACGTTCCCCCGCCGCCGGACATCGAGCCGCCTCCGCCGCCCGTCCAGCCTTCGCCGGAGACTCCTCCCGGTGCAGGCCTTGCGGCGTGGGTGCTCGGTGCCGCCGCCGCCCTCATCGCCGCCCTTGCCACGTGGATCATGAAAGGATGACCATCATGGACCTGATCTCTGCCTATTGGACCGCCCTTGTCGCCCGCCTTGGCGTCCCCGGTGCCATTGCCGTGATCGCCGCGTCGGCGCTGGTGCTGCTGATCCTGCTCGCGGCCATCCTGTGAGGTGACGCCATGAAGCTCGTATATGATTGGCGCGAGGCGTGGCGCTGGTTCAGCGTCCAGGCGCTGGCCATCATCGCCGTCTTGCCGGTTGTCTGGCCCGCTCTGCCGGCAGATGTGCGGGCATGGGTTCCGCCTGAGTGGCAACCGTGGATCTTGGTGGCACTGGCTGTAGGCGGCATCGCCGGGCGGCTTGTGGACCAGAACAAGGCCTCGGCGGCGTGATCCTCAAGCTGATCATCAGCCTGATCTCGGGTGGCCTCCTCGACAAAGTCCTGGAGGCCTACCAGCTGCACCAGCAGGGCAAGATCAGCAAGGCCGAGTTCGAAAGCCGGGCCCAGGTTTCCCTGCAGGAGAACGCCGCTAGGATTGAGCAGGCGTGGGCGCAGGCGGCGTCCGAGACGGCCAAGGCCACTCAGGATACCCTCAAGGCCAGCCCCATCCTGCAACGCGCCTGGGCCGCTGTGCTGTTCCTCCAGGTGGCTGTATTGACGTTCTACCAGATCGGCGCTTCGGCGTTTCAGGTCATCACCGGGGCGGAATGGCCTCATCCAGGCATCAGTCTCGAATGGGCGTATCTTCTCGTCGCTGCGATGATAGGCGCCGGGCCGCTCGTCATGCGCCGTCCTTGAGCGCACGGATGGCGGCGGCGATGTCGGCACAAGCTGCGCGGTAGCCATTTGCATAAGGGTCCGCGCTGCCTAGCATATGCGCTGGCGGCCTTGTCATCTGCTCCGCTTCCTCGAAGCAGATAGCGATGGCGGCGTCTGCCTCGGCCTCGCATATGGCACAGACCGGATCATGTTCCGTGCATGGAAATGTGCCAGAGGCCAGGCATACCGCCCTCGCCACCTGCTTTCTCAGCGCCTTGCGTGCGTCATGTGGCATTGGTGCCGCTCCTTGGTTTGGCATGGACTGGGCAATCTCCCGAAATCCAGTAGTTGACGTTGCCGTCTCGCATCTGCACACCGCGCCCATGGTGGTTGTCCATCACGGCGCATGTGCAGCCCTTGTCGATGGCCGCTTGGCTTCCGGGGTTGGGGACGGCGTTGGTTGTTTCACTCATGGCTCGGCTCCTGCGGCACGGGGATGATGAGCACGGGCGCACCATCGTCAGCCCAAAAGTTGCGCTCCATCCTCGGCCAGTTCTCCAGCGCAGCGAGGATGGCGGCGCGGGCGCATTCAGTCCATGCGTGCGGGTCAGTGTAGAACAGCCCCTCAAAGTCGGCGCGGATTTCCCTTGCAGCCGCTTCCAGCGCCTCGGGCGGGATGGTGATGTCAGTCATTGTCGAGCACCTCGCGGACGTGGATGTGATTTGGGTATGAGCTTCTGTCGGCGGGGTTAACTCTGACAGCACTCATGTCAATGGTGTTGATCCACCACTCCCTCGGCTTCGGGGGCTGGGGCTTGACGCGGTAGGTATTCAATACAGTCCACAGAGGTTCAGTATCTCTCCAGCCGTCAACGAAAAAAATCTCATACGGCCCGCCGTGTTCTCTCAGCGCCGTCTGTGTGGCCTCGTCGAGGAGGCCGAAGGGGGTGGTGAGTTTGGTTAGGTCTTGTGTCATGGTTGTTTTCCCATCATCAAAGAAATCAAGGCCGCTCATGTTTCCTCCGTCTTTGGCGGCGGCGGGAGGGGCATCCAGTGGGTAGGGTCAACTCCGCTCATGTGAACGCTGCTGTAATCATCCCAGTTTTCGATGCACTCATACCAGCCTTCTGGCAGGCAATAGCGGTCGTTGGCTTCGTCGTACTCGTGCCAATCGCTGCAATCGTCATTATTGGTTTCAATGGTGAGTTTTGGAGCATAGAACGCCACTACCCTGCGCCATTTTTTATATGGCGTTTGGTATGCCAGCAGCAGCCGCGTCCCGTTTTTCGGAACCGTCTCTATCGGCTGCCACGGATCAGGCGCATCTGCACCGGAGAGGGTGACGCGGGCTTTGTTGGTGATGGCGTGGTGCTTCCGCAGCACCTTGTAGGCTGCATCTGCGAGGTTGTTATAATTGGTCGTGCCGATCACCTCCGCAATGGCGTCACGCTGCGCTGCCTGAAACGCGGAGCGCAGCATATCGTTGTGGTCAATCAGCGCCGCCCTTAGCCGCTCGTTCTCGGCGCGGAGGGCGGTGTTTCGTTCAAGCATTGTTGCTAAATGCCCGCGAGCCGCAATGAAATTCGGGTCCAGCACTAGCTTGCGATAATCTTCCTCAATGTCACTCATTCGCTCGTCTCCTTCTGCGGCAGGGGGAGGATGATTTGTTTGGGAATTATATACTTGACTCCCTTGGCTGTGAACCGTAGTCATTTCACATCCTCGGGCTTCAAGTTGAGGCGACCCATCAACCGCAAGAGCTTGGCGTATCCCTCCGGAATCGGTACGCCGTTGGCGTACCCGTGGCTGGTTCGGATGGATACGCCAAGAAACTCGGCAGCGCCCGCCTGAGTGAGGCCGAGCTTATCAAGCGCAGATCGGTACTGATTTGCTGTCATGGTCGCCGCTCGCGACATGTGTCCTCGTCACGACACGTCGCGCATAAACCAGTTTCGTTGCGTGGCGCAGCGCCGCATCGAACGCATGTCCCATCATCAGGGAGAGCATTGTCTACTAGCCTGATAATGACCTTCGTCGCAGCTTCTGCCTCCGCTACCGTAGCGCAGGTGAAAGCTCGAACGGCCGAGTAAATTTGCTCCCGCAATATCGTTGCCATATCAACCATTGCGTGGCGCTCCCAATTCAGAGGCGATCCGCCCCAGCAATTGTTCGATGCTTGCGGCTAGTTCTGTATCGGAGGTGCGCGGCAGCGAGTGAATGCGATCATGGCAGCGGACGAGCAACCGACGAATGTCCTTCATTATCGAGTCGGACCTAGCTATCTTCTGCTCTAGGCACTCGATTACAGACCCTCGCCGATCCATTTCGGCGGCAATCTCAATTTCAGTGGCCCTTCGGGTGTGGGTGATGACTGCCATATCACTCGGCCCCCGTAGGGCCATCAAACCCGCCAGGATTCGCGAGACACTCAAAGCATCTCGCTTCAGCATAGCCACGAGCATCATCCGGGACCGGACCCGGCCGCGCATATCTTCCATTGTGTGACCGGATAACGATATATCCGGTGTCGTTGCATTTCTTGCAGGCCGGGCCTGTATTGTTGTCTTTCATCTGATCTCCGATCAGAGGCCCCTAAGGGCCTCTTCAAGCGTTTCGGCTTGCCGAATGACCTCGGCATGATTGAGGTCGGACAGAGGGTGCTCCGCGTCCCACACGAACCACTCCAGCGCATCAAAGCGCGTGTGGATCGGGGCAACCGCGTAGCGGCGGTTTTCGCCAAAGAACTGCTTGCGAGTAGCAAGCTCGCCCTTGCGAGCGGGGTCGTTCTTGATGGTGGCAGGGAACGAAAGCATAGGAGCCTCCTAAGGCTAAGGCGCTGGCGGAATTGCCGCGCCGTTGTTTCGTTCCATGGGGGTATAATACGCAATTTATGCCTATACGCAATAGATGCGTATTCACGAATTGTTACAGCCGCTCTTTCTGTATCCGCTTGCTTGCTCTCTGGCGTTTCTTCGCTGGTTTTGTCTTGGGCTTAGGCCGATAGGCCAGCACTTTGTCAACGATGGCGTCTAGTGCTTTTGGGGGCTTCTGTGGCTTTCTCATTGGATTAGGCCCTTGTAGGTAAGCCGCTTTCCCTTTGTGCCACTCACGAAGCTTTCCAGCCGCTCCATGGTGTGCCGCTTCACGTTGCCGTCATTCAAACGGAAGGCGAATTCGTTAACGTAACGGCCAAGGTGTTTCTTGCTGGC
>Ga0208916_10001438_pt1 | contig 10243 bp, 13 predicted proteins | sample DEB19_08_DNA_5_FD_184523 | JGI IMG/M metagenome (GOLD analysis project Ga0208916, IMG submission 184523) | Aqueous microbial communities from the Delaware River and Bay under freshwater to marine salinity gradient to study organic matter... | ecosystem: Environmental > Aquatic > Marine >... | reverse complement strand
AGCGCTGCAAGCCGTGTTGGCGCTGGAGCCGCAAATCATCAGCTGGTCAGAAGACTTCGCGAAGATGGAAAATGCGCTGTTTTTAGGCCGTGGCCTGCACTACCCGATCGCCATGGAAGGCGCTCTCAAGCTGAAGGAAATCAGCTACATCCACGCCGAGGCTTACCCGGCAGGAGAGCTCAAACACGGCCCGCTGGCGCTGGTGACCAGCGCCATGCCGGTGGTGACAGTGGCACCCAACGACAGCCTGCTTGAAAAACTCAAAAGCAATTTGCAAGAAGTGCGCGCCCGCGGCGGCGTGCTCTACGTGCTGGCCGACGCCGACACGCGCATTGAAAGCGGCGAAGGCATTCACGTCATCCGCATGCCCGAACACTACGGCGCATTGAGCCCGATGCTGCACGTGGTGCCGCTGCAATTGCTGGCGTACCACACCGCCTGCGCGCGCGGGACGGATGTGGACAAACCGAGGAATCTGGCGAAGAGTGTGACGGTGGAGTGAGTCAGGATTTAGGCTGCGCTATTTGACATGACTGAGAATGAATGCGCCTACAAAGTGTCCTGCTTGATCCACTGCGCCAGCGTACATATGTCGACCGCTGGTTGATGGATTTCCTTCGTCGAAGCCACCCTGTACAAGCTCAAGTTCAGTGGATGCAGAGTTCTTCACTTTCAAGTCAGCGAACAAGGCTTGTGCGTTGGCGGGGCTGGTCCAACTATTGGGATCATCTTTGTGATGAAGCACCATCACAGGGAGGCTCAGCGGCCCCTTCACTTTGGTCTCGTTTCTGCTGCCGCTGAAGATGACGCCACTGAGTGAGTTTTGATTGACGGTGGTTTGGTTTAAAAACTCGGCAACACTGATGGCCCCATTGCTGTGGCCGAGTAGAAAAATAGGTTGCGACTTTTTCTGGCTGTAGAAATTCACCACCGCCTTGATGCGCTCAATATGGTCGTTGGTAAATCTAGGCGCAAGGTATCCGTTCTTCAAACCGAGTGACGTCTTACTGTCCATAAAAACCAGATCAATCGATTTTTCACCGTCTGATTGGCTCAGTGTTTTGAGTAGCCAAGTTGGTTGAGGATTGGTTTTTGACGCTATCCCAAAACTACCGTCGCCGCCAGGTAAAAAAATCAAGGTGGCGACTGAGTTGGGCTTCGGCCAATAGGCGGTTGGGACGGAGTCATCGTTAAACGGAACCAAAATCACTTCAGCGCTAGAAATTCCCTGCAGCAGCAACAGTGAAACAAGTAAGAAAAGTCGGCGTAACTTCATATGGCGGTCACATTCGAGTGGGTGTTTAGCGGATTCAATAGTACGAAACTTTACTCCGTCTTAATACCCGCTGCCTTGATAATTTCCGCATTGGACACCATTTCTGCGCGACGTTTCTAAAAATGAAAAAATTGATGTCTTGAATTACTGGGCCGGAGCCCTGGTGGATAGACGGTTGTCAATGCGCGTGTTTGAGCGCGTCGTGGATGAAGGTGGCTTTGCCGCTGCGGTGCTCGCCAGCTATGTGATTGCCCCACTGCTGGCCGCAGCGCACACGCATTTTTCTGGATTATTTGGTGGCAGAGACGCAGCTGCAAACCACCAAAGCCATGGAGGCTTGCAGCGCCTGCGCCGGCTAGGGCCGCGCAAAAACCGGCAAAATCAGGTTAGATTCGTTGATCTGAAAAACTGACACAAAAGAAACCCATGAACCAAGCCACCGAACGCCCAGCTTTGCCCGACCACCTGTCGATTGACCCGCGCAGCCCGCACCACCATGCCGCCGTGTTTGAACACGACATCGGCATTCGATTCAATGACAAAGAGCGCCAAGATGTCGCGGAATATTGCATCAGCGAAGGCTGGGTCAAAGTGCCCGCCGGCAAAGCGCTGGACCGCAAGGGCCAGCCGCTGTTGCTCAAGCTGAAAGGCAAGGTCGAGGCTTTTTACCCTTAAGATTTACCGTTACCCGCCCAGACCGGCAAAGACGTTTTGCACGTCGTCATTGCCGTCGATGGCGGCTAAAAAGGCTTCGACTTCTTCCAATTGCTCGGCGCTCAAACTGGCCGGGTCGATCGGGTTTTTAGCCTTGTAGCCGAGCTTGGCAGACAGCACGCCAAAGCCTTGCGCTGGCAGCGCTCGGCTGACCAGATCGAGGTCGGTGGCATCTGTCAAAAAGGTCGTGGTGCCGTCTTCTTCGGCTGGCTCAAAGTCTTGTGCGCCGGCTTCGATGGCCGCCAGTTCAGGGTCGCTGCCAGCCACCAAGGTCTCGGCTTCGATGATGCCGACATGGTCAAAATCCCAAGACACGGAACCCGATGTGCCCAGCTGCCCTTTGCGGAACAGCACGCGCATTTCGGGGGCGGTGCGGTTGACGTTGTCGGTCAGGCATTCGACCATCACCGGCACGCGGTGTGGCGCGAAGCCTTCATAAATCACATGCTCAAAATTAACCGATTCACCCGTCAGGCCAGCGCCTTTTTTGATGGCACGGTCCAAGGTGTCTTTGGGCATAGAGACTTTGCGGGCTTGTTCGACCACCAGCCGCAGCCGCGCGTTGGACGCCGGGTCAGCGCCGTTGCGCGCCGCGATCATGATGTCTTTGGCCAAACGGCCGAACAGTTTGCCTCTGGCATTTGCAGCCAGTTCTTTGCCTTTTGCTTTCCACTGCGCGCCCATGTCTGAAATTCCTGTGTTGTCGCGCTCGAATGCGCTTGGCTTGATTGGGGGCCTACTTTACACCCTGAAATTTAAGGTCCAATAGACAGATGACAAGACCGATGACACACGAGGACCCAAGCGACCAGCGTCTGACCGAGCTGGAGATCAAAGCCAGTTTTTCAGAAGACTTGCTAGACCAGCTGAATCTGGTGATCGTCAGGCAGCAGGCGCAAATTGATTTGCTGATTCGAGAGGTCAAGCAATTGCGGGAACAGCAGCCCGACGGCGTGGCGGGCGGTGCGGCGCGTTTGATGGATGACTTGCCGCCGCATTATTGACGGCATCCGCCTGACGTAACATCTTGTCACCATGCGATTCCTATTGACTCTTTTTAAACTGCTGCCGGTCTTGCTGCTGGCTGGTTCACTGGCTGCGTGTTCGCAAGAACCAGAACTTGCCAAGCTGCCCGACTTGGCCCCGATGTCCGGCGACTCACCGATGTTGCGCCTAGGTCCCGACAACTTGCCGCTGTTGCCGCCCGTCGTCAGCCAGATCAAATACGAGTATTACCAATGCGACACGCTGGTCAGTGATTGGTTTTTAAAGCTGTTGTTGGCTGAGATGAATTTCCTTGAAAAGGATGCCGGCTTGGCGCATGTCGACGGCAGCGCCTGTGCGGTCAGCCGGGCCATCAACCAAGGTCAAGCCGAGCCTCGCTTCACCGTGAGTCTTTACAGCAGCCGCAAAGAAGCCAATGAATGTGTCGTGAACTCACGCTGCGCGGTGGCCCGCAATGTGACGTTGGTGCCTCGGGAAGGGGCTGTCTGGCGCTCGTATTTTTTGACCGATTTTGAGCTGAATAAATACTACACGCACTGTCTGGCGCCGCCTCAAAAATGGCACAAAGGCGTCACTTGCGATGGCGTTGTACCGAGGACTTGAACCGTGGCGACCCATAAAAACGTAACTGCCGGCATGCGGCTGGACCCCGAAGTTCGCCGCCAGCAAATCCTCGACGCCGCTATCAGCTACTTTGCGGAAGCCGGGTTCGGCGTTCAGACGCGCGAACTGTCGCGCCGCCTCGGTATTTCACAACCCTTGCTGTACCGCTATTTCCCGTCCAAGCAGGACTTGATCAACGCGGTTTTTGACGCCGTCTTCATGAGCAAATGGGACGACGCTTGGATCGCCGGTCTGCAAGACCGCAGCGTACCGTTGCGCGACCGCCTGCTGCAGTTTTACCTGCAGTACGCAGGCGCGACGTATCAGCCCGAGTGGATTCGCATTTACATGTATGCCGGGCTGTCCGACATGGACATGAATCGGACTTATCTCGGGCTGGTGCGAAAAAAGCTGTTGATCGTGATGTGCCGCGAATTCCGGCACACCTTCGTGGCCGCGGCTGACGACCTGCCAACGATTTCCGCGCGCGAGATAGAACTGCTGTGGACGTTGCACGGTGGTATGTTTTACTGGGCTGTCCGGCACAATATTTTCAACATGAAGTCGACCACGCCGTTCGAGACGCGCACCACCGACGCCATCGACATTTTCTTGGCTGGCGCCAAGACGCTTTATCCTCAAATCGTGGCAAAAGCCCCGCGCACAAAGAGCAAAGGCGCGACGGGCTCAGACTCGTAGCGCAAGACACGGGCCAGAATGATCTGGTGGTCGCCAGCCGGCACCACCGATTCAGTCACGCAATAAAAACGGGCTGAACAGCCCTCCAGCAGCGGCGCGCCAAAGTCGCTTGGCGCTTGATGCTCAACCCCTGAGAATTTATCCGCCTGCGGTGTGGCAAAGTGCCTGGCCAGCGCTTCTTGGTCTTTGGACAAGACATGAATGGCTTGCTGCCGGCCCACCGAAAAATGCGGCACGCTGGTCGACTGGTTAGAAATAGACCACAGCACCAGCGGTGGGTCCAGCGACACCGAACTGAAGCTGTTCACCGTCAGCCCGATCAAGGACTGGTCTTGCTCATCGCGCGTGGTGATGACCGTCACGCCGGTGGAGAACGAGCCCAGCGCATCACGCAAGGCCCGTTTTTCTTGTGCGGTGGCCGCTTGCATCAGGATTCCCCGGCAAACTTCTCGAGCACCGCGTAAACCGCAGCTGTGTCGTCCATCGCGTGACCTTGCGCCATCGCTGCAAGGTAGACCGGAATGCAGGCGGTGAAGAGCGGCGCCGGCACCGACAGCGCCCGCAGTGCTTCGTAAATGATGGCCATGTCTTTTTGCCAGACGTTGATCTTCATGGTGGCGTCGTCCCAAGTGCGGTTCACCATCATCGGGCCGCGCACCTGGAACATGCGTGAACCGCCGGCACCGTCAGCCACCACATCGACAATCATTTTGGGGTCCAGCCCCATTTGCTTGCCGAACAAAATAGCCTCGGCGGTTGAGACGTTGTGAATCGCCACCAGCAAGTTGGCGACAAGCTTCATCTTCATGCCGTTGCCGAACTCACCTACGGTGAATTGCGACCTCGAAAAGCCCTTGAAAACCTCCGTCATGTGGCGAATCGGAGCGGCTTCGCCACTGGCGTACACCGTCAGGTCGCGCGTCTTGGCTTGGGCGCCCGTGCCGGACAGCGGCGTGTCAATCATCTTGATGCCGGCCTTGGCCAACACCTTGCGCGCGGCCAGCTTGTCTTCAATCGGCAGCGTGCTGGTTTCGGCCACCACCAGCGAACCCTTGGCCAAGCCTTGCTTGACGGCGTGGCTGGCGAGTTCTTCGCAGACCGCCATCAAGGCCGCGACCGAGGGCAGTGAGCAAATGATGTGGTTGGTTTTACCGACCAGCATGCCCGGCGTGGTCCCGACCTTTGACAGCTTGGGCGTCAATTTTTTACGCGCGGCCGGATTGACGTCGATGCCGGTGACGGCAAAGCCTGCGTCTTGCAGATTAGCCGCCATGGCCGATCCCATGATGCCCAGACCGATGACGCCGATAGAAATTCCAGTGACTTGTTTTTTCATGCTTTTTCCAGTTGCAAGGGTGAACCCTGAGATGCTCTTATTGATCCATTGATAAACTAACTATACAATAATTTTTCGTTTCGAAACACTTTTTATCAGGACGGATCACCCATGAAACTCGGCACATTCATGATGCCTTTGCACCCACCGTCGCGCATCCCCAGCGAAACGCTGCGTGAAGACCGCGAGGCCATCATCTTGGCTGACCGGCTCGGCTACACAGAGGCTTACGTGGGCGAGCATGTCACCGACTTGGCTGAAAACGTCACCTCATGCTTGATGTTTTTGAGCAGCTTGGCGTTTGAGACCAAGCAGATCAAACTCGGCTCGGGCACCATCAACATGCCCAACGGTCATCCGGCCGCGATTGCTGCCAACGTCGCCATGCTCGACCACATGTTGCAAGGCCGTTTCATCATGGGCATCAGCCCCGGTGGTCTGGCCTCAGACGCTGAAGTTTTTGGTAACTTCGGTAAGGACCGCCTCGAGATGTTTGTTGAATGCATTGACATGGTCCAAGCCATCTGGAGTGGTACGGCGCCCTACGACTTGCAGGGCAAGTACTTCAACGTCAGCACGTCCAAAACCATGATTCCCGAGATCGGGCAGGGCATCATTCTCAAGCCGTATCAGTTGCCGTTTCCGCCCGTCGTCGTGACAGCGGTCGCCCCTTTTTCCAAAGGCATCACCGCCGCAGCTGCCCGCGGCTGGGACCCGATATCAGCCAATTTCTTGTTGCCTGAATGGGTCAAGAGTCACTGGCCCAGTTATGTCGAGGGTTGCAAGCAGGCCGGGCGCATCGCCGACGCCGCCAATTGGCGTGTTGCCAAAAGCATTTTTGTCACTGATGGCGACGACGTGCAGGCCAAGCGCTATGGCCACACACCCGCTGGCCCTTACCACTTCTACTTCAAGCAACTGATCCGCAAACTGGTGGGTTTTGGCGGCCGCTCCAATCTGTTCAAACTCGACCAGAGCGAGCCCGACGAAGCCATCAACGCGGACACCATGACTGCAAAGTTGGTGCTGGCCGGGTCGGTCAACAGCGTGGTCGACCAGTTGCTCGCCTTCCGCGAAAAAACCGGCGACTTCGGCACCCTGCTGTACGCCTGCCACGACTGGGTCGACCCGGCACTCGGCCGCCGCTCAATGGAGCTGATGGCTGAAAAAGTCATGCCGCAAGTCAACGCAGCCATCGCTAAATCAGCCTGAAGGAGCGTCCATGCAAGCCATGAAAATAGGCATCGCCGGTACCGGCAAGATGGGCAGCGCCATGGCCATGCGGCTGTTGTCGCAGGGTCATCAGGTCAGGGTCTGGAACCGCACGGCTGCTCGGGCGCAACCCTTGCTCGACGCCGGAGCCACGTGGGCTGCTACACCGCGTGAGCTGGTCGCACACACCGACGCGGTGATCAGCATGCTCACCGATGAGCAGGCCTTGCAAGAGGTTTACTTTTCAGCCGACGGGTTGTTGGCAGGTGTCGCGCAAGGCAGGCTGCTGATTGACATGAGCACCATGAGTTCAGCCCGGCAAGCAGATATGGGTCAGCGCGTCAGCGCCGCCGGTGCGGCTTATGTGGAGTGCCCGGTCGGCGGCAGCATCGGTCCGGCGAAAGAGGGCAAGTTGCTCGGCTTTGCGGGCGGTGCAGAGGCCGACGTCAGCCGAGCGCTGCCGATTCTCAATGTGCTCTGTCGGCGGGTCGAACACGTCGGACCGCACGGTGCTGGCGCCATGATGAAACTGGCGATTAATTTGCCTCTGATGGTGTATTGGCAGACACTGGGCGAAGCGCTGTCATTGATCGAGCCGCTGGGGCTTGACCCGAGCCGCGTGATTGATATTTTTTCTGAGTCGTCTGGCGGTCCCAACATGCTGAAAGTGCGCGGCGGCATGATCGCGCAGGCCTTGGCGGGGGAGAAAAATGACACTGTGACCGTCAACCTCGGCACCATGCGCAAGGATGTCCGCTCGATGCTGGCCCAAGGCACTGCACAGCACCGAAAAATGCCCTTGACCGCCGCCACGCTGGCGAACTTTGACGCGGCAGCGGTCAGCGGGTTGGACGCCGCTGACTGCACGCAATTGTTGGTGTGGTGGTTGGGCCAAGCCGGCAAGTTGCCCGGCTAAGTGGCTAAGTGACTGAGTGGCATCAGGGTAACAACCGAGACTATTTATCGAACGACCGATTAGACTGATTTGGTGTGCTGGAACTGTGACTTGAACTGATCTGAAAAATACAAGGAGACAAGATGTCGTGCAAAAGCAAAAACTCATTGACCTTGCGCTATGTGATAGCGTCAGCGCTGTGTCTTTCGGTCTGGACGGGCGCGCAAGCGCAAGCCCAACCCTTTCCCTCCAAACCCGTCAAATTGGTGGTGACCTATCCCGCCGGCGGTAGCTCTGACCTGATGGCGCGGATCATGGGGCAAAAGCTCAGTGAAGCTTGGGGCCAGCCGGTGATCGTCGAAAGCAAACCCGGCGCGGCCGGATCTATCGGTATGGAATACACCGCTCGTCAACCCGCCGATGGTTACACCTTTGTGGTCGGCAATCTCGGGCCTGCTGCGGTCAATCCGCTGATCACCAAAGTCCCCTACAACATGGACAGAGACTTCATTGCTGTCTCGCTCACCGCCGTGGGGCCGAACGTGTTGGTGGTGCCGGCCGCCTCGCCGTTTAAAACGCTGGCAGACTTGCTGGCAGCCGCCCGTGCCAAGCCGGAGACCATCAACTTCGGCACCAGCGGGCCTGGCAGCATGGCGCACTTGGCCGGTGAAATGATCATGCGCCAAGCCAAGGTCAAGATGACGCAGATTCCCTACAAAGGCGGTGGTTTGGCGGTGACGGATTTGATCGCCGGGCAGATCAACATGATGGTCTCTGATGCCTTGCCGGTGTCGCAGCACATCAAGACCGGCCGACTGCGTGCACTGGCGGTGACCAGCGCCACCCGCATGAGCATGTTGCCCGATGTCCCGACCTTTGCGGAAGCCGGACTCGATGGCTTGGTGGCGAACAACTGGTGGGGCGTTTTCCTGCCGGCTAAAACACCAAAGTCTGTTGTTGACAGTTACATGGTCGTCCTTAAAAAGGTCATGGCAGATCCAGACCTGAAAGAGCGTTTTGCCGGTTTAGGCGTGGACGCCATGGCCAGCACGCAAGAAGAGTTCGTGGCATTCTTAGCGGCGGAACACGCTCGGTATGCCAAGCTCGTGACCGACAACAACATCAAAGCTGAATAAGCCACGCAAAGGATCGATACGATGCTGTACACCTGCCAACCCGGCTGCGCCAACCCGCTGCACAAGCACTCCGCTGCAGCAACCAAAACCGCCACCACCCAGAAACTCTCGGTAGCGGTCAAAAAGCCTGCGGCTCGAGGCAAGCAGCAAGCGCTTCGCATCGACATGCATTGCCATTACTTCAACCCGGCGGTGGGCAAAAAGGCCGCGGTGCTGAATCCCGCTGAGCAGGAGATGCCCTTCATCTTTGCCAATCAGTTGACGCGTGACGTCAACACCCAGCAGATGAAAGACCGGGCGCCCAAGCTCTCGGACATCGCTGTCCGGCTGGCCGACATGGACGCCATGGGCATCGACATTCAGGCGGTGTCACCCGCGCCTTTTCAGTACTACTACTTTGCAGAACCGAGCTTTGGCGCTGAGCTGGCGCGCGATGTCAATGACGGTATTGCGCATCTGGCCGGGCAGTGGCCAGACCGCTTTGTCGGCATTGGCACGGTGCCACTGCAAAACGCCGACATGGCGGTGATCGAGCTGGAGCGCGCGGTCACACAACTGGGCCTGCGCGGCATCGAGATCAACACCCATGTCAACGGCAAAAATCTGACAGATCCGTCGCTGGGTTTAGAGAAATTTTTCCGCCGCGTCGACGAATTGGGCGTGGCGCTTTTCATGCACCCGAATGGTTTCACGTCGGCGGAACGGCTGACGGATCATTATTTGAACAACGTCATCGGCAACCCGCTCGACACGACCATCGCCGTCAGCCATCTGATTTTTGATGGCGTGATGGAGCGCAATCCGGGACTGAAAATTCTCTTGGCGCATGCCGGCGGTTACTTGGCGCACTATTGGGCGCGCATGGACCACGCACATCGCGCACGGGCTGATTGCCGCACCGTCATCAGCCAGCCGCCGTCGAGCTATCTTGAGAAGTTTTACTTTGACACCATCACCTTTGACCCGGTCATGCTCGGCAATCTGATTGACCGCTACGGCGCCGACCATGTGCTGCTCGGCACCGACTACCCCTACGACATGGGCGAAGAAGACCCAATCGGCCTGATCGAATCGGTCAAGCGCTTGAAGCGCTCGGACAAAGACATGATCATGGGCGGTAATGCCGCGCGGCTCTTGAACATTCCGGCCAAGCGCTGAACGTTGCGGGCCTTTCAGCCCGCTTCGACCTGCTCGATGCTGGCGTTGCGGGTTGACTTGACCACGGCTTCTAGCGCGCAGATGTTGGCCAGCATTTGCGCCTGCGGCACCGGGTAAGGCTTGCGACCTTGGGCTGCATCGGCAAAGGCTTCGAGGTTGGCCAGTACCGCTGGGTATGGTTCATAGGCTATGCGCTGCTCGGCCTCGCC
>Ga0208916_10001437_pt1 | contig 10244 bp, 8 predicted proteins | sample DEB19_08_DNA_5_FD_184523 | JGI IMG/M metagenome (GOLD analysis project Ga0208916, IMG submission 184523) | Aqueous microbial communities from the Delaware River and Bay under freshwater to marine salinity gradient to study organic matter... | ecosystem: Environmental > Aquatic > Marine > Coastal... | reverse complement strand
ACCTCAGGAGGGCATTGCAAAAAATATTTTTTGCAATGCCCTCCTGAGGTTGAGAAATGGTTGGAAGCATTTGGCGCATTTTTTCAATGCCTTCAGCTGCCTGAACGTGCTGTGCTTCTCTCAAATTTCCTGAAAGGATCGCAAGCGTTTTATCAATCGAAGAAACGTCTCGCACATCTGCAGGATTTACAAAAGGTTCTTTTCTCCCCAAACTCGACGCAATTGAATTTGCAAATTCTGCAATTTTCCTTGTGTAAGGAGCGATTATCCCAGGAGTCAACAAAGAACCTTCCCTTGGCAAAGATGCAAAATCTGCTGCCAAAGTTCTAATATTTTGATATATTGCCATGTTTGCTTTTTGAAGCTCTTTTGCCTCTGCAAAAGTTTGCGGAACTTTTTCCAACTGAGCTGAAGTATATCCAGAAATGGCCTCTCTGACCGCTTTGTCAATAACGTTTTGATCTTCCTCTCTCGCAAATTTAGAAGGTTTCGCCATTGGCTGGTCAGGGGAAGCCAAATTTGTTTTTGGCTGTTCAGCGGAAGCCAAACCTGTTTTTGGCTGTTCAGCGGTCTGCTGGTCAGCTGGAGCCAAACCTGTTGGAGGAGGAAGCTCAGAGGTTGAAACTTTCGCTTCCGAAGGTTTTGGAAAAGTTTGATCAATGTCTGCCGTTTTATCAAAAGACGGAGGCGCAAGGCCTGCAACAACCGGAGGCTTTTTCTCTTCACCAAATGAAAGAGTATCCGTTCCGGCTTGTCCAGTCGGAGGATTAAATCCTTTTGGAAACTTTCCGTTTTTGATATCTTCTTGCTCTTGTTTGCTGAAAGGAGCAATTCGGAATGTGCCAATAGGTTTTGAATAATAAACGCCCTTTGGAATAAATTGAAAATCTCCATTTGGTCCGATAATTCTCACCGTGTCGCCAACCATCGCACCTTGAGCTGTTTGCGCTTCAATTGCCTTCGCTGTTTCTTCTGCTGATTTGGTTTCGGCTTCCGTTTGGCCTATGCCTGCACGAGTTTTCTGCTGGCCCATATAAGCCGCCGAAGCTCCCGCAAGTCCTTCACCCAAAGCCGGAAGGAAGAATGGGCTTTTCGAAGACAGCATCGAGCCAATTCCAGCCATTGCCGGAACAACATACTTTTCTTGCAACAGTTCATCAAAGAACCCTTTTTTGGAATCTTTGCCCGCCTCTTCCCCAGGAACATTGAAATCTCCAGCCGTTCTTGCTCTTTCCGCCGGAAGATCTGCACGGGTATCTCCAAGATTTCTTTTTCTCGGAGCTTCGCTAGGCTCCGTTGGGCGACCTAATGCTTCGTTAAACTTCCGCACATAATTTGAATTGGTTGTGCCGAGATCATCCGCAACATTCCCTGCCTCGGCGCGGGGTTTTCCGGTGAACCAAACTGAAGCCGCATCTTCTGGGTTGCCATATTTGTCCAATGATTTCCCAAAATGATGCCGCGCAATTTTTTCTTGCGCATCTTTATTGGCGAGATATTCATCGGGCGTCATCTTTTGACCCAACGCCTCTTCTGTCCATGAAGGAATATTGGCCCCCATAACTTGATATTTTCCGTAAGCTCGGTCGCCCTTCTTGGTAACTGGACCAAGAGCCGCATACGGGTCTTTTTGACCACCGCTTTCAGTTTTTGCAATCGCGCCCAAATAGCGACCTAGTTCATCTTCTGGCGCACCGCCGCCTTCGTAACCCGCACGACCGCCATTCTTCATGAACCCAGAAGCAAACTTTGCCATGTCCATGATGGCTTTCATCGTTGGGTCCTGCATGGCTCCAGGAAGATGTTTTTGATCAGGCATTTTGAATTTGGACGTGTCGTCCGGAATGTCGAGTTTTTTATTATTTTCATCAAGGTCGTAAGGCATGCCTCCGGCGGCGTAGCCCACGAGTCCGCCACGAGCTTCAGGCTCTTTTTCTTTGTCGCCAAGTGATTTAAAAAAATCATAGGCTTTCCGGCCAAAACCGCTCTCGCCAGTTTTCTCGTTTGTTGAAAACATTTTCGAAATAGTTTCGCCAGTGTTCGCCGCATTCATCATTTGCGACATTCCGCTTTCCAATGGCGCAGGAGGAGGGGAGCCAACCATGAGCCTTCCGACAGGCAAGCTCGCCTCCGGAACGCGACTGTGTTTTCCCATTCCTCCGGAAAGCCCACGAGCAGACGGGACATGGCTGCGTTCACCGCCGTCGAAGAACCCTTGCTGACGGGCGATGATGTTTTGAATGGAATATGGGTCGTAGGGATCGTAAGCTCCGCCTCCGCCAGCGAACCCTTGGCCCATGCTCTGCAGCCCGACAGCTCCGCCTTCGGAAGCCATGCCGCCATCCTCGAAGTGCCCACGCTTGGCAGCGTCTTTTGTTGCGGCATCGTAGTCAACAGTTTTGTAGCCCTTCGCCAAACCGACCGCTTCAGGGTGATGCTTCTCGACGTTCTGAGCGGACAAACCAATCTGCTTAGGCCCGCCCTCGCCTTTGTAGCGGAACTTGATGATGTCCTGACCGTCGAACGTTTTGCCGATCTTTTCAATGCCTTCTTTGAGCCGTTCATCCGAGAAAAACGACATTGGCTGGGTCGTGGTTGTGCTCGAGCCGGACAACGCGCCTGTGCCCATTGCGATGTTCGCGAGGAACTGAGCGACCTGATATGGGTATGCCTGTTCCTGCAGGAACTGATTGTACTGGGCGGTTTTTCCAGCCTGTTCGGTTTGCTGACCAAGGGTGCCCGCGCCAATCTGCGCCTGAGCTCCCTGCAGCCCTGCTTGCTGTCCTGCGAGGGCCGTCTGGCCACGCTGGCCGAGGCCTGACATATAATTCTGCGCGGCGTTCTGAAAACCTTGCGATTCCATGCCACCAATCGTCTGACCCAAAGCAAGGTTCTGCTGATTGATCAGGTTACCCATGCCAATATTGGCTCGATCGCCGCCGAACGCGCCTTGCCCGATCGCGGATCCCTTCATCTGAGCTTGCTGTTGACCCGCAACATTTTGCATCTGATTTCTTGTCGAGGCAACCGCGCTCTCGAGGTAGGGGTTCATATAACCCTTCACGCCCTGAGAGAAACCTTCGGGAGTGTAGCCTTGCTGCACCTGATTCAAAACAGGCTGTGCGGCATTGGCATACTGGTTCATGCCAGCCTGACCTGTTCTTTGCTGTTCATTCAACTGCGCAACAAAAGCATCAGGCGTTGTGCCGTATTGCTGAAAAGGTTTTGCCGCAACGTCTTCTGCGCGAGTGTTCACAGCATTGTAACGCGCCATGACCTCGGGAGGAATCTTGGTTGTTGAACTCGTGGTTCCGGTTTTCCCGCCCATGTCAATGCTCCGTCGCGTTTTCAGGTTGAGCTTCGTCTGCCCATTCACCTGTCTTCTTGCCATAAATCCAATAAGCACCCGACTGTGGGCCAAATTGCCGCTCGTAAAGTCGAACCTTGCCCTCGGCCCTCTGCGAACTCAAAATCCCGATCACCAATGGAAGCTGCAAAACTTCCGCCGCCTGTTTCGCGAATTCGCAAAGTTTCCTTGCCCGACCGCCTTTTGCACTTCGGTAATCAGGATGAACGAAAATCGCACGTTCGACAATCGTTAAATCATCTGAATACCACAAAGATTCAGTCCGCAGCAAAATTGCAGCCTCGAATTGCTCTCCGGCTTTGCCAATGATCCCGACAATGCCATGCTCCCTCGTCAACCCAGCCCAAAGCTCTCCCAGCAATTTCATTGGGTTCGGGTTCGTCAAACCATTTTCTTCGCACGCTGCCAAAGCGAGCTTCATCATGCTGTCAATGTCTTCGGGTGTTCCGACGCGAACGTTCAATTCGTTGTCCATGATCAATCTTTCTTTGGCCCAGGAAGTTTTTTCAGCGTGTGGATCGTTTTTTGGCGGTAGCTTTTGACGAACTCATCCAAACTGGCATGACCGTGATCCATGTCGCCGCCGCCAATTTTGAGAACGTCTTTCGGAGAAATGACATACTCTCCTCCGGCTGCCACGATCTCAACAGGGGCTGCTCCACCTGCCGCCCTTGCGCCGTAGGGTTTGCCCTCGGAGTAGGGTTGTTCGGCAGAGTCATATGGCTGCTTTTCATTCACCATGTATGGCTGAGAAGAAAACATTTTTCTGGCGACTTTGAAACCAGCCATAGTGTTGCCTTCGCCCATGGCCGAAATGATGTCGGCAGGGATGACGTACGAGCCTGAAGCAACGTTCATCGGCAGGTGATCCGTGCGTCCGGCGACCGGAGAATGGATTGGGCCTTCATGAACTTTACTCATCATAAAATTCGGATCGGATTTTGTGTATGACATATCGCCTTTGTCGTAGGACATGTCGGCAAACGGCCCACCCTCCGCTTTCGCTGGACGAACTGTTTTTGCGGCAGCTTTGAACGCGCCAGCGGTTGGTGCGCCTTTCGCATTCGGCTTCCGCATGCGCTCTTTTGAGCCACGAGCGATGCGCTCGCGCTTGGCGTGAATGTTGGCATACAACCCACCGCCATTCGCCTTTGTGTTCCGAGCAACGTTCAACGCCGCCGCGATGGATTGATCCTGCGGGTGACCAGAGTGCATCATCTCCGAGATATTGGAGCTGACTGTTTTTTGGGATGAACCTTGTTTTAGCGGCATAACGACCTCACGTATAAGTGACAGAAGCGACCTGTCCTGTTCCTGTGGTGACAACAAGACCATCCGCAAAAGGAACTTGGATTTGCGTAATGCCAACCGTATTTGGAATAATGTAAATCCTCAAACCCGTCAAAGAATTGGTGTTTGATGAATCGTAAACAGTTCCGGTTGTGGTTCCTGCAACAATAACGGAAATGTTGGCCAACCAACCTTTGCCAATTTTGACTTGGTAGGTTGTTGCCGCCGCAATTTCTTTTGAATTGTTTGTTCCCGCCAACCGCGAAAGAGTGTTGGTGTATTCACCAATTGCAATAACACCGTTTTTCTGGGTGGTGAGGATATCGTCAAGACTTGCCATTAGAATTTCCCATCCATTTGAGCACGGTAACGCAATGCGCCAATTCGAAAAAATGTTCCGGAAGTAGCAACTCCCGCCGCATTTGCAGTTGAACATGAAATGCGAAGCAAACGGTTTCTGATCCGAACACTCAAATATTGAGTTTGCTGATTCATGGTGTATGGACCGTACTGCGTTGGCGTATCGCCTGGATAATCCGCCCCGTAAAAAGTTAAATACATTGTCGCTGAGGTTGATGAACCAGTCGATTGTTGAGCGGTCGTTTGCCATTTGAAATCAGGCCAAATTTGATCAATGAAGATCAAGCTGTCTGCGTCGTTCAATTGCATGTAACCCGTTTCAAACGACGAAACCATTGGTGAATTACCAGCATTGTAACCAATTTCATGTTGCCAGATGTAGCCATTATTGTCTGCCCCGATCGGCGAGCCAAGAACCGACTGATCGCACCACGCAACCCGATCCAACAATCCATAGTCCCAAGCCTGAGTCGTTGTATTATATTTGACGTAGGAATCATTATAGGTTGCATTGATGGATGGGTAATACCAAGTTACTTCGTCAAAAATTGAGTTTGTCGCGCAACGGATCAAATTAACGTAATTTGTATTCAAATTCTGGAATATCTGATCCCAAACTGGGCAAGCCATATCCTGTGGCCCACCATCCGCCAAAACATTAAACCCTCCAGGAGACATCCAATATGTCGCCCTTCCAAGAATACCAACTGCTTTTTTTGCGATTAGACCAACGCCGTCTGCGAGCTTGTTGAACCCAAACACGTTTGGATAGCCAACATATTGCATTGCCCAAACAGCCAAATCTGTCCAAATCAAAGCCTGTTGCGAAGATTGAATTCCTGCAACGATCATGCTTCCTTCCGCGATGCGGAAAGATCCGGCTTGATTGTTTGCGGAGGCTTGCCAAACGGTTGCGTCTCCGGCATCCGACCAACGGATCAACAACGGATCCTGAATGCCTGTTACGGTTGAACCGTAGGCTACAATTTGCCTTGAAGGCATTGCAATGAAATGACCCGTATTGGTCAACGGTGCAGTTTCCAACAAAAATGCTGTTGAAGTGTTTTGGCTTGGAGACCAATAATAAAGCGGCCCGTTTTCTGAGTTTGCAGTAAGAATCTCGCCAAAATTATTAATCACCCAATCGGTTGTTGTGATTGTTGGAGCAGAAGGATAAATCAAAGGCTCTCCCGCGCCATACCCTCCGCCGCCGTAACCAGTTGGATTTGCTCCATAACCCGCCGCCGCAAATGCTGAAGGAATATTAAAATAATATTGATAGTGAGCACTTCCGCCGTTCATCAAGAATGCTGTATCGCTTGTTGCGGCAGAAGAAGAAGTTATTTGATATTTTGTTGAGCTAACGTAGGTGGTGAAATAATTGCCGTAAATCGTTAACCCAGCAGAGGTGGTTGATGTTAAAAAAGTTGCAGTATAGCCATCCTGTTGATACGGATGGTTAGCTTGCTCAACTTCAACCAATGAAGTCCCGTTTGTCGGATCAAAAGATGGAAGTGTTGCAACGCCAGTGGTTGAGGTAGCAACCGTTCCAACATCAATGGTGTAAATATTGTAATACGCACTGGCTGTATAAGAAACGACTTGGTACAACCCTGTTATGTATAAATTAGCAACGCTAATTGGAGTTTGAATCCAAACTGAAAACCCGCCACGGATTTGATCCGGAGCATACATTGTAATTGTCCCAGTGCCAGCGGTCGTTGTGTTTACGTCTGCTGCTCCACTGGGCGTTGTTGAAAGATTGAACGTTGTGCCCGTCAAAGGCAAAACATAATAAGATATCCCTGCGGTCATTCCTGTTGGGACAGTTAATGTTGAAGAAAATACAACTTCTGTGTTTGCAATTGGAGTTACAGCCGCTGTGACAACCGTTGGCGACGCGCTTGTAAATGTTACTGTTTGAACTCCAAGTCCTGTGTCAAAAATTGTTACGGTTGAAGATCCACTTGTTGTGGATGCAAACGGGACTGTTGCAGTGCCACTACCTGTCGAAGTTGTATTGACGTTCGCGGCACTGCCAATCGTCGTAGACAATCGGAATGTTGTTAATGTCGGAGCAGGGCTCGTTGCGATATAATACACTGTTCCTGCCGTCACCCCTGTCGGCAAAGAGCCGCCTGAAAATACAAGCGGAGTTCCTGGAGCTGTTTTTCCTATTGTCGCAGTCATTGTTTGAGAGGTATATGTCCCACCAATGGAAACAACCCAAGAATTAGCAGAACCGCTAACAACTTTACCAAGTGATATTGACCCAGAAGAAAGTATGGTCATCCCCACCAATAACGCAGGACTACCTGTAGTTGTTAAAGCCGTTCCTACGCAGCTTGCGCCCGAAAGACTAACCCCAGCCGTGACAACCGTTGGAGAAGCATTTGTAAAAGTTACGGTGCTTGTTTCAACAGGAGAATCTGACGAAGTTTCTTCTGGGGTAATAAAAATTTGGTTCCCAGCAGTGTTCGTCGCATCGTTATATTCAATGTAAGAAATGCTGTCGTTTGCCCCAACTGCAAGGCGTTTGTTTGTGTTCAAGTCTTCCCAAGGATGAAGTTCATTTATGTTTGGGGTAACCTGTGTTGCCCACTGAACCCAACCTCCCATTTTTTGGATGAGGCCCATGCCTGAGCGGTCTGGCACGAAACGAATAAGCTGAGATTTTGAAAACGCCGCCTCGTTCAAGGCAGGTGTCTTGTAGGTATCAATACCAGGGATCAACTTCATCGTTGCGTGAGGCATGGGAGATTACCTCGTTGGTGAAGCGACAGGGGATGGTGAGTAGGCTGTCCAAGCCGCCGCCTCGAACTTCTTGCGGTTTTCTTCAACCAACGCGCTTGCTTTGAGAGCTTGGTATTGGCTTTCATAGCTTTGCGCCATTTGAGGATCGTCGGACTGTCGGCCAAAGTTGCGCTGATAAGCGGAGATATAAATCATAGAAGCCATGATGAACAAATCCGGCAGATAAACGCTGATGAATGTTGTCGAGTTTGCGGCAGATAAAGGCGTCGATCGAACTGTTCCGGTCAACCGGACTGAGTATGTTGAGTCGGGCGTTGGGCCAACAATGATATTTTGCGACGTTTTCCCTGTCGTTGCAGAATCCCCGCCATAAACCGCAAAGTATTTCGGCAAACCTGTTGTTGAGCCTGACCCATAAACATTTTGAATATATTCTTTCCCAATCGCCAAAAGCGGAGTCGAATTGCCTGTCCCGTCAATGACCTCAAACGTTTGCAAAGAAACAAACGACGAAGTTGGTATTGTCAACGTGTTGTTGCCAGAACTAAACGCATAAGAAGAATCGCTAATCTGCGTCGAAAGAAAATCCAAATCGCGTTGCATACGCAATTCAGCGTAATCAATCATGGACGGGACGATGGTAAGGTAATTTGAGTCAGTCGATTGCACGACCGCCATCGTGGCAATTTGTTCAACGTAGGTTGCGTATGTTAATCCGACCATGTCACCCTACCATTGAAGTCGATGCCGATTTAACTTCTGCAACTCTCCGGCCCCACCCCTTGCCGAACGTTTCCCAAGTCGGAAGACTCTGCAAAAACTGCAATCTATTATCGTTGATTTTTTGCAATAAGGAAAGGGGATCTTGTAAATTAACTAAAGAGAGGGTTGCAGGTCCGATAACCCCATCAGCATGAGCACCACAAGCTGTCTGAAGATACTTGCTGGCACGAGCAGGACCACTATTAATAGCAAGATCAAAAACAGAAAAGTCCACCCCAAACGGGAGGTCGTCGCAGCGGCACTTGTCCCAGTACCGCGCTTTGTAGAGGGGAGCGACGTCTGAAATTTTGAGGGCTTTGATGTCATTTTTTGTTACCTCGTGGCCTAGCCATTCTTCCCAAACCTTTTTCGTGCAGCCAAGGTTCGTGACTCCACCAGGATCTTTCGGGTGATCAACGTACCCACCTTCATGTTTCAACACGAGAGCTAAACACTGTTCAAAATTGCCTTTCATGACTCACTCCTTTGGTGTTGAATTGTAAATCATCTGGTCTTTTTTCTGAGACCCAGACGACGATCCGAAATAGAAAGCAATGATGCCACCCCACGCCGTCTGCAACGCGCCAAGAAGAAGAAGCAATGCCTCGTTGCCAGAAGTCGGCAAACCGTAAACAAGCATGTAAATCAGAATGGCAAAGAACCCAAATGTTACGCTGATCGCCAAAGCCCGAGGGATCCAGTCTTTGACTTCTTTTTGCATCTCACGCGCAGACTTACGGTCGTCTACCGCAATGCGTTCAAGGTCAATGTCTAGGCTCTTCATCTGGACACGGAAGTCCGCGTCGATCTTCTTGACCGTTGCAAGCTGCTCAGGCGAGGCGGTGCGGAGCGCCGCTTGCAGATCGTCCTCAGAGCCGTCTTCGTTGCCGAGCAGTGCCATAGACAGTGCCTTCGTTGCCATCCCAGCCAATGGGCCGCCCAAGGCAGTTGCCAAGGTTGGAGCGACTGAGCCAAGTAACCCCCCGAAATTTTTAAGCAGATCCATCGTCCTTACCTCCTGATTTAGAGCCCAACATGATACCCGACAGCGTGCCTGTCAGGAACGTAGCGATTGGAGCAATTAATTTAAAAAATTCCTGATCGTTTGGAGCTTGCCCATCAATTGGCTGAACGACAAAAATCAGGCTGTAAAGTACTGCAAAGACGGTTCCGGTTAAGGTCAGGCACAAGCTGATGCCAATGATAAACTGCAAAAGCGCGTGGAGTTCGTCTTCCTTGATCCTCATCTTGCGACGGCTCCGCACGGGTTTCTTTTTAATGTGTCGGCTGAACAAGTTCCAGAGGCGGTGCAAATAGGAGGATTGCATTCAGGTGCGTCCCAGTTTTTCGGATCTTGGCAAGGATAGCGAAACCTATCCTCACAACCTACCAGCAGACTAACCACGCATAATAGCTTTAGCCAGTTCATAGTGATGTATCCTATCCTCAAGTCCAATAAAACCGCCGTTGATCGCGCGCGTCAGACCCTTGATGTCATTCGCGTCAGCAAATCTGTTTAATTTGTTTGTCTCCCAAAACCAACAGGCGCTTTGCGCCGCACCTTCAAACGTAGCCAGGTACTCTGGTACGTCGTTGATGTTCATCTCAAGACTGTCGGCGAAGGATTGGTAATTACTACGGCCTGTGAGTTGGATAAGACCACGGCCACAAAAGCGGAAGCCATCACCGCTAGACTCATCACCATTGCCCA
>Ga0208916_10001436_pt1 | contig 10250 bp, 7 predicted proteins | sample DEB19_08_DNA_5_FD_184523 | JGI IMG/M metagenome (GOLD analysis project Ga0208916, IMG submission 184523) | Aqueous microbial communities from the Delaware River and Bay under freshwater to marine salinity gradient to study organic matter... | ecosystem: Environmental > Aquatic > Marine > Coastal... | reverse complement strand
TGCACCGATTGATAGCGGAACTTCACATCGTTCGGGTGCGAAGTTTGGTCCGCAGGCAATTCGCGGTGGCGATTACCTGCCACATGATGGAGAACGTCCACATTTAGCTTTGCGCACGGATGGATTGAAAGATCTGAAAGTCTTTGATGCTGGCGATTTATTGATGCCTGGTGGAGATTTAGTTGCATCGCTTGCTGTGTTGCGTGAAGCAACGGAAAAGATTTCACGAGCTGGTGCAATTGCAGTTGTGTTGGGTGGCGATCACTCGATCGCGTCCGCTGACGTTGCAGGTATTGCTAACCACTTGGGCCACGGCAAGGTATCGATGGTGCACTTTGATGCACATGCCGATACTGGCGAAGATCAGTGGGGCGCACTCGTTGGACACGGAACACCTATGCGTCGCTTGATTGATGAAGGCTATGTACGTGGAGATCGTTTCTTGCAGCTAGGTCTTCGTGGATATTGGCCAGATAACACGACTCTTGAATGGATGCGCGATCAAGGTATGCGCTCATACGAGATGACAGAAATTCATCACCGTGGGCTTAAGGCTGTATTGGATGAATCCTTTGCAACACTTACTGATGGTTGCGATGGAGTCTTCTTATCTGTCGATATCGATGTGGTTGATCCAGGAATGGCTCCAGGAACTGGAACTCCTGAACCAGGTGGAATGACATCACGTGAGCTGCTTGAGGCAGTTCGACGTATCTGTCTTGAACTCCCTGTCGTTGGTATCGATGTGGTGGAAGTTGCTCCAGCATTTGATAGCGCAGATATCACTGCGATCTTGGCTAACCGCGTTGTTCTAGAAGCACTGAGTGCAATTGCTAAGCGCCGTAACGGTTCTGCATATGATCCAACTCAGAACTTGTTGGATCGCTAAGAACTAGAGCGTATCGAGAATCATCTGGACATCATCCATCGATGTCCAAGGGTTTACGAAGGCAAAGCGCAAGATTGATTCACCTGCATGCTTTGATGGCGGAATAAAGCCGATCTGCTTTTCTAATAGCGCATCAGACCATTGCTGATACTGGGCTGGAGTCCAACCCTTGCGAGTAAAGGCCACAATAGAAAGTTCTGGTTCGCGCACGAGCTCAAGGTTTGGGTGAGCAACGATGCGCTTGGCTGATTCCTTAGCAAGGCGAATTCCTTCTTCAACAGCAGCTGAATAGGCATCTGTGCCGTGTGCCGCCAATGAGAACCAGAAAGGTAATCCACGCACGCGACGAGTTAAGTGGATTGCATAATCCGATGGCGACCAAGAATCATCATGGAGTGTTTCAAGATAGCTTGCGTGCTGAGTGTGGGTCTCTTTAGCCAGAGCTGGATTTCGATAGACAAGTGCGCAGGCATCGAATGGCGCAAAGAGCCACTTATGAGGATCTACGATAAATGAATCCGCTTCTTCAACGCCGTTATACAAGTGGCGAACAGATGGTGCACATAAACCAGCAAGACCATATGCGCCATCGACGTGGAACCAGATACTGCGTTCTTTCGCAGCCTTTGCAAGCGTTGCTAAATCATCAACGATTCCGAGGTTGGTGCTGCCTGCTGTTCCGACAATTGCGAAGACGCGCTTATTGGTTGTGGCATGTAGTTCATCGATTGCCTTAGCAACGTGTGCGCCATCAAGGCGAAGCTCATCGTTTGTTTCAATTTTAAGAACATCAACATCCATAACATGGGCCGCAGATGTAATCGATGAATGTGATTCGGCGCTGCAGGCGATTACCCAGCGCTGTGTATCAGGGTGTGTTTTGCGTGCTTGGTCACGAGCAACAACGAGAGCTGAAAGATTTCCCATCGTTCCACCTTGAACAAAGACTCCGCCTGCTGACTTTGGAAGTCCTGCAATATCAATGAGCCATTTGATTGCTTGGTTTTCAGCAAAGACTGCGCCGGCGCCTTCTTGCCATGAACCGCCATAGAGTGAAGATGCACCGACTACGAGATCAAAGAGGTTTGAGTATTCACTTGGCGCAGATGGAATAAATGCGAGGTTACGTGGGTGGTCTGTTGAAATACAAGCGAGTGCAAGAGTGTCTGTAAATACTTTGAGAGTCTCTTTGCCGCCAAGACCTTGGGCGGTAATGGTGTTACCAAGTTCGGAGTAGAGATCTGCTTCAGTGCGAGGGCCATCAAGAGGTGGATCTGATTTCAAACGAGCAAGGCTGTACTCCATGACAGCTTTTGCGAGTTCTTCTACCTCTGCGGTGAATTCATGCACGGGTGGATTCTGCCAGTTCTTTACTTATGCTGCTTGAGCAGGAAGTCCATCACTTGTTGTGCAAAATCTGATGGAAGGTTGGGACGGTGGGCTCCGTCCTTGATCTCCCAATATTGCAAGTGGGTCGGTGTACCGCAGGTGTAGTCAAAGATTGTTGTCTCGGCACCCTTGATGGTGGGTTCAAAATCTTTCTTTATCTTCACGGGATCAACGCACCTGCTGGCAGCGGCAATCTTCTTCACTGTGGACTTCACACTTGTGTAGGCGAAGTCATTCATGACTCCCCCGCCAACCTTGATGGTCTTATCGGCGGTGCCGTGAATATTGAGAAGTGATACTGGCGCTGAAGGTGTGCAATCGGCGGCATTATCCATTGCACCTGCAATAGCAACGATTGCTGCGATCTTGTTTGTCTTGCAGGCAAAGGTGAATGACATAAATGCGCCATTGCTATGGCCAATTAAATAAATACGCTTTGGATCAACGGGTTGCTTTGCACTGATTTCATCAATCAGAGAATTGATATAGGCAACGTCATCGACTTCTTGCTTAAAGCGATTGCAGCAAGATTTCGATGCATTCCAGAATCGTTTACCTATTGGGTTCACCATTCCATCGGGTGCGATGTAGATAACGCCCGACTTCTTGGCAAGAGGTGCAATACCCATGTACTTCTCTAAGTGAGAACCTGAAGTAGAAGCTGAGTGAAGCAAGATAAGGAGTGGTGCGGGATTAGAAAGTTGGTTTGGCAGATGGACCGTCACAGGGCGATCGCCGCCGACGGTAAAGGTCTGTGCCGCATCTGCAGGCGATAGGGATGCCAGAGTTAGCGCAATGAGGGCGAGCAGGCGTAACTTCATTGGTGCATCTTTGTATGTCTACCGAGCTTTGTCACACTGGACTGCCATAATTTTGCCCATGTTGAAACTCGAGCACTTTCTAGAAAAAGTAATCTTCGCCGGACGCTGGTTATTGGCTCCCCTTTATATCGGTCTGCTTCTAGCCCTTATTCCTATCCTCTATCGCTTCTTCCACTCTTTCTGGCACATCATGAGCCACATCACCACTTCAACAATGAGCGAAATTACGCTTCAGGTTCTCGAACTTCTCGACACAGTATTGCTCGGCAATCTCATCATCTTGGTGCTCTTTGCTGGCTATGAGAACTTCGTATCAAAGATTGCAATCGCAGATGGCGCAGAAGATCGCCCACACTGGATGGGACATGTTGATTCAAGCGGCATGAAGATCAAGCTCATCGGTTCATTGGTTGCTATCTCAGTGATCGAACTTCTTAAAGACTTTATGCAAGAAGGAACCTTCGATGCCAACCGCGAAGGATGGCGCATCGGAATTCATATGACTTTCGTTGTATCTGGCGTTCTCTTTGCCCTCATGGAGATGATGGCTGATCGCCACAAGTCAGAGAGATAGCACTACTTCCGGAAGATAATTCACAGAGAATCCTTTAACTAATAGGGGTGTCGATTCAATCTCGACTGTGCTCATAAATCGATAATGGGCACATGAGAATCAAATCGCTGCCCATCGTTATCGCGCTCTTTCTATCTGCCTTTACTGCACTTCCGGCTCAGGCGGCGGTAACAATCATCCAGACCCCAACACCTGCAGTGGCGACCCTCGATCAGAAGACTCTTACTCTTCCTGCGCCGACATCGAATTCACCAGGTGCATGGACCGTCGTAATTGATAACCCTGCGATAGCAACAGCGAATGGCTTGAACCTCACACTCCTTGCAGTGGGTACAACTGTTATCGAATATTTCCAGGCAGCATCTGGTGAATACAACGCATCATCACGCCATAGCCGCCTCACAGTAAATCCCGGCATTCCAACTCTTGGCGGCTTTGCAGATCAGACGGTAAATCTTTCACAGAACTTCATCACGCTAACAGCGCCAACATCGACTTCAGATGGGTCATGGAGCTACACATCTCTTAATACAGATATCGCAACGGTTTCAGGAAATACAGTCTCACTCCGCGATGCAGGCACCGTTCAGATTCGGGCAACGCAATCCACAACACAGAAGTGGGCAACTGCCACAAAGACTATGAACTTAACTATCAATGCACCTGCTCCAACAATTGGATCCTTTAGCAATATCACTCTTTCAATTGATAGCGTCTCGAAAGTTCAACTCACCTTGCCAACATCGAATTCAAAGGGTGGATGGACGCTCACTAGCTCTGATCCAACTGTTGCATCACTTGAGGGATACACGCTGGTTGCACTCAAGACCGGAAGCGCCGTTATATCTGCAAAGCAGTCTGCGGCCGATGGATATCGCTCAGCAACTGTGCAGATGACAGTGACTATTTCTGCAGTGGCACCAACTGTGGCAGTTGGTAATTTTAAAGACCTTGCAATTGAACTAGATCCCGGAGCGACAAAGACAGTTGTGCTTCAAGCGCCTACATCGAACTCAACTGGTGCATGGACATATACCTCTTCTAATGTTGCTATTGCATCGACAAATGGCGCAGTGCTTACAGCGCTTAAGCCTGGCAAGATCACAGTGACTGCAACTCAGGCAGCTGTCGGTAATTACGCAGCATCTGCACCACAGACAATTACAGTCAAAATTCAAGGTAAGCAGATTCTGGTTCCACCTGCGCCTGTCACCAAGCTTGTCGGAGACCCAGCGCTCAAGATTGCATATCCAACATCGCTCTCAGATGGTGCATGGACAGCTGTATCAAGTGCCCCAACAGTTGTTGCGATAACTAGCGGAACGCTGACATTTGATAACGCAGGCAGGTCAGTAATTACTCTGACTCAAGCAGCAACAGATAGCTATCTCGCAAATACCGTTACCTTTGAAGTTCTCGTTATCGGTACTCCTCCAACACTGGGCGCCTTTGCACCACAGAGCGTTGGTGTCGGTGAAAAACTGACTAATCCAGTTCTTCCAACTTCTAATTCGCAAGGCAAGTGGGTCTTCTCATCATCAGACCCATCAGTTGCATCGATTGTCGATAACGTCATTACTGGTATCAAGGCAGGAACTGCAGTGATCTCTGCCTATCAAGAACCTGCTGGCAAGTACGGACAATCTCCAACTGTGCAGGCAACAATTACTGTAAAGCCATCACCAACGATCGCAGCGTTTGCAAACCTTGAACTAACAATCGGAGCTGGAGCAAAGCCGATTGCAGCACCTGTAAGTCAATCAACAGGTACATGGAGCTTCACATCAAGTAATCCTGCAATTGCAACTGTTTCTAACGGAGTGCTTAGCCCAGTAGCTGTTGGTTCCGTAACAATCACAGCAACACAAGCAGGAACAGGAGCATTTGCTAGCGCGATTCGTACATTTACAGTCACTGTAAAGGCTGCGCCAGAATCTCGTGCAAGTGCTTCACTGGCTGGTCGCGTTATTTCGGTCTATGTATCAAATACAACTGGTAAGTCAGTGATCGTAAAGATCAATGGCGTTGTTAGCCGCGTTGGCAAGAACACAGTGGGCGCAGGAAAGCGCATCGTGACTGTGCAAGTAAATGGTCGCTTGCTACTTACCAAGCAATTTACGGTGAAGTAAGAGTTAAGAAGCTTTAGTCTTTGAGCGCATCTCTCCGATGCCCTCAATACCTGTGATTACTTCTTGACCTGCAGCTAAATACTTCGTTGGCTTAAAGCCCATACCGACACCTTCAGGTGTTCCGGTATTGATGATGTCGCCTGGGAATAGCTCCATAAATTGGCTCAAGTACCAGACGATGTGATCGATGCCGTAGATCAAGTCGCTAGTGCGTGAATCCTGGCGCTTCTCGCCATCGACTGTGCAATAAAGGCGAACATCATCTGGCTTGAATTCATCTTCGGTAACAATCGTTGGACCCATTGGGTTAAATGTTGGAAATGACTTTCCCTTAACCCATTGGCCAGCGCGTTCAATCTGCCAGTGGCGCTCAGAAACATCTTGGCTAATTGAATATCCAAGGATGTGGCTACGAGCTTCTGATTCATTCTTCAAATACAGAGCGCGCTTGCCGATAACGATGGCAAGTTCTACTTCGTAATCTGTGGCCGTTGAATTCGGTGGAATCGCGATTTCATCGTTAGGTCCGATGAGGCAATCAGGTGCTTTCATAAAGACAACGGGTTCTGGTGGTGGAGTCATTCCAGATTCAGCTGCGTGACGCGCATAGTTAAGGCCGATGCAGATCAGCTTTGTTGGACGAGCAACCGGGCTTGCAATGCGAAGGCCTGCAACATCAAAGGGAGTCTGCGCAGATAGGTCTGCTGACTTCACCTTCTCGTATGCGCCAGCTTCGAGTTCGGGGCGGTTCCAATCCTTAATCAAGTGATCTACATAGACTGCTTGAGTCTGGCTAACCATCACTGCTGGACGTTCTGAACCTACCTGGCCGAATCTCGCGATTTTCATGATGGAAGATTAGCGCAGCGCTCTTAGTATTCATACATGAAGATTGTTATCGCCCCTGATTCATTTAAGGGCAGCGCATCTTCAAGCGATATTGCAACATGGATTGAATCAGGAATTCATTCGGTAATCCCAGATTGTGAAACGATAAAGATTGCAATCGGCGATGGCGGAGAAGGTTCTCTCGATGCAGTGCTGCAAGCCGGGTTTACTTCGCACTCTGTTGAAGTTCTAGGCCCCATGGGCAATCCTGTTTCCGCACTCATTGCAATTAAGGGTGATACGGCCTTTATTGAAATGGCGCAAGCATCGGGTTTATCTCAATTACCTGGTGGGAAGAAAGATGCGCTGAACGCAACATCTTTCGGTACAGGTCAGTTAATTCTTGCGGCACTCGATAAGGGTGTCACGAAGATCATTCTTGCAATCGGTGGAACTGCGACAACAGATGCGGGTGCCGGGGCGCTGCAAGCACTGGGTGCGAAACTTTTTGATGCATCAGGAAATGAAGTTGCACCAGGTGGTGCTGCACTTATTAATTGCGTAAGTATCGATACATCTGCGCTTGATTCTCGACTTGCAAATGTTTCCTTTACCTTGGCTAGCGATGTCACCAATCCTCTACTTGGTTCACAGGGTGCTGCGCACGTCTTTTCTCCTCAGAAAGGTGCAACGCCAGAACAGGTAGGAGTTCTTGAAATATCCCTTTCTCACTTTGCTTCCCTTGTGGGTGGTCAATACGCAACTACGCCCGGCGCAGGTGCTGCAGGTGGTTTCGGCTTTATGGCTTACGCGTTTTTAAAAGCTGAAGCACGCAGCGGAATCGATTTGATTCTCGATCTCGTTGAATTTGATTCTAAGATTGCCGGCGCTGATGCAATCATTACCGGCGAAGGTCGCTTTGATTCGCAGAGCGTGCAAGGCAAAGCTCCCTGGGGAATCCTGCAGCGCGCTGCGAAGTTATCAATTCCTACCTACTTAGTCTGCGGTGATGCGGATACGCATCACGCCTCGGGGTATGCAGGTATTCACACGCTGACTTCGATCGAACCTGATATCGATAAGTGCATTACTAACCCTGCTCCCCTAGTCACACAACTAGGAGCATCGATAGCGCAGTTACTTCAGTAGCTTCAACTCAGACGCCGCAGCGATTAACTCTTCCTTCGCATTTGGATGCGCTGCATGAGTAATCAAATTAAGCGCTTGTTCAGACTGTGTGCGACCAAAGCAGTCAGCCGCACCCTGTTCAGTAACAACAAATGAATGCTGGAAGCTGGTGATGTTCTCAGTCAGGCGCGGAACGATTGTTGAAACTTGAGCTTTGGGATGCCAGGAAGGAAGAGCCATGAATGAACGACCACCACGGCTATGAAGGGAACCCACAATAAAGTCAGTAGAACCGCCAAAGCCTGAGTAAATCTTGCTGCGCACATGAGAAGCATTAGCTTGATCAAAGAGATCGATTTGAAGTGCTGCGTTAATCGATTGCATCTTTGCTTGCTTAGCAATGGCGCTTGGATCGTTGGTGCGTTCGGTGCGCAACATTTGCACGCGACGGTTCAGGTGTAGCCACTCATATAACTCTTGTGAGCCGAAGATAAAGGATGCGGTCAACAAAATATCTGGGTCAAGCACGCCCATCTTGTGAAGGTCTAGGACTCCATCGGAGAACATCTCGGTCCAGATTCTTAAACCTTTGCGATCTTTGAGTGATGTAAGAACTGAATCAGGAATCGCACCGATTCCCAGCTGCAGAGTTGAGTTATCTTCAATAAGAGCTGCAATTCGCTGACCAATTTCTAGAGATTCAGGAGCAAAGGTTGTCTCAGGTTTTGTTAGTAGAGGTTCATCGACTTCGACGAGGTAATCAATCTCTGACTCATAAATCTGTGCATCGCCATAGGTGTAAGGCATCTGCTTATTGGCTTGAGCAATTACTACTCCCCCGTGTGCGCGTGCAGTCTCGATTGCAGCAGGCAAAATATTTACTTCGGTGCCAAGGGAAACCGTGTCATGGCGGCGTTCTGATGTATGGATAAAGACTGCATCAGGGCGGGCAAAGTCACGGATGACTACGGGCAATAGTGAAAGGCGTGAAGGAATGTATTCAAGACGCGGATGTCTACGCATTCCGTGGCCGACGAAGGCGGTTTCATAAGTAATACCCTCGCGATCTGGAATCCCGGGCTGAGCATTAAGCATATGTAGCTTGAACTCAGAGATATTTTCATCTGCAGCTTTAAGCAGAGTATTAGGTGTTGCAAAATTTCCTGAAGCGATAATTCGAGGATTCTCTGGAAGGTTTGCTAGAACTGACTTCAATTGATCGGGAGTAATAACTCGCATGTGAGTAACCTATTACAGATAGAAAGTCGAAGAGGTCTGAATCGTGGGGGCTGGCACTTACCTAGTGAAAGATTTTGCCTGGATTCAAAATTCCGTTGGGATCAAGGGCTACCTTAATCGATTTCATCACTGCAACAGAAGATGCCCCTGCCTCTTCAAGAAGTGAGTCAATCTTTCCGGCGCCGATTCCATGTTCGCCAGTACATGTGCCACCCATAGCGATAATCGCCGATGTGGTCTTATGGGTTAGCTCGCGGATTTCATCAAGTTCATGAGGCTTCTTGGGATCTGTCACGATAAAGGTATGGAAGTTGCCATCAGCGACATGTCCAAGAATGGAATGTGGGAATGGTGAATCCTTCAAGATTTTCTCTGCAACGCCAACAGCTTCTGCAAGCTTTGATAAAGGAACTGCAGCATCTGTACTGATTGCGCGCATTCCAGGAAATGCTGCAATACCTGCCCAGTAAGCGTTGTGGCGTGCCTGCCATAACTTACGGCGTTCGCCTTCTTCAGAAGTCCATTCGAAATCTGTTCCGCCGAAATCATTAGTGATCTCTTGAACAACTTTGGCATCTTCTTCAACGCCACGGGGTGAGCCGTGGAATTCAAAGAGCAGTGTGGGTGCTTCTTGCAGAGTTAAACCGTCGTGGGCGTTTACGTTCTTAATCGATTGCGCATCGAGGAATTCACAGCGAGCAATAGCAACACCTGAACGCACAATGGCAATTGCTGCCTGCACGCCATCGGCAAGGGATGGAAAGCGCGAAACTGCTGCTGCCATCTTTTCTGGGATACCAAAAACCCGAAGAGTAATTTCAGTGACAACTGCCAAAGTTCCTTCAGAACCCACTATGAGACGAGCTAAGTCATAGCCGGCAGATAGTTTGCGAGTCTCGCGTCCTGCCTCAATCACAGTGCCATCTGCAAGAACGGCAGTTAACTTCAATACGTTCTCGCGCATAGAACCGTAGCGAACTGTGGTGGTGCCAGCCGCGCCCGTAGAGGTCATTCCACCGATGGTTGCATCGGCGCCTGGATCTACTGAGAAGAACAACCCATCATTAGCGAGCTTCTTATTGAGCGCCATGCGCTTAACGCCTGCTTGAACCGTGACAGTGAGATCATCAGGTGAGATCTTTACAATCTTATCCATCTCACTTAAATCCAATGAGATGCCACCAAAGAGCGGCAGAACATGGCCTTCAAGGGAAGATCCAGCGCCAAATGCTGTGACAGGAATCTTTTCAACG
>Ga0208916_10001434_pt1 | contig 10258 bp, 8 predicted proteins | sample DEB19_08_DNA_5_FD_184523 | JGI IMG/M metagenome (GOLD analysis project Ga0208916, IMG submission 184523) | Aqueous microbial communities from the Delaware River and Bay under freshwater to marine salinity gradient to study organic matter... | ecosystem: Environmental > Aquatic > Marine > Coastal... | reverse complement strand
TCTACCTTGGCAGTTACGCAATTAGGTAGGCCGTGATAATGATAAGCACCAATATCGGGGGTTGGATGACCAGCGCATTTATCTACAAATGATGCCGTAATTCCTGCTGAATTTGTGACGGTAAAGTTATTGGCCATCGCCACCGTCTTCCCATCTCCTTCAAAAGGATTGTAAAGAACAGCTCCTGAAATCATGACTCCAATTGAGCCTAAAGAAGTGCTGGTTACTTTGGAGGAATACTTTGGTGTTGTTGGGATAGTGAATTTATACGCCTGTGCTTTCGTAGGATCGGCAATGATGTTGGCAGTTGTCGCATCTGGCACAACAACTCCAGCTTTAGGAACTGCGTAGTAGGCATCTCTTGCATGGTTAGGAATACCAGTTGGCTGCATGATGATGGATTTACTGGAGTAAGTGAGCTTCACCGTCGGATTCCATTTGGCGGCTTTAACCGCGGTAATCGTCGAGACGGCTGTAGAAGTTCCAGCAGCATGAGCCACATAAAACACAGCGCTATTGAGCAAAACAACCAAAAGGGCAGTGATTCCAACTAATAACTTTTTCCTCATTTCACACCAAGTTTCGACTTAAGTTCAGCTTCTGTCATTCCTAGATTCTTTGCTGCAGTTGCAAAGTCTGGTGGCATCTTGTTTCCAAAGGCATCCTTCAACTCAGCCTCAGTAATTCCCAATTTCTTAGCCGCAGCAGCAGTATCTATCGCTGGACCGCCTGGACCGCCTTGACCGCCTGGACCTTCATTAGCCGCTAACGGATCTACAGCAGTCAGACCCTTCACGCACTTTACGACCAAGTTCTTCTCTGCGGATTGGGCGTAGTAGTGATAACCATCTTTCGCTGTTGTTCGACCATTGCATTCATCAAGTTTGATTGTGCTCTTAGAACTCAGAGGTGCAAAAACGGCAACGCCATCCATCGCATAACCAATCATTTTTGTCTCTGCATTCGGATTATCGATATGTGATTCATATTCAATTCCCTCACACCCGGTATATGCGTGTAAGTGGTATCCAGCAGTCGGATTGAAGTGTCCTCCACAATCATCAAAAGCAGCGATTGTGTATGCGCCAAGAATTGCATCGACTGGCGCGGATGCAGAAATTACTAAACCATTTATTGTGACTCCCAAATTTCCGCGGGGAGAAGAAGTCTCACTTGCAAGAACTGGTTTTACAGGAACAAGAATTGAGGTTGGTACCGGCTTTGTAGTTTCGGTCCACTCCCATGTTCCTTCTACACAGTGGTACTTATATGCCTCTTGGACATCAGGTCTAGCGGCGCCCTGAAATGCCTCTTTTGTATCTGTGACTTTTACTTTGCCTGAATCATCGTAAAGTTTCCACTTAACATCTTTGTAAATCGTTGATAAATCCATGATGAATTGGCCATCAGCGTTATACATTTTTTCGCCATCGAGCCAGATGCCTGAAACTTCAGCGGTTGAAGAAGTCGACTCGGGACAAAATGGCCCAATCTTCGTATCTACAGGTGAACCTGTAACTTCAATTCGATAGCAGGTCGTCTCCGTGCCATCTGAAAGGGTGCAGTCCTCGGTTGTGATCGCCTTTGTAAGTGACCCCTCTAGAAAGTTAGCTACTTGAACTCCAGGCGCCCCTAGATCAGAAGCCGTCTCATCTGAACTAAATATGCTAAGACCCGCAAATGCTATTGCTACAGCTGCAAGAGATGTTATTACTGAGATTTTTACATTCTTATTTAGCCACCTAGTTGAATACTTCATTTTTCTCCTCAATCGACGGTTATTAGGTTAGTTCACTACTTTTTACTCAAAGTTTCCTTTGATTTTTCTATGTTCGAGCCATGAAATTACGAATTAGCTTCTGATTTAGAAAGTTCAAACTGAATAAGTGGGCCAAGTGATTCAAACCATTTTTCGTACCCAAGATTATTTAAATGCAGCCCAAAAGTATCTGGATCCTCGCAATACTCTAATTCGAGTATGTTCTGTTCGTTATTTTTTAAAAGTGAAAACACGTCGTGATATATGAAGCCCAATCTTTCTAATTCTGGACGAATCTTTGCATTGACTTCGATCATGCTTTGTGAAAATTCATCACTTCTGGGCGTGAGCGAATGCCAAATGACAGGAATTTGGGTCAAATTCGCTTTTAACTTCTTAGCGACATTGAGAATATTTTGAATCACTTTTTCTTCGGAGTAACGATATTTTCCGAAATCATTTGTACCTATCATCACAATTAGAAGCTCTGGTTGTGATTCAACTATTTCATCCACAAGCATGTCCATATCAGATGTTGTGTGTCCTGGAAAAGCAAAATTGGTCACATAGTGTTCCTGTAACCAGTATTGCCATGGTCCACCGTGGGTGATGCTATCTCCGGCAAAGACGACTCTTCTTTTCATTTTTCTCCCGCTTTCATCCAGAAATCAATTGCTTCAGGAACATTTCGAGCCCAGGTTGCATTGCTATGAGCTCCATCGGAAATCACTTTCGTTCTGAAATTCTTTCCATCCGCGTAACCATGAGCACGAATAACCCTGTCAGCCACCTTCTGTGACTCCTCATATTTAGAGTCAAGTCCCTTTGTTCCTCTACTCATCCAGATCTTGTGGCGTTGGGGAGAAGGAAAACTCTCAGCCATTTTTATGGCAAGCTCATCGCCACCTATTACCCAGTGAGGTGAGAAGCTCAGCGCTGCATTAAAGAAATCTGGATGCTTCAGGACACCGTAAATGGATGCAAGCCCACCCATGCTCGCTCCAACTAACGCGGTGCTATCAGGATTCAGAGTGTGGTTAACTCTTGCAGCAATCTGGGGGACTATTTCTCCAGTAATCAATTCAAGAAGTTTATTTGCAGAAAGCCCCTCTATAAACTCATCGACCGATCCTCGATAGAGACCATAACTCTCAATCAACCAATTCTTACTCTCACCCATGAAGTCTTCAGGTGTGTACTCCTTCAAACGACCAAGGGGATCTTGGGCGTAAGGGGTGTGATAAACAGAGATGACGGTTGGTGGCGTCACTCCATTTCTCTCAGCCATCCGAATACCTGCCTGGGCGAGCTTCCAGGTTGCTCGTTGATGTGGATTAATCCCAATATTTCGCTTATCTAAAATATTCTGACCGTCATGTGCTATTAGTAAGTGACTTCCAGGGTTTGCGGGAGCCCAATAGTCAACGATGCGATCAGCGAATCGAACCTTATAAACATAACCTGGTAATCCTCGGACCTGGAATTGTTCTACATCAATCATCGTCATCCCTTTGTCGATCCTGATACAAGTCCAGTAATCAAGTACTTTTGAAGGAAGATAAAGAGAGTCAAAACAGGAATGGTCGCCAAGAGCGCACCTGCTGTAAACGGCCCCCAATTCTTCGCGTAGGAGCCATAGATAAATTGCTGAAGACCAACTGCGATTGTCATGCTGGGGCCATCAAGTCCGAGAATCACTGAAGTGATGAGGTACTCATTGAGAATTCCGATAAATGAGAGTAGGAAAATCACAACTAGGATCGGAGTGGCAAGCGGAATAATGATTCTGGTAAAAATCAAGGCATGACTAGCGCCATCAATCTTTGCTGCTTCATCAATCTCACTTGGAATAGTGTCAAAGAAGCTCTTGAGCATCCAGGTATTGACGCCCAGGGCTGCGCCACCAAAGATTAGGATTAGAGGTAATTGGTGGCCCAGGCCTAAGAAAGTAAAAGTTCGGCCTAGCGAATTAATAATGAGGAATAGGGTCGTTGCTGCGAGAAGTTGAGGAAACATTTGAACAATGAGGATTGTCGTCAATGTAATCCGTCGACCTTTAAATTTATGGCGGCTCAATGAATAGGCAGCAAGGGCACCAATAACGGTCTGAAGAAGGGCTGCTGCAGTAGCAATAACGAGTGAGTTTCTCACCCAAGTCAAATAGGGTTTTTCGCTATTTGAAAAGAGCGCATCAAAGTTATCTAAGCCTTTAAAATTCGGAATTAGCTTCTGGGTACTTAATTGACTAGTTACGTCAAACGCGGCAGAGACCATCCATACGAGCGGGAATAGCGCGAAGATCGAGATGAGAATTCCGACGATATGTCTCCAAAGTACTTTTCGCATCCAGAACTTAAATTCCTTGCGGGAAATAATCATTTAATTAATTCCCTCCATCGTCTTAATTCTTCTTAAGCCATAGATAGATATCAAGCCCACCATTAAGAAATTGAGAATGGATAGAGCACTAGCTAAACCGTAATTGCTGCCTTCTTGTGCATTGAATGCCAGCTTGTAGGTATATGAAATCAAAATGTCAGTGGCGCCTGCATTGCCATTTGAATTCGCAAGAGTTGGTCCGCCACCTGTTAGTAGGTAGATAATTCCAAAGTTATTGAGCGCCATCGCGCCGGAGGCAACCAGTAGAGGGGCAACAGTTCGAATGACGAGGGGCAGTTTTATCTGAGTAAAAGACTTGAAATTTGAGGCACCATCAATGGATGCTGCTTCAAGTATTTCTCCTGGAATTGATTGGATCGCTCCGGTTGAAATCAGGAACATGTATGGAAATGAAATCCAAAGTTCAACTACGAGGATAGCAATGCGTGCCCATGTCGCGTCAGTGAGCCAAGGGATCTCGCTGTGAAAGAGGCGGTTGATTACGCCATTTGAAGTCTGGAATAAACCTGCCCATACAAGAATGGAGAGAACGCTCGGGATTGCCAAGGGGGTGATAAAAATAGTCCGATAAAGCCGTTTGCTTCGGAGGGCGGGAAAATTGAAAATGAGCGCCAGAATCAAGCCCATTAAGAAGGAGAAGACAACTACAAGGATTGCATTAATGAAGGTCCAAACAACCACCACGAGTAGCGGTCTCCGTATTTCCTCATTTGTAAATATCGATGTGAAATTTCTAAAGCCAACATTTGCTTTCCACCCTGGATACAGCACCTCTCCGGAGGCACTGACCATTTGACCATTGTCATTAGAGTGATAAGTCTCGCCTGTGGCGATATCAGTTATTTCATCTCTGGGTTCGGAGTAGCTTCGTCCACTTTCGAAGAGTGTCAAGTATTCGTAATCTTCAGGAACTAAGGCTTGGGAAGAGCCCAGAGGAATTCTAAGCGCTTGTATTTCATCGCTTTTGATTGAGTATTGATTGGAAGGCAATAACGTGAAGTTGCGAGCACTGTTCAAAAAGCCATTGGCATCGAGAGAAACTTCTGAATTGTCAACGAGAAGAACTTGCTCGTTGTTTCCAGCAGCTAATCCAGGACCGGGATATCTAAAGAGAGCGAACAGCTTTCCATCGGAGATACGAGTTGCCAGCTGATACCGCACTGGCTCTTGGCCTTCAACTGGAATACGGGAATCCTCGAGAATTGCTGCAATAGCCTGGGCCTTAGAGAGTTGATGTCCATTTGAGTCATTAGTGAATGCAACTTGGCCAGAGTAGATAGCGGGGTAAATGTGAAAAAGAATCAGTAGGGCAACACCTGGGAAAAGATACTTGGCATGTATTTTGCTCTTGGTCCAATATGTGCGAAGCGTGAGCGCTGCCGCAACAATTAAGAAAATTCCTAGAAACCAAGACTTATCGAAGAGAAGGGCAACGCCTGCAAAGGCCATCAGAATCGCAACTACGCCGGTGAACGCAATCTGAAGACTACGCCCAGAAAACAATATGGATCTCATCAATGCGCCCCTCTCTAGTGTAGTAATTGGAAAACTAGGAAAGAGACCTTGGCGCAATTAGCACTTCAGCCAAGGTCTCTTCTTCCTGGAGGGACTAGTTTCCGAGCGCCGTATTCAGGTTCTTTGAGGCAGTCTTCATAGCATCGCCGAATTTCGACTTGCCTGAAGCCCAATCAGCAAAAGCACCGTTCCAATAAGTCCATACGCTGTTCATTTCGGCAACGTTTGGCATAGGAAGGCAGATAGCACCGTAGGCACCAAACTTTCCTGCAACACTGTTCTTATCAACAGTAGCTGCAGCATCAAGATGGGCTGGGAAGCTCATATTTGCTGTCGTGACGCTCTTGCTAAAGTTCTTTGTCTGAACTACTTCAGTTAGGAACTGCTTTGCAAGGAACTTGTTCTTGGAGAAGCGATTCAAATACATCGCAGAAACTCCGCTAAAAGATTTCGCAGATCCACCTTTGAGTGATGGAATGCCCGAGATCTCATACTTCATATCTGCCTTATTCAAGCCATCGATAGACCAGGGACCGACAACTGCATATGGAGCCTTACCGTTTGTGAAGTTTGAAGCATCATAAGTATTTGACTTATCAAATAGCTTTGCTGCCAACCACTTATCCATCAAGGCTGCGTTCTTAGCCAGTTCTTTTGAGTAAATACCATTTGAACGAACGCTGGTGTACTTGCCGTTCTTGCTAGGAAATACGTATCCACCGATTGATTGGAAGAATGGTTGCATGAAATAGCCATCGATATGAGTCACGATTCCAACATTGGCTTTACCAGAAGATACCAAGTTGGTTGCAGTGGACTCAAGAGCGGCCCAATCTTTAGGTGCGCCTGAAGGTACAAGCGCGAGATTTGTTGCGAGTGCAATATTGCTGATTGCAATCGGGATACCCCATGTTACGTAATTGAATGAGACGCCGTCCACCGCAGCTGAAGGATATGCAGACTTATCAATAACGTTGCTTAAGGATGTAACAACGCCTGACTTCACCAATGAACCGGTATTGTCATGAGTTGCCATGAATAGATCAGGTCCAGCACCAGCTGGTCCTAGCTTGCTCAACCCGCAATCGCCGAGCCCGCACTTTGCGAGGATGTTGAGCGTTACACCGTTCTTAGCTGCCCAATCAGCAGAGGCTGACTTATAGGCTGCCTCGTCGCCTGAATTCACCCAGATTGTCAATGTTCCTGCCGCTTGCGCTGGCGCAATCGACCCAAAGGCCAGTAGCGCAGCGCTCAAGAGGCCTACTCCCAAACGACTCTTTCTCATTTCTTCCCCTTATTTCGCTCAATCATCGACGCGCGTCGATAATACGGTAATGTACCTATGGCGTCGACGCGAGTCAATAGGTCTTACCAGATATTTCTAAAGAGTCGGGAGGTGAGATGACTACGAGAGCGGATGTTGCGAAGCTGGCCGGCGTTTCTGAGAGTACGGTCTCTTACGTTCTCTCCGGCAAGCGACCGATCAGTGAAGGCACAAGGAAGCGCGTTCAAGCGGCCATTGAGAAATCTGGCTACAAATCGAATTACGCGGCCGCGGCCCTAGCTGGTGGAACTCCTCGCCTTGTCACCATGATGATCTCTAATCTCTTTAACGATCCAGGCTCCCGAATCATCGGAACTCTTGTTCAGGGCGTAGTCGATGGAGTCAAAGAGCTGGGCTTTCATAGTGTTATTTGGCCAGTCTCAGAGGATGATGATGCTGATACGGAACTTCTCCTCAAGACAAATATTTCTGGCGGAGTGATTTTGATGAACGTGGGCAAGAATGATCAACGCGTTCACCTGTTACATCAGGAGAAGGTTCCATTTGTTGTTCTCGGTAGAACAGATGTTGGCTTTAAATACAATTTCGTAGACCGAGATTTCGAAAGCAGAGATAGAGTTGCTCTACAGGAGCTTAAGAATTTAGGACATACTCAAATTGGAGTCATGAGCTTCGGTATGCAGCAGAAGCCTCATCTGAAGAAGCTTGCGAAGAGTCTTGATCTCACACTTCATATCATTCCGACGATAAATACCTACGAAGGTGGTATAGATATCGCAAGAGATATCTCCAAAACTTTCCCTCAGGTAACCGCAATCATCTCTATGCTCGATCTTGCGACAATGGGTTTTGTGGAGCGCGCGCCAACATTCGGCATTTCAATTCCCGAACAAATCTCAATCATCGGGCTTAACATGTTGGGGAGCCAAGCGGAGTCAGTTGAACCTAAGATCACTACCGTAGCTTTTGAGGCATATGAAATGGCTAAATCTTGCGGAAAGTTACTCGTTGAGGCCGTCACCGGTGAGAAGCAAACCAAGCCAAAAGAAGAGCTATGGACTGGTGATCTAGTAATTGGGGGCACCCTTTCGCATGCCAGGGGAAGCAAATGAAGATAACTGAAGCTCTCATCAACACTCCACACCATGATGGAAGTGAGTTGTATGTAAGCAATGCAGCTCCTGAGATTGGTAATCAAGTGACTCTGAAGGTGCGCGTACCAGTTAGTTATCAATTCAGCGAGGGATTTATCCGAGTCTATGAGGATAATGAGCCTCGCATCTATAAACTAAAATTGACATCAAGCTCTCAAACTGAGAAATGGCTTGAAGTAAAGATCACAATCCACAATATTCATACGATTTACCGTTTCGTATTTATTGGTGAAGGCAAATACCAATGGCTCAATGCCTACGGCCTCTTTGAGCACGATGTTCATAGCAACAACGATTTTAGGATTGTTGCAACACCTGCCAATCCTGAATGGATCAAAAAATCTGTTTTTTACCAGATTTTTCCGGACAGATTTGCGAAATCAGATAGAGAATTTGAAATCCCTGATTGGGCAGTTCCACGCGAATGGAATGAACTTCCACGGGGTCGCGGCAAATTCACTGGCGTTGAGCTTTACGGGGGAGATCTCTATGGAATTGAGGAGAAGCTCGATCACTTAGTAGACCTTGGCATTAATGGAATTTATCTCACCCCCATTTTCCCATCACGTTCTAACCATCGATATGACGCAATCAGCTTCGACGTTGTCGATCCGATTCTCGGTGGCGATCAAGCATTGAAATCTCTCGTCAAGAGTGCAAAGAAAGCAGGAGTTCAAGTATTAGGTGACCTAACATCTAATCATTGTGGAGTGGGCCATCACTGGCTTCAAACTGCGAAGAGAGATAAGAAATCAAAGGAGCGCGGATACTTTTACTGGGATAAATCAATTAAGTGGGGATACGTGGGTTGGTTTGGTCTCGCCTCACTGCCTAAATTGAACTTCTCATCTCAATCGCTTAGAAACGCTCTCTACCAAGGCAAGAATTCAATTGTAAAGAAGTGGCTTGGTCCGAAGTTTGGCATAGCTGGGTGGCGAATTGACGTCGGAAATATGACTGGGGTTCAAGGAGCTGAAGATCATCATGGCGAGGTAATGCGTGGAATTCGTGATGCCATGCGCGAAGTAAATCCTGATGCCTGGTTAGTAGCGGAAAATGGAGATTTCGTCGCAAGTGATCTCGACGGACTTGGTTGGCAAGGTGCGATGAATTACCAGGGGTTTATGCGCCCATTCTGGAATTGGATCAATAAGAATCCCGAGATTACCGGTGGATTTCAAGGACTTCCTTTTGCAATGCCTAAAATTAATGGGCGTCAGCTGGTCTCATCAATCCAAGAATTCAATGCATCGATTCCTTGGCGATCTCTGACTGCAAGCATGTTGCTCCTTGATTCGCATGACACGGCTCGATTTAGAACCGTTGTCACTGGTGACAAGAGCGCGCATATTGCTGGAATGTCAATGATGCTGACCTATCCGGGCGTGCCTTCAATCTTTGCGGGAGACGAGATAGGTCTTGAAGGATCATGGGGAGAAGATGCGCGCCGCACAATCAATTGGGAAGATCGATCAGGTTGGGATCGCGAATTTCTAGCTGAAGTAAAGAAGTTGATTTCACTCCGCAAGTCTCATGAAGCGCTCATTAACGGCGGGTTACGTTGGGTTGCAGCTGAGAATGATTACATCGCATATCTGAGAGAGTCGAAGAACGAGGCAATATTTGTCTTCATCTCGCGAGGCGCTATTTCGACCACAATCGATCTAGGTAGTTATGGATATACGGTTGCCAAAACTCTGTATGGAGAGCAAGGAAGTGGAAAGGTACTTTCTATTAATTTCAAATCCGCAACATCGGGAATCTGGCTCCTAAAGAAATAAAGAAGAGTCGCCTTATAAGTCGGAAGAATTCGCTTTAGGCCTATTTCCTGGGTTTCCCCATAACTTTATCCCGCAAAAACTCGTAAGTACTTTTAATTACTTGACATATCAAGTATATCTGATTTAATACTTTCGTGGCACAAAAAGGAATGAAGGAGCTCGACTCCAGAGCCTGGCGTGCATTCCACAAAATCGGCACCAGTCTGCTTCCTCACCTTGGTAGACAAATAACTAACCATTCGGGAATTTCTGGAACGGAATACGTAGTGCTTGTCGCTCTTTCTGAATTGACTGTCCCAAGCGTGAACCTGAATCGACTTGCACAGGGGCTTGGTTGGGAAATAAGCCGAATGTCTCATCAGAT
>Ga0208916_10001433_pt1 | contig 10261 bp, 12 predicted proteins | sample DEB19_08_DNA_5_FD_184523 | JGI IMG/M metagenome (GOLD analysis project Ga0208916, IMG submission 184523) | Aqueous microbial communities from the Delaware River and Bay under freshwater to marine salinity gradient to study organic matter... | ecosystem: Environmental > Aquatic > Marine >... | reverse complement strand
TTATTTCTTGAAAAACGAACCAGATCAATACGATGTTTATATTGGTGGTAGCTACCTTATAGATAATAGATGCAAATATGAGCCACCAATAGTAAGAGTTGATAGTTGGGTAGGGAATCATTTAATCATGGTTAATGAAAGGTATTACGATACATGGCTAAGTTCAAAACCTGATGGGCATATTGATACAGAACAAAGTAACAGGGGAGAATTTTACGTATGCTTCCCTTATGTAGCTTTACAAAGACCTGCAATGTCTGCAAACAATACAGGACAGATGGTTAACTATAATTCAATATTAGAAAACTTACCACAATACATTTACAAAGGATGATTAAATATTTGACTTACCGAGAACCTGATGAAGAAGGAAGATTGTGCTTTTTTATTTTACAGAAGGCGCAACCAAATTTTATCGGTTTACTTGTAGCAAGTCCAGTTGAAGGAGCAATAATAAATGTACCTATACCTAATTATAATTTATGGATTACTTTTGCAGGCACACTTGTCGGAAATTATATTCCAGCTATCAATGGAGTGCTTTCTGAAATATCCATTACATTTTACGACATGGCTTCATGGTACTTTGAAAACCGTGTAAAAGGAGTAAAGAAATTTGAAAAATTCAAGATAAAATATGACAATACAATCACCGGCTGATGCAATTTTTTTAACAGTAAAATCAAAGTACACAAAAGACTTTACAAGCCTTACCAAAAGGTTTGCACTTGAAAATGCAACTACTGTCCATTTGGAGGATTTGGTAACACTGACCGGAACTGTACATTCACTTCCAAAAACATTATCCCAAGAGAAAATTGACAGAGGTTTTAGCATGGATAACATTCAGGTAGGGGATGAACTAATATTTTCATTCAATGTTATTTACGATTTCTTCCAAAAAGAACCAGAAGGAGAAATGTTCTACAAGAACAGATTAAACTACAATGGAAAAGATTATTGGGCAGCAGACATATCCAAAATATTTGCAGTAATAAGAAACGATGAAATTATAATGCTCAATGGTTACGTTATGGCTATGCCATTTTCAGAAGATTTAATCATAACCCAAGACTATGTTAAGTCCACCCGTAAATGCAAATTTTCAAGGGTAATTCACATTGGAGAACCCCGAACAAATAAATCCAAAATAGATGTTAGTCAGGATGACCAAATCTACTACAACCCCAAAAAAGTAACCAAATACGAAATAAACAGAAAGCCTTTCATTATCCTTACCCAACAACAAGTGTTTGGAAAAGTGAATTAAAAAATAAGCAATAAATTTGGCAAACTTCAAGCCAATTGGACTTACAAGATATATTCAATGAGTTAAACTTTTACATTGGTAAATATACAGGTTCATACTTTACGGTAAGTGAACTGGAAAATATTTTGGATATTGGAAGTTTGGCTACCTATTCAGATTTCAAACCAAAATACGCTACTTCACAACTTATAAAAGATGCAATGTCCCCTTTTAGGGCAACTTACAACTTCACTACACAAGTATCGGGTTATGTGATAGTGCCGGATACAAGCTATTTAGATTTACTTGATATTCAGATTTACTTCCAAATAAGCAATAGGACTGTTTATGCACCCGTAAAACTTGTAAATGAAGACGAACGGGCTACAAGACTAAATTCCCAAACAGACCCCGTAACCATAACGAACCCAATAGGGGAGCAAACAGCACCAAGAACATTCAGGCTATACCCAACAGGAGCATACAACGGTAATGTTACTTATTTAACCCGTCCTGTAAAGCCTGTTTTTGGATATACTGTAATTTCAGGAAGGGTTATTGTTTATAATCCAAGTACTTCAACACAACTACAATGGCGAGACAGCGAAGTGCCTACGGTCATAATTAAAGCGTTGGAAGCTACCGGAATAAATTTAAGGTCGGAAGACATAGCGGCATGGAGCCAAGCAAAAAGTCAAGGCAATTACGTTAACATGAACAGATTATAATGGCAGTAACCACAATATATCGTATAACAGAGCAGGTGTATTCACTATTAAGTGGTGGCGACCCAAAAGCTGCATCCAGCATAAGCATGGGTGAATTGAAAATAGCCATTGGGCAGACCTTGAACGCCATGCTTAAAACTGAATACTTTTCAGTCAACTTAAAGATGGGTGAACTTATCCCGAATGGTTCTGTACTTGCATTGTATGAAAATATTGAGGTTGTAAGTTCAAATGGGAAGAGCCAAGCAACATTGCCCATAAAGCCGCTTAAATTACCCCGAAATATGGGTGTGTGGGCAATCTATCCAAAGTATGACAATAGTAGCAATTATGAGTACGATAAGGAGTTTATACCATTACAGATGGGGCAAGGTGGATTGATAAAATCACAGCCATTGTTTAATGATTTATTGGGGCTTGTGGGCTATGAATGTTTCGGTGATAAAATAATATTCACAAAGGATATAAAAAACCTGTTTCCCGATGTAGTGTTGGCTATGAGATTGGCGGTTATGGATATTTCGCAATACGATGATTACACAGCCTTACCGATACTTCCCGAAATGGAAATGCAGGTAATACAGGAGGTTTACAAATTATTTATGTCGCAACCGGCAGCAGATAAGGTGGTTGACCAAACTATTGCGGAAGGAGCAGGTACGCCAGCTAATCAACAAAAACAAACGCTATAACAAGTGAACCTAACCACAATTGATATTATCGTAAGGCGAGCATTATTGGAAAATAATCTTCCAATACATTATTATTGTGAGTTTCTCTTTCATGCTGCCACCTGTTTACGTGAATTAAACTTTGATACTTTACAGATAGTAAACACGGCTAATTTGCCAGTTGGCGATTACGGGGAAGTGAACCTACCTGACGACTTCGTAGATGACATAACAGTATGCGTACCCAATGGAGCAGGTATATTCCCATTACCAAAACAAGATTGGCTTAACCCAATAAGAATACATGATGTTGATTCAGGAGAGTTTGTTACTTATCCACCAACAGATGCAGGAACGAATGGACTTACTACTTTCTATGGATTGCCGATGGGTTGGTCATACTACAGGAACGTTGATAGCTACGGAATGTACACTGGGCGCAGGTTTGGAGCGCATGGCGGCACAGTTCAAGGATATAAAGTAGTAAAGGAAAGAAGGCAAATACAAATGACAGAAGCGTTTATTGGAAGTAATGTTGTGGTTCAATATATTTCAGATGGACAGTCAGTAGATGCAGCAAGTCAGATTGATTACTTGGCGTTCAGCACAATCAGGTCGTATCAGGATTGGAAACGGTCAGGCAATGCAAATAATGATAATTCACCCGAAGGTAGAGCGTTTTACAATCAAAAAAGACTATTGCGTGCAAAACTCAATCCTTTAACTATTATGGATATTCGTAATATAATCAGGACTTCATATACCGCAGGAATTAAGATGTAAATAATTAAATTATAAGACAATGCCATTAACTACATTTACCAAAGTAAGCGGGATGCTTATTATAACTCAAACAGCAGGGTTGCCAAAATATTACGGAGCAACAGCAATAGCTTCGGCTAAATTTGCTCCTACCAATGATGGGCTTTATATAAACCTGTCAATAGGAGGGGATAATTTTCAGGTGGCTTATGGAGATGTTAGGGTTACGTCAACAACGGCAACAACTCTTTCTTCTGCATTAACATTGCTTAATTCAATCATTGGAACTTAATGCCAGCTATAAAAGGTACTATAAGCGGTTCAATATTGTGCGAGGCTATTAATATTCCTTGTACCATAGCTTCGTATAGTTTGTTTAATAATGATTCGGGTATAGCAAGTGTTTCGGTTGGGGTAACATCAGATGGGACAAATGTGTATATAAGGCATATTCATTTGGCTGCAACAGGTACGGAAGGTAGTAGTTCTTATGAAAATACTAACATAGTGATACCAGCAAATGCACAAATTTTAATAACATCAAATAAAAACGTTGATTATTATTTCACTATAAAAGGAATTACCTATGGCTCTAAGTGATTTGGTTTTGGGCGAAGGAGAAATAGTAGTGGTGCTATCTGATAGTACATTGGGGCTAAATTCAGATGAAATTGCCTTAAACTTTGGAACAGTGCAACTTGTAAATGATTTGTGTGATGTAGTATCAGTTGGAAATTCAATTTGGTTTGACATTAAAAATGCAGTGCCATTTATGGTTATTAGCGGCACTAAGTTTTATAAACTAAGAGAAGAAAATATAACAGGGATAGAACCATTTTTGCCATGATTCAAAAGGAAAAAAAATATTTTGCTCAAAAAGGAGAACAGGGCGGCTATTGCAATTCTGACGATTCATTCTTTGCCATAGGCTTAAACCAATGGGTTAATGCTGAAAATGTAAGGGCAGGCAGTACAGATAAAGGAGTTACAGGGGTTATTGAAAGCATAGGAGGTACATTAAGAAAGTCAATTCCATCACCATCTGTAAGTTTTATTTCCATTGGTAAAGTAGTTGATACGGTAGGGAGGAGAATAATTAATTTTCTATACAACATAAATACTACACAACATAAAATAGAAGCGTATTCTTATGATGATGATGTGGTTTATACGATGCTTGTTTCAAGTCAGGTGGATGAAGGGCTGAACTTTAGTAAGTATAAGCCTATTCATGGAAGGGTAATTAACGGGGTTGTTTATTGGACAGACTTTTATAACCCCCCACGTAAACTGAATATTGATGCTGCGATAAAAACAAATAATCCATCTTACAATACTACACAAGCAGCATATACCACACCACTTGAAGCTGATGTAATTTCTTTAATCAGGAAGCCACCATCATTTTCTTTAAGGGCATCTAAAACGACTTTGGGTACTGTTACTGTAAATAATATTGTTGACTTTGCAGGGCAGTTTGCATGGAGATTTACTTTCAGGGATAACGAAATAAGCGTTCTTTCTCCCGTTTCAAATTTAATTAACTACAATACAATAACTGATACCTATGATGCAGTAGCAGTGGTTGCAGTAGATACAACAGGTACACCACAGCATATTTCACAAGATGTTCAAACAGTTGATTTTTGTGTTAGGTATGCAGGCGACCCAAGTTTTTTTATAGTTAAGACATGGGATAAAAGAATAGCCGCAGATGCCGCAGCAATAGCAGCAAATAACGCAGGTACAACAGGGCTTAACTTTACATTCTTAAACGATAGTACGGGTATTGCGCTTGACGATGCTTATTCAGTTAAACCATACGATTCCGTTCCACGTGTAACAAAAACACTTGAAACAGCATTGAACAGGTTAATGTTAGGGCATAACTTTGAATCATTCAATACACCAACATTAAGTTCACTAACTGTAAGTCTTCATGCCGAAACAAATCATACACCTTACCAAAATCCATCTTTTAAAAGTGGTGGAACTTATCAGGTAGGTATTATATTCAGGGATAGGTACAAGCGTGTAATTGGGAATGTTTTTACCAATAGCACCATGCGTTTTACAGTTCCTAAAAGAGATTACAACGATACGACTTATTATAATTATGCAGCCATAACATTATCCAATGCAGCCGCAGCAGATGAAATACCTGATACAGCTTATTACTATGAATTTGTAATAACCAAAAACCTGAAAACAAGGTTCTTTATTCAGGCTAAGTCAGGTGGTATGAAATATGCCATTAAAGACCCCGTAACAAGCGTAATTTCCTATCAGGATACATACATTAGTTCTGCCTATGGATTAGCTTTTAATGCAAGCCTATTGACAGCAGAGGGTATAGGGTATTCATTTCAGGATGGAGATATTTTAGAGGTGGTTCAGGCGGCAAGTGCAACACAGTATTCATTGGCAGTAATTGGTCAGGATGGGAATTATATAATAAGTAAGTTACAGGATTTAGGCAGCTTTGCCACACAGCCAGACATTGTTTATGAAATTTACAGCCCACACAAAGAATTAGCGTCAGAACCATTCTATACCATAGGGGAAACATTTGCAGTAACTAACCCTACTCAATCAGGTAGGATTTATAGTTCTTTGGGAACAAGCATTTATGGTGATGTGTACAGGTTCTTTAGATTTTCTCCCACAGGGACTTATAGCGCAGAAAATATGTCACCGGCAGCTAAGTATTGGAAGCAATGGAATACCAATAGTGGGGAAGCAAACTTTGTAATTAACTCATTTGAGGTAACAAAATATACAGCAGTAAGGTGGAGTAATGTGATAATTGAGGGTAGTCAAACCAATGGATTAAGCACCTTTGATGCACTGGATGAAAAGATATTACCTGCTGACTTAGGTAAACTAAGCAAGCTGCAAAACACTTCCAAAGTAGAAGAGCAGGGTAATATTATGTTAGCCATCGGTGAACAGGAAACAGCATCATGTTATTTGGGGGAAGTTCAGTTAGTTGGGGCAGCACAAAACGCATTTGTAGCCACAGCACCAAACGTAATAGGCACTGTAAATGTCCTTAAAGGTAGCTTTGGTACAGTTAATGCTGAAAGTGTAGTTGAGTATCGGGGTAATGTTTATTGGTTCGATGCAAATAACGGTAGGTACATACAATATAGTGCCAATGGATTATTCCCGATTTCTAATTACAAATGGACAAGGTTTTGGAAGAATTGGGCAGAACAATTTTTATCCATGACAGCACAGGAAATTGAGGTATTGGGTGGAAGACCATTTGTATTTTCAGAGGTTGACCCGTTCCATGATGAACTATTAATATCCCTACCAAAATTAGGAGAACCACCAAAAGGATACATTGCAGATTATAGAGTAGAACCACCAACACCTGATTTGCAGGCTTATATTGTTTATCCATTTGACGTACTGGATTTTAAAGGAAAGACAGTTGTGTATGACTTAGTTTCAAATTCATGGCGTGGTAGCTATTCATTCAATCCCGAAGGATTTGCAGCATTGCAGAACCAACTTTATTCATACAAAGACGGGCAAACATACCTACATAACCAATACGATAATCAATGTAATTTCTATGGGGTTCAGTACAAGGCTAAGATAATGCCCGTGTCCAATATGATGCCCAATAACCCAAAAACTTACAACTCAAATGCAGTAGAAAGTAACCTTACACCAACATACGTTTTACTTTATAACGAATACCCATACATACAAGAGAGTGATTTGGTAGATACAGATTATACAGGGAATGGCAGCAACCCGTCAGGACTTGAAGGTATTTGGAACGCCAACTTTTACCGGAATATCCTACAACCAACAGCAACAGGTTTCACAGCAGACGGAAGATTGACCGGAGAGAGAATGAGAGGGGTAACGATGTTGTTTATGTACGAATTTTCACCCGTAGGCGATGTTCCCTTGAACCTGAAATTTATCAATATAACCTTTACAATTTCACAAGGAAACCCAAATGTATAAAAAGTGAATTAACTTAAAACGGCTAAATTTGATACGAACAGACAGGCTTCATATTGTACCATTAAGTTACGAGCAATTAGTTAGCAGGGTTTATAGTTTTTCAGGTATGGTAACGAATAAAGAGGAGCAGGATAATTTCGTAAAGTATTCGTTAACCCCGATGAAAAATGCACCTGAAAAGGATAAGTTTTGGTACACATCATGGGTAGCGTATTTTGAAGGAGTAGAAGTTTTGGAATGTGGTTTTATCTGCCCACCAACAGAACATAATGTAGTTGAAGTTTTTGTTTATACAAGACCTGAATTTCATAAACAAGGATTTGGTACAGAAGCAATAAAAGGGTTGGTAAGATTTGCAAGCGCATACGATAACATAAAGTACGTTTGTGCAAGTGTGGCACAGGATAATTTACCGAGCCAAAAAATGTTAGAGAAAAGTGGGTTTTGCTTCTTACAAAATATGACTAACGGAATGAAATGTTATAATCAACAAATAAAAAATTAACTCATGGCATCTTCAATGATAGGTTCAATAGTAGGCGGTGCAATGGGGACTGTTGGGACTATCTTTAGTTCCATTGCCGGTATGAAGGCAGATAAGCAATTAAGCAAATTACTTAAAACAGACCCGGAATATACAAGTTCACCCTACGCAGCAAGTAATTTAGGTATGGCGCAAACGTTGCTGAATAGCCGTATGGCAGGGGCAGCAGCAAGGCAAAATAACATACTGTCTTCGGGAGCAAATGTAAGGTCAGGCATAACAAGAAATGCAACAGATTCAAGTCAGGCATTAGCTGCTATGGTAGGTTCACAAGGCCAGCAAGACCAAAGTTTTAATGATTTGCAAATGCAGGAAGGACAGGATGCAGCTATGAAGCAGGCTAACTTAATGGGGGCTAATAACGCAATGACAGCAGAGCATAAAGACTTGTTTGATGATAAAGTTCGTAGGTGGCAAGACCAAGTTAACACCACAATGACACAGTACAAGATGCGTCAAAAGGGCGGTTCGGATTGGTCGCAAATGGGTTCGTCTGCTTCGTCATTATCTGATAAAAGATTAAAACATAGTTATCATATCGTAGGTAAATCTCCAAGCGGCATAAATATTTACCATTTTAGTTACTTAGGTAGCATTGATGTTTACGAAGGGGTTATGGCGCAAGAAGTTCCACAAGCATCATTTGATATTGGAAATGGAATTTTAGCTGTTGATTATAGCAAGATTGACGTACAGTTTAAACAAGTAAGCTAATGAGCAGGAGGGGAAGTGTACTACAAGATTATGGGCCAACAATCCCAACAATATCGCAAGACGCACAGCTTGCAGCAGCATCCTATTACCAAAGAGATAAGGAATTAGCTGCCCAACAAAAACAGCATCAACAAACAGCAAAAGCAAAAGAACAAGGCGATGCAGTTGATTATATTGGAGGTTTAAAAGCAGACCATGTAGGAGATACCACAATAGACCAATACAATGATGCCTTAATGAAAGGTGTGCAGGATGAATTAATGGGGATGATGCAGAAAGGTGCAGGGGTAAATGAAATAAAAATGGCTGCAATTCCAAAACTTCAAAAGATAGCAGCCGGTCATACAATAGCAAAAGATGAATACGGTAAAATAGTAGAAACTAAGAAAAACTTACAAAAGGATTACCCCGAAGGAAATGCAGATGCAGCAGGTAATGTAATGGGTAAGGAGATGTTGGATAATCTTTTTGAGTATGATGAAAATGGTAAAATAAAGGGGTATAAAGACCCGTCCTCAATAAACACAAATAAAAGCTATTCAGATGCTTTATTTGACAAAGAAAAAATGGATACATGGTATCCTGATACTACCGATGCCTTAGTAGCCAATGTTCAAAAAACAAGGGGATTAACACCAATAAAAGGGCAGCTTAAATTAATAAATTCAAGGGGTGGTTATACTGATAAAAAATATGAAGGGCATTTAAGTATTTACGATAGACCAACAGTTGACGAAGAAGGTAAAGTAACAGGGATTGAACTGGATGCTGAAAACGTACCATTAGGTAAAAATGCAGATGGCACAGCAAATGTAATTCAGGTTATGCCGGAAGATAAGTATAATGTATTTAGGGGTGATGGTAAATCTGCAATGCAGTTTGATAGAGCAGTTTATAATCATATCTCAAAAGACTTAGGCATAAATCCAAAATCATTAGACCCACAAGCACTTGATATTTATTCAAGAAATTACGCACTTGAAATGTTAAGAAAAACAGGGTTACACGGAAGTTCATATAATCAATTTGATATAGAGAGAACCGACCCTGTAAAAAATATAACCAATAATAACATAAGAGTAGGAGGAGCAAATGTTCCAGTAATGGATATAGTAACACCTGTAAGAGATTATTTTGAAAATGTTGGTGAGCAAAAAGAAGGGTTAAAAGGGGTAGCACAGTTAAACTTGTTCAATAATGAAGTAACTACCCCTGTAATGAATGAAGTTAAAATTCGTTATCCTGATGTAATAGCAGATGATATTTATTATAAAAAAGACGGTAATAATATTTGGGTAATGAAAGCGGATGAATCAGGTAAGGTTAATAAACTGAAAGATGTACCTGTATTTAAACTTGATGATTTTTCAAACGTAACAGGGAATAAACCACAAGGGCAAAAATCAAAGAATGAAGCATTGAGGAAGGCGCAATCTGGCAATAAAGGTGATGCACCAATATCAAAGTCGAGTTACTCATGGAATGGTTATGATTATAGTGAAGATGAAATAAATCAAGCGGGAAAAGCTACGCCTGCAAAAACTAAAACAGTTACAGTAACATCAAGTAAACAAACCATACCGGGATTTTAATTTAATATTATGGA
>Ga0208916_10001432_pt1 | contig 10264 bp, 19 predicted proteins | sample DEB19_08_DNA_5_FD_184523 | JGI IMG/M metagenome (GOLD analysis project Ga0208916, IMG submission 184523) | Aqueous microbial communities from the Delaware River and Bay under freshwater to marine salinity gradient to study organic matter... | ecosystem: Environmental > Aquatic > Marine >... | reverse complement strand
ATGGGATTTCTTGAGACTCTACTCAGTGCATATTCTCAAGAGTAACATTGTACTGTCTCTCTCATTCGTGGCTTATATAGATTGATTTAAGATGAACGATAAAGTCAGTAATCTTCTTCATCTGTCCTTCATCATCTACCTTATAGTAGCATCCATCAATCTGGTTTAACGAGTCTCAATCTGATACAAGTACATCTCATTTACCTAGCTTTGTTCTAAACTCAATCTGGTATTCTGTCTTGAAGAAATCCATCGCTAGTTCTGTTGAACCATAGTGAGTGGTTACCATTGAGAATACATTTCACATTGAAGTTTCAATGTTTAATACATGGTCAATGTTCGGTCGTTTCAGTCGTAGCTTTGTAGCAACTTCCTCAATATCTAATCTATTAACTTCTACTACTTTCACGTAGTTTAACGAGCCTGCTCCACCATCTGATGCAACCTTATTACATACAGATGAGAACACTCAAGGCATACAAAATGTAAAGTCCATTGAAGTATTCTTTGTATCTGGAACTCATAGACCTATTTCAATCTGTACTCCGAATGCTTGGATAACATTTGCGTAGAGTTTTGGTAATGCTGTTTTCTTTACTGATGTCTTGAATATATATCTTACATAAGTAATCTCATCGTAAGTATCTATATTATTGTAAGATATACCATAGGAGTCAGCTAAGAACTTTGCTCTATCTAGCAATACTTTTCATCATTTTACAACGATAGTATTCGTTGCTTCCATTCTGTCTTGCTTGAATGTTCCGAAGAACTCGTATATCGGTACTCATGTTGTTTCAAATAATTCATCTACTGCTTCACGAGTGAATACGAATTTCTCCCCAGAAGGGTTTATCGAATATCCGTATCACTTGAATTGCATATGTAAGTAACTGTAAAATAAATAAAACTTCCTACTACTTGGCTTGATATGTAATGTCTATCCTCCGACTCATGTGAGAACGAAGGATTTTCACAGAGTGGAACTCTGAATACTTTAGTATAGGTTTTCATAATAAAAGTTAAAAGGTGTTGTTCTTATATACTTATTTTGTTTGAGATTGCAATAGTGTTTTTCTCCTATCTTTAATTCTACTGTAAACATCTCATTTGATTTCTATTTTCTTCTTCTTAGTTATGAACGGATCTTGCAATGTAATCTTACATCATTCACAGACTCATTGATTAAATCAATGTCAGTATCTATAGATAGTTACAGTTGATACTCATATAAATTCTCAAGCACTTTTCATATTTTTAAATTCATTCTTATGTCCATTTGGACTTGTTACTATTACATTCCATCTATTTGGCATATTAAAAACTTTTAAGTTTATTTATAGCATCTCTGAGAGAGCATTCTTCTGACTTCATTATAAAGTCTATTGTAGTTCATCCTGCTTGGCATCCGAAGCATTTGAATGTATTAGTTCGTTCGTACACATGGAGTGATGCAGTGTTGTCTCAATGGAATGGACACTTGATATTACTTCACTTTCGCATAGAGCCATACGATGGAATATAGTATGCTACAACATCGCTGATGGATACTCTTGCTTTTAGTTCATTCAAGTCTGTTTGGTTTCAAGTGTATGTCCTGCGTTTCAACTCCTGCTCCATTGTATCAAGTACAATCTTCTGCGGTTCTCTTAGGACTTCTAAGAATGCGTTATGAACGAACTCGTAATCCATTGAATAGTGCTTTGCAAGATGTACAAGGAGTGGACTCGCACTCCTTGGAACTCTTACCTCCTTCGCTTCCTTCTTCTTTCAAAAGATTATTGAGCGAATATCTGTATCGGTCATACAGTCGAGCATTGCCCTACGGAGTTCGTATTCTTCCATATTACTTATTAAATAACTTCTCCATAGCTTTCGCTGAATTATTAGTTGCAGATAATACAACTCTTTTCTCTATCTCATATACTGGTTTCAACTCTGGATAATCATAGGATGAAACATATACTTTGTACGGAGAGTTTTTTACATACTCAGTAAGTTTATCATAATCAATTTCATTCTTATACCTTGCTGTTCCTTTGTATGGTGGGTCAAGGTATATTATGGTTTCATCTACTGGTGTATCTATTACGACCTCGTCATACGATAAGGATGATAGTTGTAGCTGTTGTAGCTGTTGTAGCTGTTGTACTCTTTCTAGTTGCTGTGTTCTTGACAACTCCTCAAGTAGAACTGGCTGTGCATTTTTAATCTGTCTCATTAGTGCAAGTCTTCTCTCTTGTAAATCATGAATATCAAATACAGAGTCATCTATTTTAATATTATATTTTTGCTCAAAGTATACCTGAGCTTCCTTGCTTTTATATACAACCATTTCATGGAGTGGTTTCTTGAGTTCTTCATTTTCATTTGAAAACATATAACCTTTTTGTTTGTTATTCCCAAAAGACCAACAAGTTTGTAGAAATCAAGCAAGCCAATCGTCTCATTGTATAATCTGCTTGAACTCTTCTCTAGAATACCATTTAAAGAATGCTGGGTCTTTAACTCATTCTTCCTGTATCTTCTTGAGTAGTGCTACAACAGCAGGATTATATTCGTTGTAATGTACTTTTTTAATCTGTGGTCGTTGCATAAATTCAAAGCTCATAGCTCAACCACCTCAGAATAGGTCATATACATATTTTGCGTTTGGGTTTTCCTGTAACATAAAGTCAACAAGTTGCGAGGCTATTACTCGTTTACCACCCATGTAGGGTATTCAAAGTTTTTTTATCATGTTAATCTTTATTAAATAACTTAACTCCTCATTTATCATTCTTCTGTGTTGCTAGTTCTCGGAAGGTGGTAATTGCGTAGTCCTTATGCTTCTGAGAGTATACTGCAACGTATGCTTCAGCGAGTGGTCGTCTTGCGAGTTTACCTAAGAGTATTACTTGAGAGTCCTCAAACTTAGATACATTGAATGTATCAGCTAGTATCTGTTTGAACTCTATGAACACAACTCTTCACTCTGGGTCTACGAGTATTCCATCTAGGAACTTATCTGACATCCCTATATCTGGAACATGATAACATATCCAACCGAGCTTCTCCAGCTGGTCGAAGAAGTCTCGTTGGAAATCCTTTTCAATGTGTCCTTTCTTATATAGATGAGTCTTACGAAGCTTAATCTGTGGGAGTGGCATGTTACTTTTTAATCAATTCTCATTCTTCCCTGTCATATCTCTTTAGGATATTGTAAACACTCTGTGGTACAATACCTATCTCCTGTGCAATAGCCGAATAGGAATACTCTTTATTCCGTAAATCAAATATCTGATTTATTATCTCTGGAGTGATAACAACTCTTTGTTTTCTTATCATGTGTTATGAATATAAAATTTTAAACTTTGCTGTGTCTGGGTTGTATCCTTTACGAAAAATGAAGTGAGCATATTCTATACTATCGGTCTTTCAATCTGAAGTAAACGACATTCTTTTATTGTGTGCATAGATTGCGTACGGTTTGTTTTTCTTCCAGAACTCTTCTCTTGCTTTCGATCCAATATAGTTCAATCGTAGAAGCATTATAACATATCCTCATTCTTTTACTACTGATAATGATTTCTCAATAATCTGCTGTGCGATATTAAATGGAGGATTAGTAATTACAATATCAAAAGTGTAGTCGTGTTGTATCTCTAGGAAGTCAACATGTGTCTGTGCTGGACTATCTTCTCGTATATCATTCGTGATAATACTATAGTACCCAGCTCACATTTTAAATAATACAGCAGGGTACGACATATCATTTTCCTTATCTCCTCCTGCACAAGGGTCTAGTATCCTGTGTGATTGTGAACTTAAATCTATTCATTCGTCTTTAAAGAACTCTGTAAGGAACGCTTCAATTGGTTTCTGTGGTGTGATATAGTAGTCCGCAATATGGGAGTCTCTAGCATCTGAACGGTTTGTGCTACTCATAGTTCTCAATATAAGCAAGTAGTTCTCGGATTGCTAGTATATTACAATCTTCACAACGTCTTTCTATTTGTTCCCATGCTTCTTCTTTCGTTGTGTTGTCTTGAATTAGTCGTGTAAGTATCTGCACTTCATTGAAGACACTACATCAATCTTTCAATGCTCGCTCTAGTTGAGCAAGTCTCTCTAGGTTTTTATTGTTCATGGTTTAATAGTTAAAAATTACCTTCGGCTACTTGGAAGCAAGTCATGCCACTCTCTCGATACATCTGAACGCAACGAGTCCTATCTTCAAAGACTCACTCAATGTAGTATTCTTTTGTAAGCTCCTCAAGTATTTCTCTCTTTACTTCGGTGTCTGGTCGTTTGTCTCAGGTTTTACGCATGTGTAATGAGGTAGCTAGAGTTACATACGCATTATTAAACAACCAATCAAGTGTATCATTTTTACAATTATCTGGTCGTCATGATACATAAATAATTTTATATCAATAATCTTGTATAAGATGAAGTATTTTAACCACAGGCTCATTTGGTAAATCCTCTGAGACTCTATCGTACTTATAAGGACTTCTTCCATTCATGAGAGCAACGGTTCCGTCTATATCGAAGATGTATGCAGAAGGTAGGCTTCTGTCTTGTTTGATTGGTGTAAAGGTCATATGGTTATTCACTTACAGGATAATAAACTCCATCCTTCAATTCATAGTATTCAGCACTTCATATTCTAATCTTTCCTTGTTCATTTGTCCAGTGAGTATAAGCTCAGTCCATTCATGTGAATGTGAATGCTTCATCTCAGTGAACTGCTTTAGCTCAGAGAGGCAGGTTGTAGTATTTGATTGGCATACTACTTAGAGTTAAATTTCTTAGTTTCTTTTTCACAAAATTCTTTATACTTTTGTACTTCGTCTTTATGTATTCTTATGTGAGTTCCATATCAAACATGGTTAGGAAACTTAACTAGTTTAATGTAATCAATAATCCTTTCATGTCTTAGGTGTGTTACTGTTTGAACACTTATCTGAAATATATCAGCGAATTGTTTTTGAGTTAGGTACATACTACTTACTATTGGTTACTACATTAAAGTCTCATTGAATTGAGACTGAGCCTTTAGCTTTTAGTCATTGTTCATACCCCCATCTTATCTCTGAATGAACATAGATAATTAGAAATAATGAATATGCTATTAGATTTAGTATATGAAGTATGGTTGTATCATATGTATATGTTAGTAATCCTGCTATAAACAATGCAGCAAGTGCTGCAGCTTCATATCTTACAAGTGGTTTCATGTTGATAATGTTTTAAGTAATAAATCAAGTGCTTCTTCTGCTGTCTCTCAGTCTTCGGAAATCCAAGAAGCTCAATACTTGTTGGACTTCCATTTAACTGAGTATGTTCCATTCTTCCTTTTGTATACAATACTTCATGGTAGAAGTTTATCAAAGAAGGATTGCATATTATTTAAAAATCTTCTTATGTGCTGAGAGCAAGTCTCCAATTCTTTTGTGTTCATTCTTTAGATGTTTAACATCATCATTTCCTATCCTGTCCTTAGTGAATAGAAGTCAATCACTTCGGAGATATTGTACACTTACTTCAAGTGGGCGAGCAATTAGGAAATGCTTTTTTTGGTACTCACCAGTATCTCAATACTTGTCAACAGCATTAAAATACTTTCATGATGTTGCATCATCTTTAACTTCTGCTATTTCATTTAAGCCAGTGTTATTAACTGGGTCTACTTGTTTGAGAATATCCCCTTTATAAACTTTCTCATATTCTCCAAGTGGTCTCCATACTTGTTTTGGTGTTGCCTTTGGTTTAGTTTTTGGTTTCATAGGTTTAGTATTATTATATAATTCTGATTTAACAAATTCATTTGCTTCTAAGAAGAAGCTCTGTAGTCCTGTTGTTGTTTCAACAAAAATAATATCTCCATTTACTGACAATATTATAGCTTTCTTTAAATGCTTTAGTTCATCATGTGGAGTGTATATATGTCAGATGTCTCAAGGTTTTAATTGTTCCATATACTAATTCTTATAAGGTCAGAAGTCTAGTGGAAGATACTCTCATTGCATCATCTTAAAGTATTGATAGTAGTATCGTTTGGTAGTACCATCTGCAAATGTCACTCTCCATATTTGACCACCATATCTACCTTCAGATAAAAGAAATTCATAAGTATCTTTTTTAATCTTATTCATATTTTCATCTACTACTTCTTCAGTAGTAAGATATTTAATCTCTTCTACCTTTACAGCTCCAGTAACAGTCTTAAGTATTCCATGTCCTGTTACTTCTGTAAATAAATATTCTGGTTTAGTTATCTGAGATACTAATGAAGGTTTAGTTATCTGAGATACTAATGAAGGTTTTTCTTCTGGTTCACGAATAGCATTATGTATAGAATATGCTATAAGAGATATTATTGTCATAATAATAACGAATCAAATTATCTCAGTAAGTGTATCTGTTTTCATAAAAAAAAAGTTAAGGTTGTCATACATTCTGTTTATCATCCACAAGGAATGATGATACATTCTTTATCCAATTAGGCTCTGCTACATTTGGATTGCCTACATATTTATATGCTAGGCAAGTAATAGGTTTTGTATTGTTAAGAATACAGGTTGGATAACCAAACCTCATACCATTTACTTTAGTAATCCAATACTCTTCAACTGACTCGAATGGAAACAAGTTGCATCAATATTGGTCTGTATATCTCCAGTGATACTTTGCTCAGTAGTTAAATCTATTGAGCTGTCTGGAGTGTACTCTTGTATTGTCATCATTGATTTGATACTTAGTACCACCAAAGTTATTCCTTCAGTAGCAAGTACCACCTTGATTATCTTTTGCATAGTTCTGACCTAAGTGACTTTCAGCGAAGGAGATACCCAAGAGTATTTCCCACATCCTTCCATACTTAGCAGGTGGCAATCTATCTTCTGTTATCTTCTTAAGTGAGAAGTAGAGTTCCCACTTTCCACATAGTGGAGAGTTGGGAGCTACTGCACATATTCTTTCCATAAGTATCTCATCCTTCGTAGTCTTTATTTGTTTGGGTACAGGGTTAATAGCCCCTGTTGCCGTTCAAGTGTTTGTTTGTTCCATAGCATTAGCCTGTGGCACAATAGACTCTTTGTATTCAGCACACTCTTTCAAAGGTTCTGCTGTACCTTTATCCATTGTAATGTTCTCTCTACATTTTACGAGAGAGTCAACTTCCTTTTGTAGGTCGTTCAACTTTGTATCTCGTTTAGTATCAAGTTGGAGTATCTCTTGCTTGAGCTTTTCCTCCATTTGTTTAGGAGTCAGGTCTGGTTCATCAAGAGCAATGACTGCAAGCATGATTGTTGAGATTACCACGATAGTAGCAACCTTAGCTGGATTAGTGTAAATCCATGTGATGATTAGTTCTTTCATATTAGTTGTTTGTAAAGATATACTTCTTGAGGTCATCTCCGAATTCAGAGATGATTGTTTGTGCTATACTTAAGGACATCATGTATTTTAGTATTATTCAATCATTGGTTGAAACAATACAACTTGTTTTTAATCAATCTCTTTGAATAAAAATGTAATACTTACTATCATTATTACTAATGTCAGGCTTCCAACCATCATTCAACTCATCAATACGGTCGTTGACTTTTGTAATAAAAATTTGTCTCTCAAGAGCGAACTGTGCTTCTTCTCTTGATTGGTAGTAGTTTCCAGAGGAAAACATATAGTTATCAAAATCACTTCATTCTTCTCCAATTCAATCTATAAACCCGTAAGGTTTATCACTCCAGCTCGTGGTTATAAAATAGTAATCGTCTCACTTCTCAGCTCTCCATCTTCCTTTCTTCTTTAACTCAATAGCCTTTGCTTGTTCTGGAGTTAACTCCATGTCGATTGTACGACCGTCTTCGAGTGTAAGTTTTGCTTTCATAATGGTTATTTTAATGATGCTTCTACATTGGTTACTTCCATCTTATTACAATCAATAACAGTTCATTGATGGTGGAGTGCAAGTTCTAAGCCTTGCTTTGTTATCTCCTGCAATCTTTGTACATCTCGTGTGGATTGTAGATTGAATACCTCGTTATCGCATCTGCGATTAAGATAAGCATAGTTATCGAGGACTACTAGTTTCATGGCACTTCAATAAATTTTCAATCTTTGAGAGTATAGAAAGTGTTTTCTTTAATTTCTACTCAATCTACTTTCTTTGCTTGTATACCAATAATATTTTCTTCCATTTTATCCCACTCAGATATTACAAGCCATGCTCCTATTTTCCCTCTACATTTTGATTTATATGAACGAGTTAATGCTATTGAGTTTTTTCCATTAGCCACGGCGGTTGAGTAAGACTTATTAGCCACGGCGGTTGAGGAATGGTCATTAGCCACGGCAGTTGAGGAATGCTCATTAGCCACTGCGGTTGAGTAAGACTCATTAGCCACGGCAGTTGAGCAAGACTCATTAGCCACAGCAGTTGAGGAATGCTCATTAGCCACTGCGGTTGAGTAAGACTTATTAGCCACGGCAGTTGAGTAAGACTCATTAGCCACTGCGGTTGAGGAATGCTCATTAGCCACTGCGGTTGAGGAAGACTTATTAGCCACTGCAGTTGAGTAAGACTTATTAGCCACGGCAGTTGAGCAAGACTTATTAGCCACGGCAGTTGAGTAAGACTCATTAGCCACTGCGGTTGAGGAATGCTCATTAGCCACTGCGGTTGAGTAAGACTCATTAGCCACGGCAGTTGAGTAAGACTCATTAGCCACTGCGGTTGAGGAATGCTCATTAGCCTTTCTAATGACATAACTCACAATACTACTCAAATCAAAATTCCATTTTAATTGGAAATCTAGTTTCAGTTCTACAAGTTTTTTAATTCTAAGTAGTCATGTTCAGTTGTATTGTTCTCAATCTTTATATTTTATTTTATCAAGGTTATTTTCGTAGACATATCCGTTATACATATTATCGCAAAACAAATCCTTGTCGATACTATCGAGCTTGTAATACCCTAGATTTTTCATTTCGTTTTCTCCTACTGTCATCCCGAGATGTTCGAGGAATTGTACTACATAGTGTACATACTTCGGATCAATCTTTCCGTTTCCTTTTCACTTCACTTGAAGAGCGTGCATATAAATTTAAGTTATTAAATATATTTCCATTTGTATAAAACATACACAATGCAAACTAGTTTGCTTCGATTGTACAATGACTTTTATTATTTATATCTCTCAATGAAAAAATTTGAGTTGATTTTCAGTAATAGCTTGCCACACAATTAGAAGCCATTTTTCCCTCTCTTTCGTAACAAGGTTTTGAAATAAGTTTTACAAACTTAAATCAGTCTTTGAAATCAAGAATAATCTCATAATCCACTCATTCTTTTTCATTATTTTTTGTAGAAACTGCTTGAAGTTTCTTGTGCCATTTTTCAGTTTTCTCAAGAATTGTTTTGTATCCAATCTTTGAGATATCTGTTTTTTGGTTTGAGTATAGGAAGTCAAGAATTGTCTCAACCTCTGTTTGGTTTTCCTCGTTTTCTATAAGGTATTTTTTGAGTTGATTGTTTATAAATTCAAGTCCGAGTTTGTTTCATTCGTGAAATTCATTTACGAATTGTACGTATTTATTCATATCTAATTTGGTTTATAGAGTTATTGAACCTCATTTGTTCAAGAGTTCTTTTTGACTCTTTGTACATATCATATCAAAGGAATATAGTTCCTGTGATAAATAATAGTACGAGTCATGCTTTAATGTAGAACATAAGATAGAACAATGAAGTAAATGATTGTTGATGCAACGACTCCAGCGAGGATACCGTAGTATATCTTTTCATCTTCCTTTTCAAATGTTTCTTCAAGACATTTCCTTAGTGTTTGAATTGTTCGGTCTTTATTCTTGAGCATCTGAGTGTGCATATCTCTTTCATCTTCAAGCAGTCCAATAATCTCCTCTGCTTGATTTTCAATTCTTTTTAAACTCTGAGGTTTAAGTGTTGGGTAGTTCTCTGGTTTTATATAGTATGTGGTTCTAAGTTCTTGAACCATCTGCATAAGTAGTGTCATAGTGATTAGTGGTTAGTTATGAAATATATAATTGTAGATTACAATTCTATATTTCCCATATATCTTTTTGATTAGAGATTTCTTTTTTAATCTTCCCATCAGGAAAATTATTTTTGTACGCCTTGAGTCTATCTCTTGATTGAGATTGAAGAACTCATACGAACTGGTCAACGAAGTCGTAGAATATAGGCTGAGGTTTCGTAGGATGCTTCCGTATAATTCGTCAGACATACTGGAGGAGG
>Ga0208916_10001429_pt1 | contig 10273 bp, 9 predicted proteins | sample DEB19_08_DNA_5_FD_184523 | JGI IMG/M metagenome (GOLD analysis project Ga0208916, IMG submission 184523) | Aqueous microbial communities from the Delaware River and Bay under freshwater to marine salinity gradient to study organic matter... | ecosystem: Environmental > Aquatic > Marine > Coastal... | reverse complement strand
GAATCTTGGCGCCACCAATGTTAAGAGAGAGATCCTTAACGCTTAAAGCAGAATTCACTGTCGCAACCCCTTTGTTACCGATGCCAAAGAGTATAGAAAACCCCGGTGTATTTCTACACCGGGGTTCATTTAATCTATATGTTCTGTATTACTTGCCAACTCCTGCGATTGTCTTAAGAAGTGTTGGCACATAGTGGCTGCCAGACTTATTAAGAGAAACTAGGAACATTGGCTGAATCAATAGGTGTGAAGTTGAATCGATTGTCATCAATCCCTTTACGCCAACCCATGACTTGCCTTCTAGGTTCTGAATCATTGTGTCTACGCTTAGGTTCTTGTTATTTGTAAGCGCCATAACAATCATCTTTGCAGCATCTGCACCAGTTGATGTGAATAGATCCTGAGTCTTCTTGTTATTTGCATACCAAGTTGCTAGATCGTTAGCTGCTGCTGACTTTCCTGCACCTGCGAAGTAGCTGTTTGTAAGGATCGCATTTGTTCCTTCAAATAGTGTTCCGTAGATGTCATATGTAGCTGCACCAGCAAGACCAGTAATTGGACGCTGCTTAGCAAATGCACCCTGAACCTTGAGTGATGTCAACATCGCTCCAGCTGTTAGTGCGTTTGACCATGCGATGAAGATGTAAGTTCCCTTAGCATCTGCAGCCTTCTTTGCAAATGGTGTGAAGTCTGAAGTAGATGTTGGAACCTTGATCTCTTCAAATGTTGCACCCTTTGGTGTCATCAATGCACGTGCAGCAGCAATGTTTCCAGCACCGAATGCGTTGTCTTCAACAAACAAAACAACCTTCTTGCCTGAAATTGGCTTGATGCCAGCAAGTGGAGCTAAATCCTGAGTTGATGAGTTTCCTGAACGGAATACATACTTGTTAGCTGATGAAGTAACGAGGTCATTCTTTGCTGGACCTGAGATGTACAGAACCTTGTTCTGTGCAGCAAGTGGAGCAAGTGTTAGTGCAACACCTGATGATGCTGTTCCAACGATTACCTTTGTACCGTTACCAACCATTTCCTTGAATGATGCAGTTGCTGATGCAGGATCTGCTCCATCATCCTTTGTTGTTACAACAAGCTTCTGGCCATTGATAGCCATCTTTCCGCCTGTGTAGTAGTTCAAGCCCCATGTAAGGCCATCGTTATAAGCAGTGCCGTATGAAGCAAGTGGTCCTGATGTTGATGTAATTACACCAATCTTAATTTCGCCTGCAGCTTGTGCTGGCGCCATGCTTGGTGCAAGAACGGCAAATGCAATTGCCGCTACAACCAAACGCTTTAGTGAGCTCTTGCTCATATGAATGTTCTCCTCATCGAGTTGAAAAGGGCCGCGAGGGGCGGACCATGTTGAGCGCAAATCTAGAGGGTGGGGGTGGGTAAAAGCCATTTTTCGTATTTCGATTTGATTACATTTTTAGGGGTATCTCCTGAAAATCAGTTGGAAATCCCTTCAGGCACAGGCAGACTAACCCCCATGTCACTTCCAACTCAGAAAATTTCAGTACCGGTAACTGGCGGAGATTTAGCGGTCTTTCAATATGGAGATGGCACCGGCACACCTGTGCTGCTTATCCATGGAGTCACATCATCCAACCGAGCCTTTCAATTATTTGCTGATGCGTTAATCGCACGAGGTAAAGCTCCCTATGCCGTTGATCTTCGCGGCCGAGGTGATTCAAATTCATTGCCCGGTCCATTTGGGATGGCAACACACGCAAAAGATATGGCAGCTGTCATCGATCACTTTGGTTGGAAGAGCCCTGATGTCATTGGACACTCAATGGGTGCATTTGTAACAGCTGCATTAGTTGGTTTATATCCAGAAAAAGTTGGTGAGGTTGTCTTTGCCGATGGCGGTGTTCCCCTACCGATGCCACCAGGCATGACAGTCGAACAGATCATGCCATTTGTTCTTGGACCAGCAATGACTCGCTTAGCTATGACATTTGAAAATAAAGAGGCGTACCGAAATTACTGGAAACCTCAAGCGGCCTTTGCAAAGGGTTGGTCAGCTGTTCTTGATGAGTATGTTGATTACGACTTACGCGGAACAGAACCAAACATGAAGGCTGCTACCAATCCAGTTGCTGTTGAAGAGGATTCTCGAGATCTGTTTGGTGATGATCTGATTGTTCGTTCGCTGACTGGCCTAAAGAAACAATCCTTGTTCATTAAGGCAGAACGTGGATTGCAAAATGAAGAAAATGGTCTCTACCCAATGCCGGTTTTAGATCTTGTACTTCCTAACTACCCTCAGCTAAAGCTGGAGTTCTTAGCAGATTGCAACCACTACGACATGTTCTTGGAAGAGTCCGGAGCTGAAAAGGTTGCCACAATTATTTACGGAGGTCGTTCATGACGCTAAAGGGAAAGCGCGCATTTATTACCGGATCATTCCAAGGAATTGGCTTAGGTATCGCCACCGCTCTTGCAGCTGAAGGCGCATCAATCGTTCTTCATGGCCTTGCAGATGAAGCAACTATTGCAAAGGCAGAGAAAGCGGTTTTAGCAGCAGGTGCGGCAAAGGTTGAAAGTCATGTCTCCGATCTTCGCGATGGCGCTGCTACTGAAGCGCTGATTGCAAAGATTCTTGCAAATGGCCCAGTAGATATCTTGTGTAATAACGCCGGAATTCAGCACACCGCAACGATCGAAGATATGCCTCGCGAAAAGTGGAATGACATCATCGCAATTAACTTAACCTCATTCTTCGACACCATGCGCTTACTTTTGCCACAGATGAAAGAGCGTGGCTATGGCCGAGTAATCAATACCGCATCTGTGCATGGTTTAGTTGCCTCTCTTGCTAAGGCGCCATATGTATCTGCAAAGCACGGTGTTATTGGTTTAACTAAAGTTGCAGCGCTTGAATATGCGCAAGTTGGAAGCGCTGACACTGGTGGCGTAACAGTTAACGCGATCTGTCCAGGATGGGTTGAAACCGCTTTAATCGAGCCTCAGATTCAGGCGAAGGTTGATGCACATAATGGAGATCGCGCTGCAGGTATCGCAGATTTGTTATCTGAAAAACAACCTTCTCGTCGCATGTCATCACCTGCAGATATTGGAGCGATAGCTGTATTTCTCTGCTCGCCCGCTGCACATAACATCACAGGTACCGCAATTCCTGTAGATGGTGGTTGGACCGCTCAATAAATAAATTACATTAGAAAATAAAAGCGGGGCCAGATTTCTCTGGCCCCGCTTTTTATTACCCTCGATTAGTTATCGCCGTAAGCCTTTAGCCATGGAACGCTAATTCCCTTATCGATAGAGAGGTTTCCAGCCTTACGAACAGCTGTGTTCAACGCTCCACCTGAAGGTAGCTTTCCTGTGCTTGATGCCTGAACGAGTGACTTCGCAACTAGCACTAGCTGTGCTGATGTGAAGTTACAGTGATTAGTTCCCTGCGCCGCAGCGGATGATGTGATTGGAGATCCAGCTGCATCAAACTTTGTGTAGTTTGCTGGAGTTGTATTCCAAAGCATCAATAGCTTGTTTGTAGGGTTCTTGTAATCACGTGTTGCTTGGTATGCCTTGCGAGCAGCAGCCTTTTCAGCTGCGTACTGCTCTGCATATAGATCAACTAGGCGCTGTGATGCACCTGCTGGAGTGATTGGATCTGCAAGGCCAACCATAAGAACTGTAGGAACATTGATCTTTCCTGTGTTCTGATGAAGTGCCTTCATCTTTGCAACCGCTGCTGCATTTCCAGCTGCACGTGGTGCGCCTGGGTTTGCTGCAGAAAGTGCTCCGAGCATTGCATCAATTGCAGTGTTTCCTGACAAAGCAGCGTTAAAGATAACGCGCTCTGCATCAACACGAGCTGAGTAATCAGTCTTTGTATTATCAAAGATTGCTCCGCCTGTTTGGTTCTCAACATCTTGAGTTGCTAGCACTGCAAGTGCAGCTGCGTTAGTACCGTTCTCAAGAATTGCAAGAACTGGGCTGATCGCCAATGGGAATGTTAACTTCAACGCTCCATCTGGACCTGAGATTGAATCAAAGTGTGCAGATTGAGTTGGAAGTCCAGCCATCAATCCAAGTAGTAGCAATGCGCTACGTGATGGAACGCCTGCAGCGGCAAGTGCCTTACCTGTTGCAGATGATGTATCTGGCCAAGCACCAGTTGAAATAGATGCCTGCAACTTACCCATCACTGTGAAGACCTTTACTAAGTCTGCGTATGACTCTGCAACGCCTGCGGCGCCTGCTGAGTAATTGCCAGCCTTAATTGTTGGATCAAACAAAACCTTGATTCCCCAAAGGAAATCGCCGGCCATTGTTAGCTCTGCAGAAACATTGTCAGCCATACACATTGGTGCAACAGCTGAAACTAGCTCTGGATGCTTTTCAGCAAGACCCTGAGTGATTACGCCACCAAGTGATGATCCCCATGCAACAACCTTGGTTGTCTTTGGGAACTGCTTCTTGAATGTGTCGATCAACTCAACATTTGTCTTAATCGCTGAATCTGGATTCCAACCTTGACGAGCAAAGCCTGAACCAACGATCGCAATACCCTGGCTGAAGAAGTACTTAGCAACTTCAGCGTTTCCACCAGGAACTGGCTCTGGAGTATTTGTGACCTTGTATCCACCGATTAGTGGGATTCCTGCTGGAATATCAACGTTGTAGCGGTATCCATGTGAGTACAAAGCAACTGTTCCGTTGAAGTTTGCTGGAACCTGCATTGCATATGGAGCGCCATCTGATGTAACACCAACACATGACTGAATTGGGCTCTTACCATCACACGCAGGTGCTGCATTAGCAACAGATGGTGCAGTGATCAGAACAGTTGTTACAAGTGCTGTAACTGAAAGAAGCGAAAGTAATCTTACTTTTTTCATTAGTTAGGTAATCCCTTCGCTGGCATTGCAGGACGCTTGTATGTTGACTTAACAACAGCACCAGATCCTGAATCAGTTGTGTATGTAACGTAAGTTCCACCTACTGGAGCAAGGTCACCTGTTGGTGAGTACTTTCCTACCCAGTAACCGGTTAGACCAACGTGGCTGGTCTTTGAGTATGCAGCTGGAACAAGAGCAGAGTTTGCAAATGTTGCACCCTTGCTATCGATCGCTGCCATCAATGACTTGCGTGTTGGATTTTGACCAGCGGCCTTGAGAGCTTGTGCAGTCATAAATGCGGTGTTCATTCCAAGAAGTACGTTTAGGTCAAAGGCTGATCCTGGAACTGCCTTTGCGTAAATGTCTGAGAAGAACTTTACGTACTCATCCTTCATATCAGTTGTTGCTGGAACTGGTGAGAAACCAATTGCGTTGTATAGAACTCCCGCAGGAACTCCAGTTAACTTAATTGTTGTTGCATCTCCACCAACTGATCCAAGCATCCACTGTGGTGCGTACTTCAACTGCGCAGCAACGCCAAGCATTGCTGAGGTTGCACTTGAAACACCGAAGAGAATTACTACATCAGCTTCAGCAGCCTTGAACTTTGTGATCCAGCCAGCAGCAGCTGCTGCATTCTGTGAACCTGATGCATAAGGCACCTTTACAGCAAAGTTAACGCCTGCTGTCTTAAATCCTGCGAGCGCATCTGTGCCAAAGTCATCATCCTGGTAGAGAAGACCAATCTTCTTACCAGCGAAGTTTTCCTTGATGTAATCGCCCATAATCTTTGCTTCCATGATGTATGAAGGCAACACTGTGTAAGTAGTTGGGTACTTCTTTGTATCTGCAAAACCACTGAAACCTGTGTTAACAAACAAAACAGGAACGCCACGACGGGCTGGGTTTACTGATGATGCAACCGCTTTGTTGTTAGCGGTTCCAAGAGGCGCAAGAAGTGCCATGACCTTGTCCTTCAGGATAAGTTCATTAGTCTTTGCAACCGCTTCAGTTGGAACGTAGCGGTCATCCTTAACAACAAGAGTTACCTTGCGGCCGTTGATTCCACCATTTGCATTGAGATAATCGAAGTACGCCTTTGCTGCACCTGGAATCTTGTTGTAACCAAGTGATGCTGTACCTGTCATTGGCAGTGTCATACCGAGTTTGATCTCAGTTGAACTCACGCCAACTTCAGCTGCCTGAGCCGGAATAGCTGTTGCAGCTAAACCGAATACGGCAAGTACCGCAGTAGCTGTCAGCAGCTTACGGCGATGTAGTGCTTTCATGTGTTTCCTTCCATCGAGGGTTTGTTACGAGAGGTAGTTATGTCTTTCGTAAATCTATTTATTTTTTGCTGCCATCTTCTTTGCAGTTCGCGCTCGGTGCTGTTCAACAGGTCCATTGGGGACAAAGAGAACTGTCACAATCAAAAGCGCGCTCACCATCAAACCTGGCAGATTTGTAGTCACACTTTCTGAGGTACCGAGTTTGTGCGCGACAACATCGGCTACTTCAGGAATTGCGACCAGGGTCACAGCACCAATCATGACCCCAGACAGGGTAGTTACGCCAGATAGAACCGCGCCTGTCAGCAAGGAAAATGAAAGGGCGAGCGGGAATGCGCTCGGGGAAACAGTTCCAATAGTCATAGACAGCATTGCGCCAGCTAATCCGGCTAAACCGGCGCTCAGGGTGAAGGCCAGAATCTTAGAGCGGCCTGTGTTGATGCCTGATAGTTGGGCGGCAACCTCATTGCCACGTCCTGCTCTCCAGGTACGTCCATATCGTGATCGCAAAATATTTTGTAGCAACCACATCATTATCAATGTCGCTAGGGCTGCGATCCAGAAGAACCATTTGTACTGAGTGAAATCTTCGCCAAGTGACAGTGGTGGAAAACCAACATCAAAGAGCAGGCCTTGTTCTCCGCCAAGAATAGAAAATTGATTTGCAAGTGAAGGCAAACCAATTGCTAATGCCAAAGTTGTTCCCGCTAAATATGGACCTGATAAACGCGCTGCTGCTGCGCCCAGCAATGCTCCACCAAGTGCGGCAGCAATCACAGCAACAAAGAAGCAAGCAACTATCGGTAGGTGCCAAGAAATATGGGCAACCGCTGCTGCGTATGCACCAACGGCCATAAGCGCGCCATTGCCAAGTGATACTTGACCTGAATACCCGGTTAGCAAAATTATTGATGAGATCGCAACTACATAGACAGCAATTGATGCGCCTTGATACACGCGAAGCTCATCCACCATCCCGCTAAGGAAGTACAGAACTACTCCACCCAGTATGAATGGAATTAAATGTGAAGAGTTTTGGCGCTTATGCACGACGGCCCGCCTTTGCTCCGATAATTCCTTGCGGTCTAATAAATAAAACTGCGAGCAAAATAATAAATGGCGCAATAAAGAACAGTGCACTGCTGACATACATCAAAACAAATGAGATCAGAATTCCTAATAACAATCCACCGATAACAGCACCGACGAGTGATTCAAGTCCACCGATAACCGCTGCAATAAATCCAGACACTAGAAGTAATGAGAACTCAATTGAATCTGGTGAAAGAGTGCCGTTGCCGTTAACTGTTTGGAACATTCCTGCAACGGCACCTGCTGCACCGGCTAAGGCCCAACCCATTGTGCGAACTAGATCCACCTTTACACCTGATAAACGTGCGATTTCAGGGGCGTAGGCAGATGCTCGTAATGCCAGGCCAATGTTTGTCTTTTGAAACAGGATGCTGAGCATCAACATCAACACAATCACTGAAACCAAGATCAACAGCTTTAATGGTGAGAAAACAAGGGTTTCTCCCCCAACGCTAAAGCCATCATTGGAAAGCGGTCCGGTGATGCGAACATCTTGACCTCCCCAAATCATGCTCACTACTGCGCGGATAATTCCGAGTAATCCCAATGTTGCAATGATTGGAGCAACGCTTGCGATTGGACCACTTGAGCTGTGCTTCACCAGTAAGCGCATAAAGACCACTTCAATGATCGCGGCAAATAATGCGCCACCGGCCATTGCAACAGGAAGTGCGATCCAGAAAGAATCAAAGTTCACCATTGCTTCATAACCAAAGTATGTTGAAAGCAGAGCCATACCAGCTTGAGCAAAGTTAATGACTCGAGTGCTTCGCCACACTAAAACCATTGAGATCGCCATCAGCGCATAAATTCCACCTGAGGTGATTCCAATTAATAGGGTATTTAATAGTTGAATCATATTAATACCCCAAATATGCAGCGCGAACTGCAGGGTCATCAATTAATGCTTGCGCCTGATTAGCCGCGACAACTTTTCCTAAGTTCAAAACGATTCCCAGATCTGCGATCTTTAGTGCGCCCATTGCATTTTGCTCAACAAGTAGGACAGTCAGATTCATGGTCTTTGCTAAATCTCTAATTGATTGGAAGATCTGCTCAACTACAAGTGGTGCAAGGCCAAGTGATGGCTCATCAAGTAACAACAACTTTGGCTTTGCCATGATTGCTCGACCGATTGCTAACATCTGTCGTTCTCCGCCAGATAAAGTATCTGAACGTTGTTCGATGCGCTCCCCTAGCCGTGGAAATATCGAAATCACTTCTTCTAACGATTGCTTCGCTTCCTTTTTGTCGCGGCGCCAAATCGCACCCAACAATAAGTTTTCGCGTACTGATAATTCAGGGACTACTGATTTGCCCTCTGATACATGTGAAATTCCTTTGCGCACCAGGTTTTCAGCCTTTACGCCAGTAATGGATTCGCCCATCCATCTGATCTCACCGGTAGTTGGCTTATTCAGCCCTGAAAGGGTGCGCAGTAATGTTGTTTTTCCAGCACCATTAGAGCCGATAATCGCAGCGAGCTTTCCGGTAGGAACTTCCAGCGAAACATGATTGATGGCACAAATGGCACCATGATGAACAGTTAAGTTAGAAACATTAAGTGTCATGGCTAGTTACCTGTACCCAAATATGCAGCCATTACAGCGGGATCTCTGCGCACCGTCTCGGCATCGCCACTTGCAATTACCTCGCCAAAGTTAAGAACGTATAACTTGCTACACACAGACATAACAACATCCATGTGGTGTTCCACCAAGAGCACTGACATCTCGGCGCTGAGATTCTTAATCAAGAGATTCATCCACTCAATATCTTGAGCGCCCAAACCACCTGCAGGTTCATCAAGCATCAAGATGCTTGGCTCACTTACCAATGCGCGCGCAATTGCAACTCGCTTGGTATCTGGATATGACAAAGTATCTGCACGTCGATGAGCAATTCCACCGGCATATACACGCTCTAAGGCAACTCGCGCTTTATCGCGGATGCGATCTTCATCCTTTGAATTACGACCAAAAGCTGCAGAGACCAAACCTGTTTGCGCCAAACGTTGCGCACCGATCATGACATTTTCTAGAACTGTTAAATCTCCAAATAATCCAACGCCTTGCAAGGTGCGAGCAATACCAAGATCAACCAACTCGTATGGTTTTGGAAAATCCCGTTGTTCCCCATTTAAATGAAACTCACCTGAATCTGGAGTTACTAATCCGCACAGGGCGTTAAACAATGTTGTCTTGCCGGCCCCGTTAGGGCCGATTAATCCGACAACTTCATTCTTGCCAATTTCAAGATACACATCATGAAGTGCGCGAAGACCGCCGAAAGAGACATTTACTCTCTCGACTTGCAACGCTGCAGTTTTAGTAGACATGAGGTGCATAGATTCTATGCACTCGAGGCCCGATTCGTGTAACTATCTCGTAATTAATACTGCCTGAGGCTGCTCCCCAGTCATCAGCGGTGTACTCACCCTGTGAGCCGTCACCAAAAACAATCACCCAATCCCCAGATTGCGCCGTTGAATCGGCACCAAGATCTACAACAAATTGATCCATTGACACGCGTCCGATAATTGGGGCTCTTCGACCATTAATAAAGACTCCAGCATCATGAGCAATTCGTGGAATGCCATCTGCATATCCCATTGCGACAACACCTAGCTTGGTATCGGTTTGTGTACTTTCAGTAGCTCCATAACCAACGGCCGCACCAGCTGGTACCGCTTTTACTAAATGCAGTTTTGCACGGAGCTGCATTACCGGTTTTAAACCAAGGCTTTTGCTATCTCCTAGGCTCTTAACATCTGGAGACAAGCCATACATAGCAATACCGGTGCGCACAGAATCAAAGCTAGAGGCTGGATCTTTTAAAGTCGCAGCAGAGTTTGATAAATGTTTGATTGGTGGATTAATCCCGATTGCTGCTAAATCTGCAACCATCTCATTAAATCTATTTAACTGGTCTGCATTTTGTTTTTCGTCTGGCTCATCAGCACGAGCAAAATGCGAAAAGATGCCAACGACAGTTACCTTTGAAAAATCCTGTTTTAAGAACTCT
>Ga0208916_10001426_pt1 | contig 10279 bp, 9 predicted proteins | sample DEB19_08_DNA_5_FD_184523 | JGI IMG/M metagenome (GOLD analysis project Ga0208916, IMG submission 184523) | Aqueous microbial communities from the Delaware River and Bay under freshwater to marine salinity gradient to study organic matter... | ecosystem: Environmental > Aquatic > Marine > Coastal... | reverse complement strand
TGGTGGTCGCCATGGTCTTGGAATGGCTGATCAGATTGAGAATCGCATCATTGAGGCAAAGAGCCGTGGAATTTATGAAGCTCCAGGAATGGCGCTGCTATTTATTGCTTACGAGCGTTTAATTAGCGCAATTCATAATGAAGACACTATTGCTAACTATCACGCTGAAGGTCGCCGTCTAGGTCGTTTGCTATACGAAGGTCGCTGGTTTGATCCACAAGCTTTAATGCTTCGCGAATCGCTAATGCGTTGGGTTGCATCTGCAGTCACAGGCGAGGTAACTATTCGTATGCGTCGCGGTGATGATTACTCAATCATTAATACAACAGGGCCTGGTCTTAGCTACCACCCAGAAAAGCTTTCAATGGAGCGCACTGAAAACGCTGCATTTGGGCCAGTTGATCGCATCGGTCAATTAACAATGCGAAACCTTGATATTGCCGATACCCGTGCCAAGTTAGAGCTTTACCGCTCACAGGGCCAGATTGGTGATGGCGAGCTTAAATTAATCGGCGAGATCGAATAATTTATTCTTAATTGACTAAAGTAAAAGTCAATCGATTGTGGCCACTTTCGGTCGCATAGTTCCATTCGTCTGATAAGTCATTAAACATCTTGGTGCCTAATCCGGCTTTGCCTTTTGTCATTGGGTCACCATTTGAGATTATCGTGATCGTGAGAAGTTCATTCTTTATTACCCCTGAAACTTTGATGTCATCGGCCTTTGAATGACGAATCGAATTAGCGACAGCCTCTTCAATTAACTGCACCGAACTGCGCAAAGCCCCTTCGGTAATCAGGTCAAATGATGGAAGCGACACAGAAATCTCGGCAATTCCCTTCCAGGCATCAACAATTTTCTTAATCTTCACTTCAGGTGTTGCCATACGTGTATATGAAATATTGGTTAAATCCTGATTTAGCAACCCGGATGCTCTTTCTAAAGCTTCATGTGCAAGATCTGAATCACCACTCTTAGCCGCCTGCTGTAGTAACAGACTGCTCGCAGTTAGACCCGCTTGGATCTCCCCGTGTAAGTAATTGGCCAAATCTGCATTGCGTTGGGCTTCTCCACCCTTGGTTATTGATGTGCTGTACCGATCCCCAGAAATGTGTTTTTCCAAACTTGCAATAACCTCTTCGCGTTGTTGCCTGATGATTGAATATCCATTTACTGTTATTAAAAGAGCAATAAATGTACTAGAAAGAAGTAATTGACCTAAGAAAACGGTACGTCGATCTGCACTGATTGCCAAATCAGCCGGGATGAAATTGAACTGAACAATAAATGGCAAGATGCAGAGTGTAATGAGAATTGTTAAATTAGTTTGAACCCGATTTAAAACTCTAAAACGATGCAAAGCCTCTATTAAGCCAAATACGCCGAGATCTATTGCAGTGATTGCCAAACATTGGAAAATTGCAATTCGAGATCCAAATGCACCATTGAGGCCAACAAATAAATAGGGCACTGAAATAAAAACGACGAGAAAAACACGTAATCGTGATTCAAGTAGAGCAATTTGAACTAAAGTGAAGAAGGAAACTTTGGGAGTTTTTACATTATTGTCTCGCCAGAGTTCCGCGCTAGCCGGACGTAGATCATCGTCAATAAGGTGTTGAATTCTTTCCGCCTCGATCGAGTAATCCTTCAGCGCATCTGGCCTATTCAGCAGTTTTTGAATATCTGAGGCTAGATTTGATGTGATGAACTGTAAACGTGCGACTACTTCCTCGGTACTTGAACTTCCAGCTGGCAAGATATTTCGACGCTCGTGGGTTTCTTGTTCTCGACGCATCGCATTGGCAAATAGCTCACGAAAGGTTCTCTCATAATTTCTACGTGATTCGATAAAAATCGCTACCCCAACAAACCATTGAGGAAGTGCCACCATCGAATTAAAAATCTTGTAGCCATCGCTAACCGTCTGAACTAAATCAAAAGTATCTACGCAGTAGTTGATTACTAGACCACGGGTGGCTCCTAAAAGAAAGAGAAAAGCAAGATCAAATCGCCAATCACGCCACTGCTGAGATTGGGATACACCAACTATCACGAGCGGGATAATGGCGAGGTGAGCTATCAAAGCTACTAATCCCCAAATAAGCACCTCATGCCAATTCTTGATTTTGTGATCTGCTGCAAGAATTAGAACAACAATGTCTATTGGAATCGTTGTGAAGTAGATTCTCCAAGTAATCCAAGATGTTCTCTTCAATTAAACACCTTGTCCTTTGTTTTCAAAGTAAGCACGAACAATCTGAACGCGTTGGTTAGTATCTGCTGATTTTGGTATTCCAAGGTGCTTTGAAATTCGCGAAATAGATTTATCAATTGCTTGTTCACTAACCCCACGACTACGAGCGATTTCTGTGGTGCTTAATCCCTGGGCAATTTCTTTCATGATCTCTATTTGCAGAGTTGAGAGTGCCGACAATGGACTCGTACGGCTCCATGGAAATGTTCGACGAGCTAATGGTTTCAAAACAGCAAGAGATATCTGACCAGCAATTGCTACAGTCGAGTTCATTTCAAGTTTATTTAGATAAATTGCACCATCTGGCAGATTAGGAAGGTTTGATTCTATTAGTCGCGGATCCTTGTAAGTTGTAAGAAAAACTATTCCGATATTTGGATTACGAGACCTGAGAGCAATTGCAACATCGATACCCGTTGGTCCGATACCTAGATCAAGATCTAGGACTGCAACCTCAGGGTTAAACTCCTTTTGAGCAGCCAGCGCTTCAGCAGCTGTGGCTACTCGCGCTTTAACATCGAAACCTTGCAATACAAGTGCATCGCCCAAGGTGGCACGAGTAAATGCATCATCCTCAACCAAAATCAGGCGCGCATTTCTCATTTAACTAGGATGCCAGTTCTTTGAACTCTGCACTACAAAAATCTCAAAAATGACCTTTTTTAGGTTGTTTTACCCAACCCCTATTAGTTGTTTCCACCAACCTGTCAATGTAGATAAGGGGGATTACCCCTCACCATAGATACCTAATAGTGAGGAATTCGAGATGAAATCGAGAGCACTTTTGTCGCACACTCGACTTCGTACTGCCGTAATTTTGGTGGCACTAACCTCTTTATTTTCCCTGACAATTGCACAAGGTGCTGATACTTCTGGAACTAAGGGTCCGATCGGCACAACAGGAAAAACTACGACCGGTGTAACAGGGCCAGTAAAGGGAACCACAACCACAAAACTTAAATCAGACATCATTGTTATCAATGCGCCAGTGAAAAAAGTTTCAGGAGCAACTGGCGCAACAGGATCTGCGGGCGCACAAGGACCAGTTGGACCGCAAGGTCCTGAAGGCGAAGAAGGAATGGTTGGTCCGCAAGGCCCTGAAGGTTTGCAAGGAATTCAAGGAATTCAAGGACCAGTTGGTCCGCAAGGCCCACAAGGAGTTGCAGGTGTAGCTGGAGCCAAGGGAGAGAAAGGTGACACAGGTCCTCAAGGACCGGCGGGACCAGCAGGTCCAAAAGGAGACAGTTGCACTTCAAATTGCGGCACTAGTGGCGGTTCACAAGGACCAGCTGGAAGTAATGGATCAAATGGTTTGTCCGCTTACGAACTTGCACTTCAAAATGGATTTACAGGAACTTTGTCACAATGGCTTGCCTCATTGGTTGGTCCAAGCGGCGCACCTGGTGGTGGAAGTGACGGCAGTACACAAGGTCCAGCAGGTCCACAAGGACCAATTGGTTTAACCGGAGCTGCCGGTGCAAAAGGCGACAAAGGTGACACAGGTGCACAAGGATTAAAAGGCGACAAAGGTGACACAGGTGCACAAGGACCCCAAGGTGAACCAGGCATCGGATGCCCTAACGGTGTGTGCCCAGGAGTTAAAGGGGACAAAGGTGATACTGGGGCAACGGGACCTGCTGGCGCCAAAGGTGAACAAGGAATCCAAGGTGAACGCGGCCTTCAAGGTATTCAAGGTGAACGCGGCCTTCAAGGTATTCAAGGTGAACGCGGCCTTCAAGGTATTCAAGGCGTACAAGGTTTTAAGGGTGAGACCGGTGCTGCCGGAAAAGATGGAATTAGTTCGTTGAACATTTCTAAATCAACTTCAAGCTCCAGTTTTAGCTCGCTTCAGGAATGTGACAGCGGTGATGCTGTAAAGGGCTTGAAGTATGTTGATCAAACTCTCACATTCCTTTGTGCATCCGTGGGAAATTCTAGCGATGGCAATAATGGAAATGGCTACGGGCACGATGATGGCGAAAGCAGTTGGGGTGATGGAAGCGCTAAAACAAAGACCACTCTTGCAATCGCGGGACTACTAGGCCCTGCACTTACCTCAACTGGAAATACAAGCTGCGCATTGCCACAAGTTGTTATTGCACTCACAATTGATTCAAATGGTGATTTTGGAGTTTCTTGCGGAACTCCTACATCTGGATCCTTGTCTTCAAGTTCTGTGAGCAGTAATCAATGTTCTGGATCGAGTGGATTCGCAAATGGACTTACATATACAAGTTCTAAATTAACTATCGCCTGTACTTCGACAATTCCAACATTTAGTGACAACGCATATTTCAACAGTGTGAGTGGCGGAACCTTTGGTTACGATGGGAGTAATTTCAGAGTTACATTGCCAAGCGGAGTAATGGGATTAACTTTAGGAACAACAATTAGTTGTTCTGGTACAGACCATGTTTCTGCATTAACTACAGACTCCAGCGGAAAGCTTAAAGTTTTATGTTCCTCAGGTGCAACAGGTGCAACAGGTGCAACAGGTGCAACAGGTCCACAAGGTATTCAAGGGGTAAAAGGTGATACCGGTGCAACGGGGCCAGCAGGAGCCGATGCACTGACATCTATCAACTCGATAAAAATAAATATGGGTTCACCAACTTCTTCTGCGTCGGGTTCCTTCGCATCGGGAACAAAAATCCTGACTTTGAATCTCCCAACAGGAGCAACAGGTGCGACGGGAGCAACAGGTGCAACTGGAGCACAGGGAATTCAAGGTCCCGCCGGTGCAGATGGAATTACTCCAACAATTTCAGTTAATTCCACAGTAAATGTAGGCACTGCAGCAGTTTCTGTTGCGAAAACCTTAAATGATTACAAATTCACATTTACATTACCAACCATTCCGACTGGTTACTCCGAGAAATATGCGTGCTTTAAGAATGACGGAAGTATCTATATTTTGTCGAGTTCTAGTTCCTCATGCTCCTCTGGAACTCGATACAAGATTTTGTTGGACACATCACCGTGATAACAATGGAGAGAAAATAAATGACCACTGACGAAACTCAAAAGAAACCTGTACGGAAGACTCCAATAGTGCGTAAGCCAACGGTTATCACTGATTCAAGTGTCGTGCCCGCAAAAAAGCTAAAGAAGAGCGGATCCGTAGAGGGCACGAAAGAAAAAGTAAAAATGAGTCAGAATTCAAAAACTATATTGCTGATGATTGCATCATTTTTAGTTGGGTCTGTTCTTACCTATTCTGTAACTTCATCGCCAGGCAATGCTCCAAAAGCCTCCAGTTCGACTTTCACTGAAGTAATTGCAGGCAAGGTTGCGCTCACTGAAAGCGAACTTATTGACGCTGTGAAGCAGCTTGGAGTGGATGTTTACTGGGCAGGTCCAGTAAGCGGCGCAAAATACACATTGGCGGTTCCTGCAGAAGGTCAGGCATATGTTCGTTATCTTCCTAATGGAGATGGATTGACAGACACACAGCCCAACTATGTTGTGATTGCAACTTACACAACTACAGATGCTTTCCGTGCCACTCAAGCTGCCGGCAACCAAAGCAATGGAGTTACCTTCATAAATGCAGAAGGTGCCGCGGTTTACTACAACAAAGATACTCCGACAAATGTTTATGTTGCTTACCCAAATTTAAATTATCAGATTGAAGTGTTTAACCCGATAGCGAAAACTGCACTGGATATTGCCAGCAAGCAAGGTGCACTAAGGCTGGTGAAGTAATGGCACAAAATCTAGAAAATTTGTTACATGGCGAAATAATTCAGCGCCTCAACAATTGGGCTTCACACAACGGGGTTGCCGCTGACCATATCGTCGCATCATTAGCCCAAGATTTTGAGCAAGAGGAGAATTTAGCCATCTGGGCGAGCATGGATCCATTTGAATATTTACCCCAGCCGTATCCAACTGTGGGAAACAAATTCTTCAATTGGGCAAAACAATTCGCGAATATTCGTAACGTCCTAGTCTTTGTTCCCGTTGCAATTACATGGGAAGCAGTTAGTAAAGCTACAGAAGCTTTTGCAAAATTTGTTGAAACAAATAACGCAACAACAGTGAATTTTCTAGAGTTTTGGCAAAATGGTTACGACATATTGCCTGCCTTCTGGACCATCAGTCATGTAGCGAGCCTGGATTTTGCAATTATTCTTGCCGTCATTGCATTAAGCCTTGTGTCAACTTACTTCAATTCCAAGGGCTCATCGATCAACAAAACTGAAGTGCATCAAATTGAGGAAGAGCGTTTGGAAATGGCACTTGCCTTGAAGTTGTACCTATATGCAATGAGAGAGATTGATAAAAACAACGTTGAAGAGGGTATTGCCTCATCTGTATCGGCCTTACTTTCAGCTACCTCATCATTGGCCAAGAGCGCGAAGCAATTAACATCGGTAGTGAGCGAACTCGAAGGTGGAGTTCCAGTAATTAATGAATTTGGCACGCGCCTTGGCAGTGAAACTGAAAAACTTGTGAAACAGGTAGCAAATCTTTCAACTTCACTTAGCGGAATTAATCAATCAATTACTGGTGAACTTCGAGATGCCGTGAATTCAGCAACTATTGGTTTGGACCTAGCCAATGATGAGTTAACACAGTCAACGAATTCAATTCGCTCAAGCTCGGCGGCTGCAGAAAGCGAAATCAAGTCCTTGCAGACAATCATCAAGAAGGCATCCAGGGCTAAATAATAATGAGACGTATATATGTGGACCCTATAGAGGAAGATTTAACCGGACAAGCAGGGTGGATGTACACCGACTTGATGCTTGCTTTGATGGTTATCTTCTTAGCGACGATCTCATTTGTTCCACAATTTACAGGTAACTCAAATGCTGCGGCAGATCCAAATAATCCTGATTACTCATATTCAAAGATTTTCGATGAGAGTATGAATACTCTTTACGAGAGTTTTAGTGAATCCCAGATCAAATCGGATATTGCAAGATTCAAATTCAGTAAAGGTTTACCGGCTGACTCCGACATTGTTTATGCCCAATACGTTGGCGGATATTCCGCGGGCTCTGAAAAACCATCGGCTGCAATTGCCAGGGCCCTGGCATTTAGCCAGAAGCTTGATTCTGCCAATCACGATTTATTGGCTAGTGCTGCGACCACGCTTAGTTCCAGTAATGTCTTAAAGGCTAACCAAGTAATTGTTCGTTTCACTTTTGCAACCCCTTCAAAGATCGGCAACTAACCAATGGAGATAACCATGAAAAAAGGCTATAACTTCGCGATCGTCGCGCTTTTGATTACTGCGACTTTGTCCTTTTCAGGCGCAAACGCAGAGGAAAACAATAAAGGCGGGGAAGGCGACAAGGGTGGGAATTCTTCACAGGATTTTAAAGGCGCATCAATTCGATCGCACGGTCACCCGATTGCAAATTTGAATGAAGCTCCTACAAATGGTTCAAAGCAATCCCAAAATTCATATGTTGGAAATGATGACGAGAACTCAGAGCTTGAATGGCAGAAATGGAATAAAGCAAATGCCAGAGCTACAGCCAAAGTTATGGGTTCGGCAGCTTCAAACCCAATTATTTATCACGCTGGCGGTCCACTTAATGTTTACTCCGGTAATGTACAAATTATCCCAGTTTGGGTTGGCAATTGGGATGCAAATAGAAAAGCAATGTGGAACACAATTCTAGGGAACTTGGTTTCGTCTCTAGGGTCAGGAAGTATTGATACAAATAGTCACGTGTTTAAAACTAACCTTGGGTACTTTGCTTCAAATGCTCCAACTCTAAGTTGGCCGACATCAGCTTCTGCAACAATTGCTGCAACAGGGACCGTTAAGAGTGGCTTAATTCAGGTAAGTGATGCAAATGTTGCCACTTACATAAGTAATGCCATCAAAAATAGGGTTATTGCCGCGGGTGCAAAGCCAATTTATGTATATATAGGAGCAAACAACACCCGACTTTCATCTGGTTTTGGAACTGCATATTGCGGTTGGCACTCAATCGGAACTATTGGCGTCAGAAATATTCCTTACATTGCGATTCAAGATTTTACTTCAACTTATGCTCGGAGTTGTGCTGCACAGACAATGAGCCCAAATGGTGATTACCAACTTGATGCCGTGGCAAGTATTTTGGTTCACGAAATCGATGAAGCACTCACAGATCCAGATCTGCGCACCTGGTATGACGCGACAGGAGCAGAGAATGCAGATAAGTGTGCCTGGACATTCACTCCAACATTTGGAGCAAAAAAAGGAGGAATGGCTAATTTCACTGCAAATGGCTACGAGTATCTAATTCAACGCAATTGGCTTGCTGACAACAAAGTTGCAGACGCAACTGCCGGAACTGCCTGCGTAGTTACGAAATAGAGATGCGTAAGTGGCTTGTAGTACCTGTTTCAGCGACCCTGCTGTTTCAGGTGCTACCTGCACACGCAGCAGTTAAAGCTGCCACCGTCGCCCATGTTGGTGATCAATGTTTACGCGACGGTAAAGTCGCGCCAGGACGTGCAATTGATGGCACTGATTTAGTGTGCATGAAAGCGACACTTGGTAGTTCAAAGGGTGAACTTCTTTGGTGGTACTCGAAGTTAACCCCAATAAAGATCTTTGAAATTATTGCTCCAATCGTTTCTCGTAACTCGGATTCACCTGAGGTTGTTGCCAGCCGGAGCGCGGACCGCATTGGCAAAGCAATCGGTACCGCTCTCAAGAATGAAGAGCTGGTAAAAGATTATTCAAGTAAAAACTTCAGCGGTGGTTCTGGTACGTGGGCACTTGGAACCTTTCAGACCTATAAGAATCGTCTAGCAACATCCTTTATCGGAAGTCAGACTCTGATTGCCGGATTAATTACTACGAAATCAACCTTGAAGCTCTCAGATTCAAAGGCTATTGCTCAATTGGTTCAAGAGTATGAAGCTATTGCAGTTCCTGTTAACTCGAAGTATCAAACACTTGAGCAACTAATAAATGATTTGAAAAACAATCCAAAAGCCGTAACTTTTATTGGTGGAGCAGCCGGGGGAGTAGATCACATCTTCATGGCAAAGATTTTCAATTCAATGAACGTAGATCCAAAGCAGGCTATTTATTCACCTCAGAATTCAGGATTTGATGTCATTGCAAAGAGCTTGACAGACAAAAGTTACGTTGCGCTGTCTACAAGTGGTGATTTTGTTGCGCAGGTAACTGCAGGAAAGATGCGAATACTGGGTGTTGCATCGCCAGAAAAGTTAGCGTGGTCCAAGGCCAAGACTTTGCAGCAACAAGGCGTTAATGTCGTGTACGGAAATTGGTATGGAATCTTTGTTCCTCCACAATTTAGTGATGCCGATACGAGTAACTTCATTCATCTCCTGGATGTATTCCACAATTCTCATATTTGGCTCAAAACCCTTGCAGATAATTACTGGAGCGAGGGTTATGTGGGACAAAAGGATTTTGTCGCTCAAATTGAAGTTCAAACGGCAGAAACCAAGGCAATTCTGCAGCAACTCGGGTTTTAACCCACTTATTGGTAGATTGCGCATCTGAATTCCAGATCGCTCGAGGAGAACCATGTCAAAGAACACTCTTTTAAAGGTATTTGCGGTTTTGGCCGTAGCTGCAATTGCATTTGCATCATTCACATCACTCGGAGGGAACGACACAGTGTCAGATTCATCAGGACTACCTGTTGTAACAGGTAACGCGGGCGAGGCCCCAACAATCACACCTCCAACAGGTGCTGCACCAACAACATTGCAAACAAAAGACATCATTGTTGGAACTGGTACAGAGGTTCAAGCATCATCAACTCTGACAGTTCATTACACATTGATGACATGGTCAAACGGTGCGCTCATTGAGTCATCATGGTCTGGCGGACAGCCAGCAACATTCCCACTATCTGGTGTTATCGCTGGATGGCAGGAAGGTTTGCCTGGAGCAAAGGTTGGCGGTCGTCGACTGCTAGTTATCCCAGCAGACAAGGGATATGGTCCAAACGGTTCAGGCCCAATCGGTCCAAATGAAACTTTAATCTTCGTAGTGGACATCATCGCTGTTTCATAATCACGCTTAAGGA
>Ga0208916_10001425_pt1 | contig 10285 bp, 20 predicted proteins | sample DEB19_08_DNA_5_FD_184523 | JGI IMG/M metagenome (GOLD analysis project Ga0208916, IMG submission 184523) | Aqueous microbial communities from the Delaware River and Bay under freshwater to marine salinity gradient to study organic matter... | ecosystem: Environmental > Aquatic > Marine >... | reverse complement strand
TCAACGTCATGTGGTAAGTACTGGTCGTAATGCTCATATCTATTCTCTTTGAGCCAATTGACATACCAATCAAGCCCGACCCCGTGGTTTTCCACGCAATCAATAAGCCTAACTTCTTTGCCAACCAATTGAGCTACCCACAGACAAGTAGAGTCGCCCATACCCAAATCCCAAGAAACGTAAGACTTACAAAGATCATCGCGGTCAATATGGGTGACGCGACCCTTCGCTTCAAGATCATTGATAATCTGCCCATAATAGCTACCCTCTACGGCTGAGTTAAAGTTACATTCAAACTCCTGCTGATACTTATCCTCACCCATCTCAAGCCTGGCTGCATTCAACTCTGAGTCAGCAAGCACACCAGTCTCACTAGCCTTAAACTCTAATAGCTTCCAGCCCTCAGTCTCAGCAGCGCGATCCCTAAAGTCAGCAAAGTGATTGCGGCCCTTTGGTGTGCCAATAAACAAGCACCATCCCATGCGGTCAGCTAATGCAGGACGAACTACTTCGTTCCAGATTTTCGGATTTTGATCCCCAATCTCGTCAAGCACAACCCCGTCAAAATACTGGCCCCGTAGAGAATCGGCATTGTCAGAGCCGTAAAGACTAATCCTGCGGCCCCAAAAATCAACCCTAAGCTCCTGAATATTAGCCTTGCCACCAAGTGGACGAGTAAATTCAAGTAGATAATCCCAAGCGACACGCTTCGACTGAGCGTAAGTAGGAGCAATATAGGCAAATCTAGGATTAGGCTTATCACACTCGATTGCTGCCTTTATAAGATGATTAATAGCACTAACAGTCTTACCCATACGACGATGGGCAACAACCACAGTAAAGCGGCTAGAGTCTACAGTCTCATGAATAGCTAACTGCTGCTCTCTAGGCTTGTACGGTATAACTACTTCTGCCATGTAACCTTCATCTCTTGTGGGCCACCATCAGCACCAGTTACCTCAGTCCTAGCCAGCTTAGGAATGTGATACTCACTCAGTTTGTTCATCAAATCTAAAGCCTTATACGGGTCTTCAGAGGCTACCTCATTCAGCCACTTGTCCATGTTAGGAGCATTGCGTTCCAATAGGTTTGCGATAGCTTCTCGCACGATCTGAGTCGATCTATTAGGCACTCCTTTAGGTCTACCTGGGCCAGCAGTACCGTCCCCTACTTTCCAGTTACTTCCAGTTTCTTTAACTTCGTTTGTTTCCATTTTTGCATTACCTTTCTGGTGTCATGCTATTACTTCTCTGCGTCTCTAATGCTACGTAATCTTAAATATTCTTTCCATAGATTAGAGTCATTAGGATTTTGTTCGTATGCTAATCTAGCTTTAGATACAAGATCAGCAGTAGTTTCCTTAACTGGAACCATAGACTTATTGTTTCTCTCTAGCATCTTCACAATATTAGGATCAAATACAACAAAATTCTTAGTTCCAGTACCTTCCATTCTACTACCTTGATCTAAATACTTAATTCCTTGAATTCCTGCTTTATTTAATGTTTCAGATTTATCTTTTGGCAATTTGCCATTTACCCAACTACTGTAAGCATTTCCACCAGATATTCCTTTATCAACATTGTAATCAAATGATTTTAATAAATCTTTGTCATCAATTGTTGACCGTATTTTTCTTAACACTTCAGGCTGATCTTTTAATGGTTTATCCCATTCCATGAATGTTTCAACAGCTTTATCAGGTATATCTACTTTAAATAATGAACCTGGAAATTTAGTTTTTGGAGCAATTTCCTTTTCAAGCCAGCTAATAACCTTTGGATCGGAACCTATATCTTTAGCATAACTAATAAGCTCATCAGGAGGAGTATCTAACATCATCTTCTCAAGCATTGCAGCTTTTTCATATTCAATTTGCGCTTCTTTTGGAGGCAATTTATTCGCTTTATTTTCTATTTTTCGGTACAAATCCTCAATTGGTTTTCCACCAATAGTAGTAATCTGACCAGATTTATTAGACAGAGCCATTTGATAACCACGTGCTACGCCTGGTGCTTCTGCAAAGTAAATTCCATGTCCATATGCTTGTGCGCCCTCACCAGTGCCTACTTTGCTAATATCAAATTGGTCAAAAGTATGTGGTGTTCCATGATAAGCAACCAAAGGAGACAGTAAACCAGTATTAACAGCATACTGCTCTGCCATTCTTCCAACAGTAGGAGCTGCATATTTACCTGCCTCTACGCCAGCTTTTAACAATCCCTTACCAGCACCTAACCCAGTAGCACCAAGTCCAGCTATGTCCAGCACATCCATTGGCTTAGGAGCCTTACCAATACCCATATCGCTATACGCTTGCTGCGCACCTGTAAGACCAAGCACATCAGCAGGTTTAATTGCCTTCAGTAGCTGATCTATATTCACTTGCTGCGTCTGCATACCTTGTGGTCTCAAACCACCGTAAACATCTTGTTTAGGTGCTAAATTGTAATCAGTTGGGATTGTTACTTGAGATTGGCCTGTGTAGCCGGGAAATAGTTTTGCAATATCTGACATATTGCCTAGCTTATTGACTTGTTCTTTAGCAGTCTGAGCGCCACCAGCCATTTTCTGAAATATATTGTCAGGAATAGGCTTTACAGTAGAACCCTTGGCTAGGTTCTCATTAATAATATCTTGTTGCGATCTATTACCTAACTGCATTTGATACAGCATTCTAGACAACTCTTCCTGTGTGGGCAATCTACTAAACTCAGCCATAATATTCCTTGTACTTGTCCGGCCTATTGGCCTTTATCCATGCCCGTGGTTCCTCATGGCATAGCTTAAAATCTGTTCCTACTGTCTGGCTTCCTGCGTGATGTACATATGCTCGGCTTACAAAGTGACTATAGCCAGCCTGAGTCAAGTCATCACAAATGATATTGTCTGAATACCAGTTAATGCTAGGAAATTGTGCTACATCCCATGCTTCCTTGCTGATAGCAGCAAATATAGGGGCAATTACTTCAACATTCTTAACGTAGTTTTCATTATCATAACGAAGTCCAACAATTTTATCATTCTCTAATGGAAATCGGATGTTTTGGTCTGGCAATACGTAATCAGATCGAGCGCCTACAAAGCCAATCTTCATATCAGTTCGGTTAAGCCTATCCCAATCTTCTTTCATTAGCTTTAATGTAGTAGGAGTAATCACTACATCGTCATTAGCCATGATAATTGATTCATAACCATCTTTAAATGCGTAATTGACTGCTGCGTTATAAGCATCACCAAAATTCTTTTCCATATTAGGCAACCATATGGCATTAGAACGATGAGTTATTGCTTGCGTAGATGAGATGTAGACAGGTAAATCTGGTGCGTAGATAGCAAGAGACTCAAGTAGTATAGATATACCTGGGTTGTTTACTGTACAGATAACAATAGCTTGCATCGTATACGGCCTTATACTTAGTTATACTTAGTTATACTTTGCTATAAATTGCTGTTGGTAGAATGTTTTGCAGTCGAGCCTACTTGTCCGTATTCTTTCAACGGTGAGCCGATAGCTGTTACTTGCTACCAACACGGCTGAGGACTAGCGCAAAACATCACCTAGTAAATAGTCTATATTCTTGCTTGTAACTAATCCTCATGCGTTTTGATGCTCGTCTATTCCGAGCTGTCAGCACGTTCCCAGACCACGGATTCTGCTTCCATTCGTTGCATTCGAGTTTCGACTGTCTGGCTTCTATGTTGATCGTCACCAACAAGCATAAGAACTTAGTTACAGTTGCGATCTGTACAGAGTCCGGGATTAAGATTCAAGATAACGTGCTGTTGCAACAGTTGACGTTAGAGCTAAATCAATGACCGGGTTCTTGCCTGCCTAAATTCTTATGGTTCTTGGTGCTTATACTTTTTGGTTCTTAGTTAATCCCCAAAAATACAAATCAGCAGGGCTATCACAAGTAGAAAACCCATAAGCTAAAAACTTACTGAAATTACAATTAGCCTTAATATCGTTCTCTGTGAGATTCATATAGTAATCACCACAGAAAGGAGCATCAGAACGGCTTGTACGGCTTGTACCATGCTCTGGCCTACCAGTAGTAGCACATGTCATAATTACCAGCCCTGAAGTCATTCTTACCATATTGTCGAATGTCTTTACCCACTCAGGGTTATGCTCAAAGCACTCACAGCTAATAGAAACATTGAATTCATTGTCCGGAAAGGCTAAATCTTCTCCTTTGCAGACAAGATCAACGCCTTTACCTTCTCCAATATCAACGCCAATATAGAAACAATTGTCAAAAAACTGACGTACAGACCCATTAATATCAAGACTACCAACTTCTAAAACCTTTGTGTTTGAGAAATACTCAGGAAACTTGCGCTTTACTCCAGCGACAAAATCAATCTGACTCTGATGACTCATTTTCAGTCTCATTCTCAATATCGTACTTAGCCAGCTTCAGCATAGTTTTTTGCTTAGGAGTCATCTCTTTAGTAATTGGGCCACCAACAAGCCAAGCACTACAAGTACGATCAGCCGCACACTTAAACTCAAAAAGCTCACAGTAGCCAAGTTCTGCACTTCCTACAACCTCATTAGCATATGTCTCATTATCTGATTCTTCGCCTTGGATACCTTTGACAATGCAATCCATCATCTCAGGTGTCTGAATGAATGCAGAGCAATTACCACACCGCATTGTTTGTGCATTCTTCTCGCTGGTATCCCATTCATCGGCTCGTTTTTTCCAAAAATCTTCAGGAGATTCAGGATTAGCTGGCCCATAACCTACATTTTTAAATGCCCAATCTCTATTCTTTAGATTAAGTGGAATATTTGAGCAGACTTCAGGACATTTTTTCATTTCTTTTTCTTCATCTTCATGCCAGCAACACTCATAGCAATAGCAGTTGCTTGCTTGGGATTTTTAACAACTGGGCCGCCCTTACCACTATGCAATGTTCCATCCTTGAACTCGTTATAGACTTTGCTAATCTTCTTTTCAGTTTTAGTTTTTTTCATCTAGTTACCTGTAATTTTCCATTATCAAAAAGCAAGCCTATTGTTTTTCTATGCGCCTCTTCCCACATCTCAATACGCTCTTGCTTACTTAGATTTTTACCTTGGTCTAATTCCATATGGCAGATATAACATAAAGCAGCTATACGATAATCATGTGATTTTATACCACGACCTTTACCATCTCGCAACTGATTTGAATGAGCAGCCACAACAGTTCCATCATCAATGTAACAATGCTGGCAAGGAATATTTCTAATTAATTCAAGCAATACTTTATTTCTATATAGCATATCGTTTGTATTGAGCTTCACTCATTTTTTTCTTTGTTTCTTCACTTCTTTTTACTCCTAGATGACATTTAAGTAATTTTTCTTTTAACTCATTAGACATTTTTCTCCCATACATTGGGTGATCTTTTCCAGTTGGGTAATTTCCATGTTTTTTACGATCCACATTATTATTTGCATGAGTATCCCATCTTAAATTTTCAATTCTATTGTCATTTGCAATACCATTATTGTGGCAGGCTTCATATCCATTTTCAGGTAATCCAACAAATGCGAACAAAACTAACCTATGGACTAAAACATTAAATTTTTCTTTGTTTACACCAAAATGAACACTCATATGACCATATTTATCTATTTTTGATGGGTTAAGTATTCTTTCTTTATAAGTTTGTTCAACAATTTTATTGTGTAATACACATAATTTTTTTATTTTTCTTTTTTTAACTTTAATTCTTCCTAAATTAGATGCCATGTAAAAATCACCATAACCAGGTATATCTTTCCAAATTTCTTCCATATTTTATCCAATGATGTTTATAAAACCAAAGGAATTATACCATTGCATAATTTAATTATCTGCTTTTCTCATCTAAATCTTCAATAAGCCTCTGTAAATAAACAGCTAAATCCATTGCTTCTTCCTGTGCATGAACTAACCATTGTCTATGCGTTAAATCATCGCGTTCAGTAGTTACACCATACTTTTGCAATCCAAACTCTGCGCGAATTCTTAACTTCTCTCTTACAGCATTAACATTTTTATCAGTCAAGTGTTCTTCTCCTTTAGCTTTGCTTCGACTGCTTCAAGTAATGGCTGATCGTGCCAGCTTTCTGCGTCAGCTTGCTCGTATATTTCTTTCTTATCTTCATCAGTCAGCCCTACCCATTCGCGGCGTTGATTAGTCGGGTCAAGTTTGTAGAACTCACGCAAGCAATCTACACAATACAATGCCCAGCCTTCTGATTGTTTCTTGTCACACTCAGCACAACCATGTTCAGGCTGCGCTAGTGCTGCGCGTAGTTTGTCGGAATCAGCAACAACAGCATCATGTATCTCAATGTACTTCCTACACTTTTCTTGCAATTGCTTATTTTCTTCATGCAGTCTGCGTAGTTCTGCGGCGGCTTTATCTATTGTGCTTGCGCCTATTAACGAATCTGATTCAAGCAGCGCATTTAATTCATCAGCAAGTCTCAGTGATTCCGGTTGTTTGTCAGTCATATAGCATCCATATTTTGCTGCACATTCCTGCGCGGTATCCATGAAGAAGTCCAGTCAGCTTCTTTCTTAAACTTTTTATCTCTACGCAATGCCAGCAGTTTTTGATGCCTATCAATGTCACTATAAATTAGCTGCCTAGTACGCTTAGTTCTTTCATATGGAGTTAATGGCGGAGGCTTAACAGCATCTGTAGCACTTCCCCAGCAATACAAAGCGCGTACTGCTGATTGCTGACTTAAATCATAACGTCGATAACATGCAATATGAATTACACCTTCGTTATGCAATTTTTTTACATATTCTCTTGCCCATCGCAATGACATATAAATCTTTTCAGCTATCTCATTTACTGTTAAATCCTCTTTACGTAATACCTCTTGAATTTTATCAATTCTTCTTAATGCTAATTTAGTTTTTAAAGTTGTTTTTGCCATTACAAATACCAATAGATTAAATCGCAAATAAATATAAATGAAATACATCCCCAAATAACAGATAACAAAGTGTATTCACTCATTGAGTACCCCTATCTATAACTCTATTAGATGCTTCCTGTGAGCGCCAAATATCAATTCTTGCTTGTGCTGCTACCAACATCCATCTGAGTTTTTCTGCGGTCTCCACAGCCTCCTTAAGACCATCCAGAACCACAATGTAATCCTTATGAGCATAAGCATCTGCCTCCTTCTCTGCCATTGTTGAACGTAAGCTAGATTGAAAGCAAATAGCTTTCTGTGTTTTTCTAAACTGTTCAAGATATACAACATTGGCTTTTGCAGTAGCGTACTCTTGAGAATGTTTAATGATGTAATCAACAGCAGCGTTTGGGTCTATCATTTTTATCTTTTATTAGTGACACTACGTTTTTAGTGCCGATGTAGAGATAATAAATAGTTTGTTTCGAGCGGTAAACATATTTATTTCTATCGTAAACAAAAAATCAATAGCTAGCCTCTTTATACACGTAGTCTATAGCTTTGTTTAATTGTCTTCGTGTTAACGATAGCTGAATGCTATCTGTAAGAACCAAAGCATCTCCAATCTCACGCAAGTCATCACCAGACAAACCCCATTTACCTGATGTCCTATGTCGTTCGCGCACGTTAATCATTGCATCAAGACCTCGATTAATCTCAGTGCTATCTATCTCATTCTGCCAGGCTGAAACAATGCCAATGTTTAGCCGACATACCAGCGTATGCCAGCTCTGCTCATCTCCAAGCCCTTCGCGTAACTTCATCAGCTCCATATGAGGAATTAGCTGCATCCCAGTATCAGCTTCAGAGTTATGCCGGATAGTCATTGGCAATACATGGTCTTTTCTTACTAATTTCTTACGTGGCTTTTTATTTGCAGGCATCTTTTACTTCCTTAATTGCACTATCAGCATCTGTAACAATAGATTTATGCCCATGCCAGTTGTGATGCCAAATCTTTTGATCTGGTGTCAGCTCTCTAGCAGAAGGAGGCTTATTGCCATCCTTAACTTCAAGCAGTGCATTCTTACCATTAAATCCAACAAGCAAATCAGGACAACCCTTACCTACTGCATGAAGATGCTGGACTGTCATTCCTTCTTTACGTAATGCTTTGACTATCAATGCTTGGTTATCATCAACACGTTTCCAAGTCATTTAGATATTCCTCTCCACCATCTATTTTGAGACATACTTTTTCTATGTATTTCACTTACACGCCATTCAAAACCATCCCACCACCAATTGAAATCACTTTCAGCTTCTTCATTTATTGGACGCTCATTACATACACCTGTGTGATACCAGCCCTTATGCACTGGCTTAATAGATGGTTTAAACCAATTTGTTAGTTTCATGCTTATCCCCTTGCGCGAATCTTTTGTTTTAGTGTTTGTCTTGGTTCTTGCTCTAATTTTTTAATGTGTTCTTGGAGTTCAAGTATTTCTTTGTCGTGGCCTTTTATTCTTTCAGCTATAACTTTTACAATATCTTCTATAACTTTAATTAGTTTGTATTCGTTCATGCTTGCCCCCTTGCCAGTATATATGTTGCTGCTAATTCAAAGCATTCCTTAGCATTGCCTTTACAAGTAAGCGTCAATACAAGATCAGCACATTCCTCACGCTCATCTATTGCGCCTCGCTCATATGCCTTTTGCAATTCTTCATCAATAATTGATCGTAATATGTGATTCATTTATCAATTCCTCTCCATTTTTTATCTTGTATCGCACCATTCCAACAAATTCCATTTGCTAAAAAACATGAATAATTATTATGCTGACAAGACCATTGCATACCATCCCAATATGAATAACCAAAATGACCATTCATTTCTGTTTCATACCATCCTATATGAACTGGCTTAATATAAGATTTAAACCATTGAGTTAATTTCATTTCCAATCCCCTTGTAATCCTCGATTACCCTTTGTCCATTGGTCTGCTGAATCCTTATGCAACAAATCAGCAGCACTATCACCTCGTTTATTCCTTACTGATAATATGTAATCCATTGCTTTTGTTCTGTCTTGCATACGCCATTTAATGACTTGGCGTACCTCACATCTATGGCGCTCTTCCTCAAAAAACTCGTTCATCCTTTGAACCTACCCTTGTTATCAAAGTCCGATGGAAAACCCTGCCATTTATCAATAAACTGGCTGCTCTCACGATGAAACCAAAAGTTATACCACTCCGTTGATTCACCGTTACGCTGCTTCTCATTCATCAAAATCATGTCTGGTGAAGACATATCTGTTTCAATACCCTTCTGTATTTCGTTCTCTTTCTTCTTATTTCGCCAAACAATAAATACGTTATCTACCTGGTCTGTAATTGAACTCGACCCGCGTAAGTCATTTTTATTCGGCATCAGCTCATCAGATTGCAGTTTGCGAATATGGTGAACCAAGTGAACGTGGATATTGTGATCTCTAGCCAATGCTGTGATTTCATCAACAAACTTCTTTTGACCGTTATAGTCATCTTCACCAGATACGCATTTCATCAGCGAATCAATAAATACATGTGTAACGCCGAGTTCTACCGCACAATACCTAGCAACAGAAATAACCTGATCTGCTGTCACTGTCCCCTGCTGATCGTAGAACCACAGATTACCCATGCCAAACGCTTTAAAACGGTTATACAACGCACGTTTGTAATCAAGCCCCTGTATCTCAGCATGATGGTCTATGTCTTCACCTGAAAACTGTCTAACAAGCCGTTTAATACTTACTTTTGGCTTCATCTCAAATGATGCTACACAGACCTTCTCACCATGCTTAATCAATCCCAAAGCCACTTGCCCAGTTAGTAAGGACTTACCACCACCGTTTGAACCAGCCCAAACTGTCACCTCACCTGGCCTAAATGCAAATGACTTTGTGCCCTCCCATTCCATTCGTGTGAATTTCTCAATAACAGGGTTATCAAGATTATCGCTAAGCTCATCTACCCAGACTGATACATCTTTTACATTTTGCTTGTGATCTGTAGCCCGTAGGTACGAACTAAAATCAATATCCTCATTGAGAAACATCGTCATTCTAAAATCTCCCCTGACGGCATTATTAGGTACTTGTTATGAGAAAGGAATACAGACTTAGCTTTAGCATCAACAAAAGCAGAATGTATCTTTTTAAGTTTTGGCAATGGTTCACTGCTGCTAATGTGAATAGTTAAGCCTACCGCGAATCTAAGATCGAGTTGATTGATATTTTCTATCGGCTGTATCTCAATCTCAGGATAAGGCAAAGTATCGCCAGCCTTGCTCCAAGCCTCCCAGGAGCGCGAATGATCTATAC
>Ga0208916_10001423_pt1 | contig 10289 bp, 11 predicted proteins | sample DEB19_08_DNA_5_FD_184523 | JGI IMG/M metagenome (GOLD analysis project Ga0208916, IMG submission 184523) | Aqueous microbial communities from the Delaware River and Bay under freshwater to marine salinity gradient to study organic matter... | ecosystem: Environmental > Aquatic > Marine >... | reverse complement strand
ACGTGTGCCCTTGTAGCCCATCTTCTTGAGCATGGAGTAGGCTGAGGGCGCTCGACTGCGGGTGAGACCCTTGATCTCCAGCTTGAGCATGGCGCGTAGCGTGAGCAGGCGGGCCTGCTCGATTTGTTTGCCGGTGAGTGTGCTCATCGTGCGCCCCTTCCTGTGCGTTGGGATACTTGGGCGCGGCGTTGGTACTCGTGCCAGTAGTCCACGATGGTCTCTTCCTCGGCCTGCTTGCGCAGGCGCTCGTGCTTTTCGTAGTTGGCTTGGGCGGCCAACTCGTTGCGCAATAGGCGCAGCTTGGCGAGTTCTGTCTCGCGGATGTGGGTGTGTTTGAGCATGGTTGCTCTCCTTTTTTCGATAATGTAGCCCAAAACGGCGGGCTACAGGCCGTGGTGAGACAGTTTGTCCCACCAAAAATAGCGTAAGTGCTTGATTCATAAAGCGAAAATAAAACTGGCAGACATCAAACACATTTACCAGCGTTCTGCCAGCGCGGAAGCCCCGTGTTTATTGGGGTTGGTCGTATACCATCCACCTATCCTGTCGAAAACAACTAACACTTACTAGGATGTGTACACATCTGCGCATATAAATCTGCCAGAACATATGTAGGAATGTGTACACACTCTCCTTTTGAAATTGTTTTAGATATAGATAGGTGGATGGTATTTCGCCAAACCCACGCAGGACGTGGGCTGCGCGCTGGCAAGGCGCTGGCAAATGCGTTTGAAGGCTGCCAAAGTTAATTTTTTGACCATTTGGTAAGAATCTGTACTGGTCAGTCACTATTTGGGCTGGCAGCCTGCGTTTCAGACTGGTTGGGTTAGTTTCAGACCCACTCGCCTTCGACTTTGCGCAGAGTGCCGAGGGCAAGAGCGCCCCGCAAACGTAGCACGCTACGTTTGCAGAACTTCCTGCTTAGCCGATGGCCGTGCAGTACAGCCTGCATATCGCGTACTTACTCGCAATAGGCGTGTCGCCTGCAATCATGCTATCGAGCAGGGCTTTTAACTCTTTGAGCTTGCGGCGATTTTCGCCAAGCCAGAGGCATTTGCCGCCGGACATGGCGTTCAACGCGGCGCACACGCTTGTGTGCGTTTCGCACACAAATTCTTCATCGGCTTCTTGGAAAGATTGGATATAAGTCATTTGATTCTCCTAGTTAGACAAGAAACGAAACAGCGGCCAGACCCGATGCCTGTGCCGCTGCGAAACAGGTGAGACAGGTTGTCTCACTTAAACGAGACAGAAGCGCGCAGCGCGGACAACACCGCATCAAACTGCTTCTTAGTCAAGCCAGCCCCGATGATGGTGTCGCGCAGAGACGCCACTAACTTTTTGTCCACGGCAACCTTGCTGGACTGCGCGGGCGCTGTGCCTACGATGCTCGCAATGATGCGGTTGGCCTTGCGCTTGGCTGCGCACTTGCTGTCTGCCCATTGGCCATCGGCGAACGTCTCGCCGTACTTAGTCGCCACGATGGGCGCCACGATACCCTTGATGGTGTCGCGGTCTGCGCCCTTGAGCAGCTTCTGTAGCGTGGTTAGCTGCTCCTCGAACGTGTCGCCTGCTGCGAGTGCTGCGAGTACGGCGGTTGTGATTGCTTTGGTATTGAATGTCATGGTTACTTCTCCTAGGTGAGACAAGCTGTCTCAGTTGATGCCGCATGGCAGGGCGATTCCCTACCACATCGACAACTGAATTTTACTTGAAGGGGGTAATTCGGCCCTGTTTCGTGGTATAAGGCGACCCCACCATACCCCCATCCCCCCTTTTTGACGTGGCCAAGCTATGCCGCCTAAAACACTGTTTTGCATCCGCAAATCAAAATTACAAAAATCCCAAACCCACTTGTAGCCTATAAGCTACAAAACACCCCCCACCCTGAAAATCCCACGCCAGACGTAAAAATTTCTATAAAAAATAAAGAATACACGGCCTATTAAAAAAGAATACACGGCCTATTAAAAAAGAATAGGCTGCCTATTACTTGTCAAACGTTAGACAGCCCCAAACAAAAAAACCCCCGGGTATGACGCCGGGGGTTAGAACTAGGGTTTGCCTAGAAAGGAGAAGCAAATGCGCAACTGCTTGCACAATCACCGAAACCGAGTATATACTCCGCCCAACGAGGCTGCAAGGGCTTACGCATGTTCGACCATCTTATTGAGTTTGAGCCGGAGGTTTTTTACAACATCCCGGCAGACATACTGGATACCGACGAGGTAACGCCAGCCGCTGCGCTTGACGCAAAAATCCGAACCAAGGACTGGCTGGCCGAGCTAGGCGCGGTTGACTCCGACGCCATAGCCACAGATCTGGACACCCAAGCAGCCCGTACCACGTTCGCCAACCTAGTCACCTCCTCCCCCGACGCAGCCTCCCACGCAGCCATTGCCCAAATCAAAACGCCAGAAGCCGTACGCCATATCGTGGGCATGCTGACTGCGTACGACTGGGAATTTGTACAGCAGGCCAAGGAGCTTCGCGGCTACGCCGTGGCCAAGCTGGTCGAGGAAACAACCAACCCCAGCGCCAGCATCCGCCTCAAAGCGCTCGGACTGCTGGGCAAAGTAACCGAGGTTGGGCTGTTCACCGACAAGATCGAGATTAAGAAAGACGAGTTGACGGACACCGAGCTCGACCAGCGCATCAAGGACAAGCTCTCCAAGTTCATGGGCGTGGTGGACATATTAGAAGTCACAGACGCAGACCCCATCGAAGCCCCAGCCCCAGCCCCAGCCCCCGCCCCAACACCCGAGCCAGATGAAGCCTGAACAGTTCTCCATGCTCAGTAAAGCCGAGTTGGCCGCGCTTCTTAAGGCGCTGCCCACCATGTCGGTCAGGGACAAGATGGAGTTATTTGACGACTTGGAGATCCGGGAGCGGCGCGCTTCCCTAATAGCGGCCCAAGGCAATATGTTGGGCTTTGCCACGGCGGTCTACCCGGGGTTCAAGATTGGCCCCCACCACAGGAAGCTGGCCCGCATATTCACAGACGTGATCGAGGGGCGCAAGAAGCGGGTCATTATTAATATAGCGCCCCGTATGGGCAAGTCCGAGTTCTCGTCCTACCTGTTCCCAGCGTACTTCCTTGGCAAGTTCCCAATGAAGAAGATCATCATGGGAACGCATACGGCAAGTCTGTCCGAGGACTTTGGGCGCAGGATACGTAACCTGTTAGACACGGAGGACTACCATGAGATTTTCCCTGACACAAACGTGGCAACTGACCAAAAGGCTGCTGGCAAGTGGTCTACAGGTGCTGGTGGCCAGTACTATGCTGCTGGCGTGGGCGGCGCTCTTGCTGGTCGCGGTGCTGACCTATTTGTTATTGACGATCCCCATTCCGAGCAGGACGTAAAGGCCAACAGCCGTCTAGCATTTGACACGGCGTGGTCGTGGTTCCAAACTGGCCCATTGCAGCGTTTGATGCCGGGCGGGGCGATCATTATCGTTATGACGCGCTGGGGCAAGCTTGACCTGACCGGACGGCTGATCGACTACCAGACCAAGAACCCCGAGGCCATCCCGTGGGAGATCGTAGAACTTCCGGCCATCTTGCACGAGGACACCGAGGACGAGAAATCCCTTTGGCCAGAGCAGTGGCCACTGGCCCAGCTTAAGGCAACCAAGGCCTCCATCGACCCGCAGTATTGGAACGCCCAGTACATGCAGCAGCCCACTTCCAACTCAGCGGCCATCATCTCCCGAAAGCTCTGGCGCATCTGGGAGCCCGACGAGCCGCCCAAGTGTGACTACATTATCCAGTCGTGGGACACGGCGCACGAGAAAACAAACCGGGCGGACTATTCCGCCTGCACCACTTGGGGTGTGTTCTACAACGAGGAGGAGCGCGACGAGGCGCAGATCATCCTCCTTGACGCGTTCAAAGATCGGATGGAGTTCCCAGAACTTAAGGCCGCAGCGCTCAAGCACTATAAAGAGTGGGAGCCTGATGCGTTCATCGTGGAGAAAAAGGCCGCTGGTGCGCCCCTGATCCAAGAACTTCGGGCGATGGGCATCCCCGTGCAAGAGACCAACCCCAGCCGGGGCAATGACAAGATCGTCAGGGTTAACGCTATATCCGATCTGTTTGCTTCAGGTAAAGTCTGGGCACCGGACACCCGCTGGGCGCGGGAGGTGATCGAGGAGGTTGCCTCATTCCCCAACGGTGATAATGATGACTTCGTGGATACCACGTCCCAAGCCTTGCTACGATTTCGGCAAGGTGGATTTATCTCGTTGGACAGTGACGAGAAAGACGAACCCAAATACTTTCGCCGCAGGTCGGCTGCATATTACTAAGGACAGAACATGGCTACCAATGTTGACAAAGCGCTGTACCAGCAACCCGCAGGGATTGACGCCCTAGGCGCAGAAGAGTCCCCCTTGGAGATCGAGATCATTGACCCCGAGGAGGTCAACATTGGCATAGACGGTATGCAGATCAGCCTCAAGCCCGGGGAAGAAGACGACGGCGAAGACTTTGGGGCCAACCTTGCCGAGGAGATGGACGAGGGTGCGCTTAACTCCATGGCCGGTGACTTGGCCTCTGATATTGACAATGACAAGGCCTCCCGCAAAGACTGGGAGAAAGCCTACGTCGAGGGCTTAAAGCTACTGGGCCTCCAGATTGAGGAGCGCACAGAGCCGTGGAACGGGGCCAGTGGCGTGTTCCACCCCATGATTACCGAGGCAGTTGTACGGTTTCAGGCTGAAACGATTACTGAAACGTTCCCCGCCGCTGGGCCGGTCAAGACCAAGATCATCGGCAAAGACACGCCCGAGGTCAAAGAAGCCGCTGCCCGTGTTGAAGAGGACATGAACTTCCAGCTTACTGAAAAGATGGTGGAGTTCCGGCCAGAGCATGAGCGCATGTTGTGGAGCCTTCCGGCCACCGGCTCGGCATTTAAGAAGGTGTACTACGATCCCAATTTGGGACGTCAAGTGTCAATATTTATCCCTGCCGAAGACATTTTGCTGCCTTACGGCGCGACCGACTTGGACACCTGCTACCGCCTGACGCACGTCATGCGCAAGACCAAGAACGAGATTTTGAAGCTCCAGCAGGCTGGGTTCTACCGGGACATCGACCTACCTGACCCGCCCAAGGATCGCACGGACATCCAGAAAGCCAAGGACAAGGAGACCGGGTTCAACGACTTGAACGACGAACGCTACACCCTGTTTGAGTGCCACGTTGACCTTGACTTGGAAGGCTACGAGGACGAAGACGAGGACGGCGAAGTCACGGGCATCATGCTGCCCTACGTAGTTACCCTAATAAAGGGAACAAACGACGTCTTGTCGATTCGTCGCAACTGGAAGGAAGACGACGACCTCAAACTCAAGCGCCAGCACTTCGTGCACTACCAGTACATCCCCGGCTTTGGCGCGTATGGCTTTGGTCTGTTCCACCTGATCGGCGGTTACGCTAAGTCTGCAACATCCCTTATGCGCCAGCTCGTGGACGCGGGCACGCTGGCCAACCTGCCGGGCGGTCTGAAATCCCGTGGGATGCGTATCAAGGGAGATGACACCCCGATCGCCCCGGGCGAGTGGCGCGATGTGGACATTGGCTCGGGCGCGCTGCGGGACAACATCCTCCCCCTCCCGTATAAAGAACCCAGCCAAGTTCTGATGGCCCTGATGGGCCAGATCGTGGAGGAGGGCCGCAGGTTCGCCTCGACGGCGGACATGAAAATCTCCGATATGTCGGCGCAAGCTCCGGTGGGAACCACCCTTGCGCTACTGGAGCGCCAGCTTAAAGTGATGACGGCTGTGCAGGCCCGGGTGCATTTCGCACTCAAGCAGGAGTTAAAGCTCCTCAAGAACATTATCCGCGACTACACCGACCCGGATTACAGCTACGAGCCCGAGTACGGCGACCGCAAGGCCAAGCAGGGCGACTACGACTTGGTGGACTTGATCCCCGTCTCCGACCCCAATGCGGCCACCATGAGCCAGCGCGTCATCCAGTACCAAGCCGTTATCCAGATGGCGCAGATGGCTCCGGACATTTACGACCTGCCACAGTTGCACCGTGGGATGCTGGAGATTCTTGGCATCAAGAACGCCGAGAAGCTGGTGCCGATCGAGGAAGACATGAAGCCCAAAGACCCCGTGTCGGAGAATCAGGCAGCGCTCAAAGGCGAGCCGATGAAGGCGTTCCTGTTCCAAAACCACGATGCGCACATCCAAGTGCACATGATGATGCTGCAAGACCCAACAATCCAGCAGTTCATTGGCCAAAACCCGCAGGCCCCCAAGATCATGGGTGCCCTGACCGCGCACATCGCCGAGCACGTTGGGTTCAAGATGCGCCAGCAGATCGAGCAGCAGTTGGGCATGCCCCTACCACCCGAGGACGAGAAGCTGCCTCCGCAGATTGAGATCGCCCTGTCGGGCATGATGGCCCAAGCCGCCCAGCAGGTCTTGATGCAGAACCAAGCCAAGGCGCAACAAGCGCAGGCCCAGCAGGCGCAGCAAGATCCGGTCGTCCAGATGCAGATGCAGGAGTTGCAGATCAAGAAGCAGGACTCCGATACCAAGATGAAGAAAATCATGATGGACGCTGCTGCCAAGGCAGACGAGCAAAAGCTGCGCGAGCAAGAGGTTGCAGGCCGCTTGCAGCTTGATGCACTCAAGGTGGGTGCCCAGATCAAAGAAAGTCAGGCCAAGACTCAGTTTGAGCAAGAACGTGCCGGTGTCCAGATGGGCGCCGACATCGCAAAGAACAAAGCCCAGTTGGCTTTGCAAAACCGTGCTGCCGTGATGCAGAACATTAACCAGAACCAACCGAAAGGGCCAACCAGTAAATGATTCAAGACTTCGCACGCGTATTGCGCGAAAAAATACGTACCGACATGAACAACTACGCCGATGACTTGGCGGGCGGTATCTGTCGCAATTTTGATGAGTACCAAAAACTCTGTGGGGTTATCTCGGGTCTAGCCCTTGCGGAGCGTTATCTTCTTGACCTGCTTGAGAAAGTTGAAAAAGCCAATGAGTGATCTTGATCTCTCCCCCGGTGCGTTTGCACTGCCTGCCATCCAGCAAATGGATGCACCTGAACCCGAGGCTACGGCTGAGGAAAAAGCTACCCAGCTTCCCACCCCGCAAGGTTGGCGAATACTGTGTGCTGTGCCTGAAGTGGATGCAAAGATCCAAGGCACTGAGTTGGACTTGGTTAAAGCAAGTTCAGTAATGCGCCAAGAGGAGCACTCGACCAGCGTGTTGTTTGTTCTAAAAGTTGGCGCTGACGCGTACAAAGACACCGCCAAGTTCCCCACAGGAGCATGGTGCCAAGAAGGCGACTTCGTGCTTGTGCGTGCTTACTCCGGTACCCGATTCAAAATTTTCGGTAAGGAGTTCCGTCTCATCAACGACGACCAAGTTGATGCTGTTGTGCAAGATCCTCGGGGAATAACCCGCGCTTGAAGGAGTAAATATGGCTGATGAATTTAAATTCCCAGACGAAATCGACGACAGAGTTACGGTGCAAACCGATGGCGATGACATCGAGATCGAGATTGAGGATGACACCCCCGAACGGGACAGAGGCCGCAAGCCGCTGGACAAGGAGGTAGCTGATCCGACCGAAGAAGAGATTGAGTCGTACTCCGACAAGGTAAAGAACCGCATTAAGGAGTTGACCCACGCCCGTCACGACGAGCGCCGGGGCAAAGAATCCGTTATGCGGGAAAAGCAGGAGCTTGAGCGCCTTGCACAGCATTTGGTTGAGGAAAACAAACGCCTTAAGCAAAATGTATATACAGGACAGGAAGCTGTCATCGTTGGAGCGCAACAAAAAGCCGACTCGGAACTGCAAACAGCCCGCCGTAGGCTCAAGGAAGCGCAAGAATCCTTTGACACAGACGCCATTGTCGAGGCCCAAGAAGCCGTAATGGACGCCAAAATCCGGGTTGAGCAGACTAAAAATTTCCGCCCAGCCCCTTTACAAGAGGACGATTTTCCTGTACAAACGCAACAAACCCAGCCCCAAAAGGCTCCTCCGGACGAACAAACGCTGCGCTGGCAGGCTAAAAACCAGTGGTTTGGAGTAGACGGGTTTGAGGAATACACCAGCTATGCGCTAGGGCTGCACAAAAAACTAGTACAAAACGGGGTTGATCCCCGCTCTGCCCAATATTTCGAGCACATTGATGCTCGCATGAAGTCGTCGTTCCCTGAATTATTCGGTGGATCACGAGAAAAGCCTACGTCCGGTGAGTCCCAACGACGACCTACGACAGTGGTTGCCTCCGCAACTCGTTCTACGAGCGGCGGCAAAGTCAAGCTAACGCAAACGCAAGTAGCGCTGGCAAAGAAATATGGTTTAACCCCGCAGCAATACGCTGCTGAAGTAGTGAAATTGGAGAGACAAAATGGCTGAAGTTCAAAACCGTACAAATCGTGATCTCGTGTCACGCGAAAAATCTGCTCGATACGTTTACAAACCGTCGAGCACACTGCCAGACCCAACACCTGAGCCCGGATTCACGTATCGCTGGATTGCGACACATATTCTCGGCCAGTCCGACCCGACCAACGTGTCTCGTAAGATGCGCGATGGCTACGAGCCGGTGAAGGCGGCAGATCATCCGGAAATGATGATTCCCGGTAATGAAAAGACAGGTAATATTGAAATTGGTGGACTCATGCTCTGCAAGATCCCCACCGAGAAAGCGATTGCCATGTCTGAGTACTACGCCGGGCAGAACCAGAACCAGATGGATTCAGTTGACAACAACTTTATGCGACAAAATGACCCGCGCATGCCGTTATTCTCAGACCGCAAGTCTTCGGTAACGCGTGGCGGATTCGGAAATGGTATTAAATAAGGAGTCCTTAAATGGCTTATCCGGTTATTGATGCCCCCTACGGGCTAAAGCCGATCAATTTGATCGGCGGTCAGGTATTTGCGGGTTCTACTCGTGAATTCCCGATCACTAACGGTTACAGCACGACGATCTTCTACGGTGATTACGTAGGACTGTCTCGTGGTGAAATCGTGCGCTTGTCTGTGTCTACTGGCACGGCTGGCAATCAAACAGGTATCTTCTTGGGATGCCGTTATACAAACCCAACTACCAAACAGTTGACTTTCTCGCAATACTGGCCCGCATCTACTGCGGCTGGCGATGCAGTGGCCATTGTTTGTGATGACCCTGATACGGTCTTCAAAGGTGTGGTTTGCTCCGCTACTACCGCTGTTGCTTCGGGCGCGCGCGCCATGATTGGCCAAAACTTGGCCATGATTAACAACACAGGTAGTTTGATTAGCGGTGATTCCAAGAACGCAATCTTGGCTCCTAATGACACTCCTGCCACCACCTCATCCCTACCCGTTCGCGTGGTTGGTTTGGTGCCTGACACGGCTGTCTCGCTTGGTAATGCGACCTATACCAGCATCTCTACCGCTACTGTGACCTGCTCGGCTCTGCCGTTCGCGTTGCCTGTTGGTACTGACGTTGGTTCGTTGGACTCTGCCGGAAACTACGTTTCTGCTGGTTCGTTTGTTGACACCGCCGCAGCCGCCGGTGCTACATCGTTTATTTTGAATCAAGCTCCTGTTGCTACACTGAACACCACACTCGTGTTCGTGCAGTACCCAGAGATTCTGGTCAAGATCAACTTTGGTCAGCACCAGTACTATGCTGGCACCAGCATTGCTTAAGGAGTAACTCAAAATGGCTATTTCACGCGCACAACTACTTAAAGAGTTGCTCCCCGGATTGAACGCTTTGTTTGGTCTAGAATACGCCCGTTACGGCGAAGAGCACAAGGAACTCTACGAAACCGAGAAATCGGAGCGTAGCTTTGAAGAAGAAACCAAGCTGTCCGGCTTCAGTGCTGCACCAGTGAAGAATGAGGGCTCTGCCATTGCTTATGACAATGCGCAGGAAGCGTTCACCGCTCGGTACAACCACGAGACCATCGCCTTGGGCTTCTCCATCACGGAAGAGGCTGTGGAAGATAACTTGTACGACTCCCTGTCGGCTCGTTACACCAAGGCCTTGGCCCGCGCTATGGCGTACACCAAGCAGGTTAAAGCTGCGTCTGTTATCAACAACGGTTTCTCTTCCAACTATGTTGGCGGCGACGGCGTTTCGTTGTTCAGCACAGCCCACCCGCTGGTCTCCGGTGGCACCAACAGCAACCGCCCATCTACCAACGCTGACCTGAACGAGACTTCTCTTGAGAATGCCGTTATCCAGATCGCCGCTTGGACAGACGAGCGTGGCCTGCTGATTGCCGCTAAGCCCCGCAAGCTGATTGTT
>Ga0208916_10001422_pt1 | contig 10291 bp, 9 predicted proteins | sample DEB19_08_DNA_5_FD_184523 | JGI IMG/M metagenome (GOLD analysis project Ga0208916, IMG submission 184523) | Aqueous microbial communities from the Delaware River and Bay under freshwater to marine salinity gradient to study organic matter... | ecosystem: Environmental > Aquatic > Marine > Coastal... | reverse complement strand
TTACTACCGCTGTATCTGCATCCAATGGTGTATCCACGCCAACAAAATCAGGGTGAGCGTTGTACCAAGGCACAAAAACCGCTGCAGAAAGTGATCCGCGTAGCTCTTCGCCAGGAATACCAAGCTTCTTACCAATAGAAGAGCCTGTCGCGATAATGACAGCGTCATACTTTTCTTTCAGCTGGGCAACGGTTACATCCGCGCCAACTTCAACGTTGGCAAATAATCTAAAGTTTTCGCTGTTTGCAATCTTTTCAAAGACCTTTGAAACGGTTTTAATCTTTGGATGATCTGGTGCAACACCACTTCTTACCAAACCCCAAGGAGTTGGTAAGCGTTCAATCATGTCGATTGAAAAAGATTGTTCTTCATTTGCAAGGTTTTGTAATGCTTGTGCTGCAAAGTAACCAGCAGGGCCCGCGCCAACAATTGCAACCTTAAAGTTTTTCACTAATCAATCCTATCGGATAGGTAAACCGCTCTCGATAGACAAGCGGAGCTTCTCAATACCCCGCACATCCTCATCTTCCAGCCATTTAACAGCTATTTCAACATAACCGCGTTCAATATCCTCGACAGAGACAGTTTGTCGGTAATCCAGAAATGTTATTGAGCTCCTGGGTGCTAATTCACTCATCTCTTCGATTGTTATACCAGATGGTGTTTGAATTGAAATCTTATTAAGTGTTCCTCCAGAATTATTCTCAAGTTTTCCACTAATCCTTATCTCATCGTTAAGGTGCAACCCTGGGGATATCGCACCCATAATTTCATCAAGTTCATCACTTGTGTACAAAACATCTCCGCTTGTTGATCCACCCACCGCACCTACCTCTTTTCTTTCAGAGGCTCTCCAGACACCCATATCCACCTCAGGAACCGTTGGATTTTTTACCCTCTCTTGATAGGCTGCATGAGTTCGTCCTGGTCTAATAAATCGAGGAATGATTGTTAATTTCGTATCATCCTCAATAGAACTTTTATTATCCTCAATACCTACAAACTCCTTCATCTCGATCTTCACAAACACCATCTCTACATAGGCATTTCTCTCAAAGAGGACACCGATAGAGCCATCCTGCAATTCGCATGCCGTTGAGTACGCTGAACTACCCTTTTCAAGGAGATATTGCTCGGGCCAGCTCTTTCCACCATCTCTGGATCTCTTTAACACTGTATTCATTCTTAAATTGGAATCATTGTTATGGGTGCAGATCAACTCACCGTTGCGAAGAGTTGTGAGAGAACCGTTATCACTTGGATCTGGCAGAGCTTTATCTGGGCCGAAATCAACAATGGTTTGACCTCCGTCAAATGAGCGACCACTAAATCGAAAAGGTGTACCTCGTGAATGGAAGAGAATGCTTCCATCGTTAAGGCTTGTGATTGCTGTTTCATTTCCGCCAGGAATCTTTGCCCCAAGAGACCAAGTTTTTCCATGATCATCGCTAAATCCAATTGCCGAATACAGCTCAGAATCCCTTAAAACAAAGGTTTGTAGCAGCCTTCCCGCAAAACTTCCATGAGTTATTACTCCACCCATTCCAGAAGTTGCAAAAATTCCGAATAGATTTTCACTCTTTAGTTGATCCGTGATGTAATCATGAATCCATGTATTTCCATCATCATCTGAGGTAGAGATGCAGATCTGAGCAATTAATGGGTCATTGAGTTCTGTTCCAGTAGAGCTCTCAAAGAATCCAGCATGTTGTGTGTATTGATATAAAACAATAACTCTTCCATGATCACCATAATTAGGATCGACAATAATGCTTGCATCACCATAACCGCTCACACCTTCATGCTGGCGAAAGATTGTCTGTTCACTCCAAGTTTCACCATTGTCATCACTAATTCGAATTACTAAATCGATAGGTGATGGCAAATCATCAAAATCAAACCGTGCATCATAAATCGCGATGATTCGACCCGAAGGGGTAACAGCCATCGCGGGGATCCGATACTGGCGGTATCCGCCTAGTCCGCGAACAGCTAGAACTTTTTCTTTCATTACTTAACTGAAAGACCTGCATTCTTTAAGAATGGAACAATTGCAGCGATCTCTTCTGCGTTAAGTGGAATTTGCGGTGGAGCCGTGCGTCCATCTTCAATGATTCCAAGTAATTTCAATGATGCTTTAAAAGCTCCAAGGGCAGATGAACCACGACCCATACGACTTGGTGCGCCAACATCTACTAGTCCAAACATTTCAGTTAATCGCTCTTGTTCGGCTCGAGCCGCCTTGTAATCCCCAGCTGCAACATAATCAAAAATCTTTACGTAGCCCACGGGATCAATATTCCCGATTCCAGGAACAACACCATGTGCACCAGCCATTAACGCTGAATCTACGGTTAGCTCTGAGCCTGTCAGAACTACAAACTCTTTTAATCCCATCTTTTGAGCGCCAAGCACGACAGCTCTGATTCCGGCGTCATTTCCAGATGAGTCCTTTAACCCTTGAATTACACCCTCTTTAGCCATTTTCAGGACGGTTGAGGTTTCAAGCTTTACGCCATTAGCCGCAACGGGAATGTCATATGCGTATAGCGGAACATCTCCACATGCCTCTTTAACAAGTTTGAAATGGAGTGCAATCTCTTCTGGGTGAGTGCGTACATAAAAAGGAGCGGTGAGAACGATTCCATCAATTCCAGCTTCAACCGCTGCGCGTACATGCTCATTAACGCGAAGTGTTGTCATATCGATTGCACCTGCAACGACAGGTACGCGTCCCTTTGTCTCATCTATTGCTATACGAATTACATCGGCACGTCGCTTGTCCGTTAGATAAGCAACTTCACTGGTTGAGCCAAGAACAAAAAGGCCGTGAACTCCACCATCAATGAGGTGGTTAATCAATTTGCGAAGCGACTTCTCATCAACTTCATAATCAGCTGTGAAAGGAGTACACACTGGAGGAACAACGCCTCGCAATAACTTTGGATTACTTGACATTATTTTGCTCCTTTGTTTAGGTGGCAGGCGACTTGATGATCACCCTTGGAAATATTGGAAATTCTTAAGACCGGTCGTTCAGATCGGCAAATATCCATCACAGCTGGGCAGCGAGTTGAAAAAGCGCATCCGCTTGGCATATCAATTGGACTTGGCACCTCACCCTGTAAAGCGACTCGATCTTCCTTCGCCTTTGGATTCATACTTGGTACCGCTGATAACAATGCAATCGTATAAGGGTGTTCTGCTGCCTCTGGCAATGACTCCGCCGGAAGAATTTCAACTACATTTCCTAAATACATCACCGCTACACGGTTACCTACATATCGAGCGACCGCAACATCGTGTGTTACGAAAATAAATGACAAGCCTGTATCTTTTTGAATCTTTAAGAGCAGGTTTACAATCTGGGCTTGGATCGAAACATCTAATGCAGAAACGATTTCATCAGCGATGATGAGCTCTGGTTTAGTCGCCAAACAACGTGCAATTGCGAGTCTCTGGCGCTGTCCGCCCGAGAATTCATGGGGATAACGCTGCAGATATTCAGGTCGAATATTGACCATTTCGCAAGCCTCTTGAATGCGCGCAGTACGTTCAGCTTCATCCTTTACTCCATGCACACGAAGAACCTCATCCATTGCAGCGCCAACTCTTTGGCGCGGATTAAATGATGTGTATGGATCCTGAAAGATCATTTGTACTTTCTTGCGGAACCGCATGCGATCTTCACCACGCAAGGTCGTTACATCTTGTAGCCCTTGCCCGAAATCAAAGGAAAGTTCACCGCCTGTTGGTTTATCTAATAAAGCTAACATGCGACCAAGAGTTGTCTTTCCGCACCCTGATTCACCAATCACAGAGATTGTTTCGCCACGGAAAACTTCTAGGTCAACTCCATCTAGAGCTCGGACATAACCTTTAGTGCGTCTTAAAACTCCGCCTAAAACAGGAAAGTGCTTTTTGATCTGTCCTACACGATACAGAGGTGTGCGAGCGTTACTCATCTTAAGCACCTCCAGTTAGTACAGGTAGTTTTCCATTTGAATCCAAACGTATACAACGAACATCATGTCCTTGATTAACTCGCGTCATTTCAATTGTTTTCTCTTTGCATGCTGCAATGACATAAGGACATCGTCCTGCAAACTCGCAACCAACTGTTACCTCGGCTGGAGATGGGGTTTGACCATCAACAGTTTGTAACTCCACGCTCTTGTCCGCATCTAATGTAGGCACGCTTGCCATTAACGCCTTTGTGTATGGGTGTCTTGGATCGCGAAGTACTTGATCTACAGCGCCATATTCAACGACTCTGCCCAGGTACATAACCGCTACATGGTCTGCAACTTCAGACACTAAAGCCATGTTGTGAGTAATGAGAATGAATGTCTTTCCTGCAGTCTTTTGCAAATCTTTCAACAAGGTCATGATCTGAGCTTGGATGGTTACATCTAAAGCTGTAGTGGGCTCATCAGCAATAACCAAATCTGGCTCACAAATGGTGGCGATTGCGATCATTACTCGCTGGCGCATACCGCCCGAAAACTCATGCGGGTAAGCCTCGTAGCGCCGTTCTGGATCTGGAATACCCAACTTACGGAAGAGCTCAATAACTCGAGTTCGAGCCTCATCTTTAGAGATAGGTAGGTGCTGCAAAAGACTTTCGGCTACTTGGCGACCAACCTTATGCGCAGGATTTAGTGATGACAAAGTGTCCTGGAAAATCATTCCAATTTTTGCCCCGCGAATATCACGCATCTGCTTGCCAAATTTTTCTAACTTGTTGAGCTCCACACCCTCTGCTTCTGGAGAGAAGAGAATTTGTCCGCTGCTTACCTCTCCATTATCTGGAAGTAATTGAACAATTGCTTGGGCGGTAACAGATTTACCACAGCCGGATTCTCCGACAACGCAAAGGAAAGAGCCGCGTGGCACACTTAAGGAAACATCTCGAAGAATATGCAAGATGTCATCTTCGACTTTGAATTTAACATTTACATTTTGAAGATCTAAAATAAAATCATTCTGAGTAGGTTGAATCACTTTTTGCTCCCAAAACGACCAATTAACATAGTTTTCCATTTATTCTTTGCGATCAAAGATTTGTGTCGTGGATCCAAAACATCTCTCAATCCATCTCCGACAAAGTTCACACCGAGAACAAATACAGCGATCGACAGCGCAGGAAAAACCCATAACCACCAATACTCATTCACCACTACTGGGTTTTGTGCAGCTGTAAGCAAATTGCCCCACGTTGGAGTCGTCACTGGTACGCCTAAGCCCAAGAAGGAAAGTCCGGCTTCTGCAATAATGAAAATCGCGATATTCACTGTAAAAGCAACAACAATTGGGCTCAAAGTATTTGGCAAAATATGTCTAAAAATAATTCTGGGCTTTGAAAAACCGAAGGCACGATCCGCTTCGACAAAGGCTTCTTCGCGAAGTGAGAAGAATTCGCCGCGCACCAGACGGAAAGTTGTCATCCATCCAGTAAGGGCAAAAACGATAATTACATTATTTATACCTTGGCCCAAAAGAGAGACAAAAATGAGCACCAAGATCAACTGTGGGAAGGTCATAACAAGCTCAGAAACTCTCATCACTACTGCATCAATCTTGCCACCTAAGTACCCAGCCACCGCACCTAATACGGTTCCAATGAGGTTTGCCAGGAATGAGGCAACGACACCGATATAAATTGATTGTCGTGCACCTGACAAAATTCTGCTGAACATATCACGGCCCAATTGATCTGTACCCATTAGGTGATCCAGGCTTGGTCCAAGGCGTGAATTAATAGGATCAATGTAATCAGGTTCAACACCTGAGATTTGAACTGCAAACAAAGATGTAATTATCAAAACTGAAATAATGGTTAGCCCTATAACACCCGAAGGATTATGTAGGAAATTTCTAATAAAAATGCGGGCGGTTGATTGATTATTTTTATCTTTTTTTGACACTAATTGCCTCCTCCTAATCTCACGCGAGGATCCAAGATTGATTTGATGATATCTACTAGAAAACTAGCAAATAAAATAACCATTGCAATCAGCATGCTGACAACCATAATCACAGGATAATCAGAGGCAGAAACCGCTGCGATAATAGTTGTTCCAATACCTGGCCACTGAAACACTGTTTCAACAAGAATTGATCCACCAACAAGTAGTGGGAGTCTAAAAGCTAAGAGAACCATTACTGGGCCTAGGGAGTTTCTAAAAACGTGGCTGTATAGAACTCGCCATTCCGGGACACCTTTACTTCGGGCAGTCTTTACAAAATCTTTGTTAAGGGTATCTAAAACTGAGTTTCGGGTATATCTAATCAAAACAGCGAGCATCGCAATAGTTAAGGTTGAAACCGGCAAAATTAAATGCGGTAAACGGTCCCATAAAGTGATTTGACCAGGCGCAATTCTATTTCCTGTAGGCAACCATTCGACTCGGTATGCAAAGATATTTAGTAAAGCCAATCCAATAAAGAAATCGGGAACTGCAATTCCAATTACTGCAAAAACTCGAGAAATTTTGTCTGCTATTCCACCTCTATTAGCACCAGCTAACAAACCTAGAGTCAGGGCTAAAAGTGTGGACAAAATCAAAGCGGAAAGCACTAATTCCAGGGTAGCCGGCATACGTAGAGCTAAAATTTCAGAGATTTTCTGGCCGCTCTGCAGACTGTACCCAAACTCACCTGTTGCGATGTCTTTCAGCCAATTGAAGTACTGCAGGATGATGTGGTCATTTAAGCCTAGCTCTTCACGAAGTTGAGCTAGATTTTCCGAATCTGCGGCCATATCTGGTGGCACCATTGCATTAATTGGATCAATTGGAGAAAGACGGGACGCGAAAAATATCAAGGCGCTGATGGTAAATGCCATCGGGACCAAAATCGCGATTCTCCGAATTAGAAATGAAACCAATTAATTACCATCCTCAAAATAAATAAGTGGCGGTACTGACCGAAGATACCCTCGCACTTCGGTCAGTACCGCTTTTAACTAGTTAGTTTACAGACCAGCTAGCTATGTTGTTTTGGTAAACGTACAGAGGATTACCCCACTTAGTAGGTGTACCACTGATTCTCTTTGAAACATAAACGGTCTGCTGCAACAGGTGCATAGGAAGTTTATACATTGTTGCCTGCTCTAGGGTTTGAAGTTCCTTCAAAACCTTGCCTGTATCTCGAAGAGTTGTAGCTTGTAGAAGTTTTGAATTGAGAGCAGCAAATTCAGGTTGTGCTCCAATTAACTTTTCAAATGTTGCAGGGTTGCTGTACTCGCCGTACCACTCGCCCACATTAAATGCGCTGAGGCCTTTGAGGGCAATTTCATAATTCTTATTGGTCCACAGTTCAGTTGTTGCATCACCCTGGAATGGAAGGAATTCAACCTTCATACCAAGATCTGTCAACTGTTGTGCAACTGCTGTCAAAAGAATCATTACAGCTGGTTGTGTTTGATTGTAAGTACGAAGACGAACTGTCTTTGAGAAGTCAAACTTTGCTTCCTTAAGAAGTGCAATCGCCTTTGCCTTATCAAACTTGTAATTTGGGATTGAAGCATCGTGGTGAGGCATACCTGAAGCCACACCACTGTTAATTACCTTGCCCAGCTTTGGATAAATTGCAGGTACCAAACGATTCCAGTCAATACCGTACTTCAAAGCTTCGCGTGATTTTACGCTGCTGAATTGAGTAGTTGGGTTGATGACGAAGTATCGATAAAACAGTACCTGAAGAGGAGCTGCCTTGAAGGTAGTTACAGAATTCATCGCGCGGATAGTGTCAGGGTCGTTAGTTGTGAAGTAATCCAACTTTCCTGACTTTGCATCTGCAACGAGGTTTGAAGAAACAATGATGTTGATTTCTGAAATATTTGGCTTTGTGCCTTCAAACTTATCGTTTGGCACTAGCGTGATGAAGTTACCCTGGCTAAATTTTCCGACCTTGTAAGGGCCTGCAACTACTGGATCTTTCCAATAGTTATTTGTATCTAGCTTCAAGATATCTTGGTTAGCCAATACATGCTTAGGAAGAATCATGAATTGACCTAAAACAGGAATTAATGTGTTGATTGGAGACTTAAGAGAGATTGTAATTTCATTTCCCTTAGTTGTAATTCCACTCATATTTGTTGTGTTTGTTCCACTGACTGCTTCGCTACCTACAATTTGCTTAAATGCATTGACGTAAATTGCATTTGATTTAGCAACGCGGAGCAATGAGTTCATTGACCAAACAACATCATCTACAGTCAAATCTTTTCCGTCAGACCACTTGATTCCAGACTTCAAAGTTACTGTTAGTGTTTTGCCATCCTTACTAAATTTGTATCCTGATGCAAGATCTGGCTTCACTGATTGAAGATCTGCATTTGCCTTAAATAGCGCACGGAAGAGTGCGTGGTGTGAAATCGAACCTGAGTTAATCCATGGTGAGAAGATCTGTTGAGTTCCGCCACCACCTGCTGTTACTTCTGCAACTGTAATTGAGTTGCTTGCTGCGTTTGACGGTGTAGTAAAGCTGGCCGCTACGAGGGTAGCTCCCAGAATTACCGCGCCAATTGATTTTGAAAGCTTTTTCACTGCGTTTCTCCTATCGAGGGTAAGTGAATCTGTGATCCAACACAGTAGGTAACTGTGCTAGACCGGTATGCCAAAACTATAGTATGGTTGGAATAAGTCAAGGATGGGGGGTCTCTTTTGAGTAACAGTTCTATAGCCAGCTCAACGCTAGATCCGCGCTTTGTGCCCTTAAGAAATGGCTTGATTGTCTCTTGTCAGGTTCCAGATGACACCGCCATCAATACTCCTGAGTTTATAGCGGCCCAAGCGCTTACCGTTTTGCAAGCAGGTGCAGTTGGAATACGTGCTCAGGGAACACACAACGTTAAAGCTATTTCCAAAATCACAAAGGTTCCGATCATTGGTTTAGTTAAAAGGTATGACGATTCTTCTCCTGTATACATCACCCCTTCCGTGAGTGATGTTATTGAACTTGAAAAAGCTGGGGCTTCGATCGTTGCAATCGACGCCACTGGACGTTTGCGTCCTGGAGGACAAAATCTTGCCGATTTTATTGCGCAAGTTCGTCTCGAATCTAATGTGCTTATCTTGGCTGATGTTGATTCTGTGGAATCAGCTCTTGCGGCTGAAGAACTTGGATGTGACGCGGTAGCAACCACCCTCTCTGGATACACCGATATTCCTATCAAAGGGCTCCCAAATATTGATTTAATTGCTGAGATCTCTCAGCGAGTCAAGGTTCCAGTGATTGCCGAAGGTGGTTTTAGCCAACCAGCTTCAGTTGCTGAAGCTTTTACCGCTGGTGCGTTGTCGGTATGTATAGGAACAGCAATCACTAATCCATACTTATTAACAAAACATTTTCTTGCAGCAATTAATTAAGCTTGAATACTAAATTTAAAATCGTAAAGATCTCCACGCTTGATTGAAACACAGTGTTCCATAGTCTTTCCACGTGCATCAAAAGCTGTAAGGCTAAATATCAATGAGGGCGTCTTGATTGGGGCCTTTAAGAGCTCGGATTGTTCCTTATCTAAAAGCATTGGCGAGACAGTTGAATCTGCTTGAACTACTGGGCGTTCATACACTTCATTGAAGATTTCATAAAGAGATCCTTTAAGGTCATGATCAAGCAGACCGGGAGCATTTTCACAAGGGATGTATGAGTCTTCGATCGTGAGAGCAACTCCATCAGCAAGACGTACTCTCTTCACGCGATATGCAAAATCGCCAATAGCAATTTGTAACACCTCAGCAAGTTTTTGACTCGTTACTTTAGTTTTCTCTGCTTTAAGAATTTTAGATGTGGGTTTCATTCCTTTTTGTCGGATTTCATCGGAAAAAGAGATGAAAACAAGTTTCTTCGAGAGTTTTTCACCAGCCACATAAGTTCCAGAACCAGGGATCGTGTAAATCAACCCGTCATCTTGAAGTTCTGAAAGTGCTTGTCGAACAGTCATGCTTGAAACATCGTATTGAGTAGCAAGCTGTCTTACTGACGGAATCTGGGAATGCGGCTTCAACTTTAAGAATTTACTTCTCAACTTCTCTTGAAGCAAAACATACTTATGCTTCTTTGGTGTTGATGCCATTGTTTTATCTTTCCACAAGAAAGCTGGAAAACCTACAGAGAGCGGAGACGAGGAGATTTGAACTCCTGAAGGCTTTAACACCTTACCTCGTTAGCAGTGAGGCGCACTCGACCGGGCTATGCGACGTCTCCTTATTGCACCGCTAGTTTACCTCAACTGATTGGTCCTGCCAGCCCCGCCTTGTAGGCTAGATATATGGAGAATTCA
>Ga0208916_10001420_pt1 | contig 10299 bp, 8 predicted proteins | sample DEB19_08_DNA_5_FD_184523 | JGI IMG/M metagenome (GOLD analysis project Ga0208916, IMG submission 184523) | Aqueous microbial communities from the Delaware River and Bay under freshwater to marine salinity gradient to study organic matter... | ecosystem: Environmental > Aquatic > Marine > Coastal... | reverse complement strand
ATTCCAAATATTTGTGAACTGGAAAATTCCTGCCACAACAAATCCAGGGATCGATACTGGAACAATTACTGAGAAAAAAGTTCTAAGAATTCCTGCGCCATCAATTGCTGCCGCCTCTACTATCTCATTTGGAATACTCACGTAGAAGTTTCGGAATATTAGAGTTGTAATTGGAATTCCATAAACCACGTGTACTAGAACCAATCCTGGAGTTGTTCCATAGAGGTTTACCAACTGCAGAAACTTAACCAGTGGAATCAAAACTGACTGATACGGAATAAACATTCCAACCAGCATCATTGTGAACATTATGTTGCTGAAGCGAAAGGTGAATTTTGAGAGCAAATAACCATTAAATGATCCAATTGCACTAGAGATAATTACTGCCGGAACCACCATAGTAAAACTGTTTAAGAAGTTTGGCGAAAGTTTTGACCAAGCTTCCTGCAATCCATCAAAAGAGAATGGAGAAGGTGGAAGCCACATGGTTGTAACTTCTGCAAACTGTGGAGTCTTAAATGCGGCCATGATCATTACATAAAAAGGCATTGTAAATAGTGGAACTAGAAGACAAAGAAAGACGAACTGCACTCGCCTTGATCTTGATCCAAAACGTGAATGGGCACTCTTATGAGCCCGAGAGTTAACCTTTTCGAGAGTATCAGTTGACATTAGTGGCCCTTTGTTTCTCTATTGGTGCGAATTAAATATGGAACAACAATCACGCAAACAATTGCCAGCATGACAATTGAAGCCGCAGCACCTGTGTTGTATTTGAGTGCTTTGTACATAGATTCATAAACAAAAATTCCTGGCATGTCGGTTGCAAAACCGATTCCACTGCCAGCCATCGCATAAATCAAGTCAAATATCTTCAGGGCTACGTGGGTCAAGATAACTAACGTCGTGATCGCAATAGGAGCCAACATTGGAAGTGCGATAGAACGGTAATAACGAGAACCCTTTGCACCATCCATCATCGATGCTTCGCGCAGCTCATCTGGAATTGAAACGAGCCCTGCAAGAAACATCGCCATCGCAAAGCCCAAGAGTTGCCATGCCGTTGCAATTATCACTGGGATTAGCGCCAATGGAATTCCCATTTGAACCTGGATGATTTCGCCCCCAGGAATTATCTTCTCAAGTAAAGCGCCCACATCACCCACGGTTGTGGCAGAAGTTAGCCATTCAGGTCGAAGTTCTTCTCCCTTAATTGATTTATAAGCGGCTGCAACTCCTGAATATTGAAGAAATAAATTCACGCCAGAATCAGGATTAAAGAGCCAGCGCCAAACAACACCTGTAACAATAAATGAGAGTGCGTAAGGAAGAAGGAATACACCTCTGAAAAATCCTTTAGAACGGCCCATATTGTGAACCGCAAGTGCAATAAAGAATCCAGCAATCACGGTTACTAATAGGAATAAAAATGTAAAGATGAAGCTATTGCGAAGATCAGACTGGAATCTTGCATTTAGAAAGAGGTTTTTATAGGTTGCAAAGGGATCTTCGCCTCTGGCCATATTTGGCTTGGCGGGCATCCAGTTTTCGGCTAAAGAAACTCCAATTGTGTATGTGATGAAGACATATACGAAAACGGAAACAATCAAGAAAGATGGAAGGAGAAGTAAGGCAGCTTTCTTATCGCCACCACGCTTTTTGCGCTTTATCGGCGGGTTCGAACTTGTCTTTACCTGACTCATCAAAATCTCCTTGAAATTATTTAATCAATAAATGTTATTGAAGGTGGAGATGGGGTTTTGAAACCCCATCTCCACCGTCACTTTTTACTTAGTTAGCAGCGATTGCTGCATCCATAGCTCGTGAGAACTTAGCTACATCCTTGTTAGCTTGTAGCAGAGTTACTGCATCTGCATAAGCCTGTCCAACAGCTGCAGCAACTAGTGCCTGGCCGTGTACAAGTGATGGAACCTTCTTACCGTTAGCCAAGACCTTTGCAGCACCTTGCTGGTACTTGCCAAGTGTCTTTGTGCTTACGTCTGAACGTACTGGTGCAGAACCCTTTAGCTTGTTAAATGCAAGCTGGACCTTTGGATCCATGATTGCCTTAGCAAATGCAACAGCTCCTGCTTGGTTCTTCGCTGTCTTTCCGATAACGAATGAGTCACCAACTGTTACGAATGTGTTTGAATCGCCGAATGTTGCGTAAGTGAAGTCCTTACCGTCAACCTTCTTCTGCTTTACAAGAAGTTCGCCGTATGCCCAGTCACCCATGATGTTTACACCACAAGTTCCCTTTGCAAGAGCAGCAACTGCACCGGTCCAGTCAAGAGCCTTGTGGTCCTTGTTTACCCATGTCATTGCCTCATTGAAGTTTGCAACTGCCTTCTTTACTCCAGCAGATGTCCACTTCTTTGATCCGTCTAGAAGTGCTGTCCAACCAGCTGCGCCTTCTTCAGCAACGATAAGTGCTTCTAGAAGCTGTGCAGCTGTCCAGATGTCTTTATCTCCAAGACAAATAGGATCGATTCCCTTTGCCTTCATCTTGAGAGCAGCAGCCTTGAATGTTGGCCATGTAAGTGAACCGCTTAGTGAAACGCCAGCCTTCTTCTGTGCAGCTGAGCTGATCCACATTGTGTTAGCGCGGTGTACACCAGTTAGAACTGAATAGGTCTTCTTGTCGTATGTCATGCTTGCAACAAGATCCTTAGGAACAACCTTGTCCCAGCCCTCTGACTTATAAAGTGCTGTCATGTCAGCTAGAACACCTTGATCAACGTATTGGCCAAGCTCTCCACCTGGGTGTGTCTGCCAGATCTCTGGAACATCTCCACCAGCTAGACGTGTTGCAAGAACTTGCTTTGCGTTAGTTCCAGCTCCACCAGCAACAGCGGCGTTAACAACTTCAAGACCTGAGTTTGCCTTTACAGCTGCAGAAATAATTGCCTGCAACGCAGCATCTTCAGATCCTGAAGTCCACCATGAGAATACTTCTATCTTTCCAGTTGCAGCTGCGTTTGCTGGCGCAGTTCCAACAGCAAGTGCCAGTGCGACAGCAGAAAATGCTGCAACACTGACTTTACTTTTTCCTTTGAACATATTTTCTCCTTATTCTGGACCGAATCCTCGAAATGAAGATTCGATTTTTGCCTTTACCTAGTTAAAGAAATCAGCGATCTGTTGCGACCATTTCTCCACCGAGCACCTTGTCTAAGGCTTCGGTGAAGAAGTACTCGCCCCACATCACTGACTCATCTACCCCAAGGTTTTTTTGCTCGTGGTAACTGCCGTGCTTTAACACGCCTTCCCATTCCGGCTCGTCGATCGCTAAGTACTCAGGTGAGCACATTGCCTCGATTGATCGGATTGCGAAGTCTGCGTATTTCTTAGCCTTAGTTGGTTCATCAACTAACTGACTAAGTTGTAGAAGTCCACTAGCGGCGATAGCCCCTGCTGAGGACTCCACACTCATTGCTGGGTTAATTTCTTCCCAGTCATTTGGTGGAATTATTCGATCGCCTGTGCGATCAATAAAGAAATCTGCTGTTGCAATTGCTGCTTCTAGGTAGCGCTTGTCATTTGTAAATGCATAACAAGTTCCAAAACCATAAAGTGCCCATGCTTGTCCGCGCGCCCATGAAGAATCATCGCGCCAACCCTGTTGGGTTGTTTGACGTAAGAAAAATCCAGTGTTCAAATCAAAAATTCCTTCATGTGATGTACTGCCGTCTCCACGGACAAGGTATCTGCGAGTTTGTAAACAGTGCGTATCTACGATGTCGCGGATCTTCTTATCTCCGAGCTGTTCTGCTGCGTAGAAGATGATCCCAACGTTCATCATGATGTCGATAAACGTACTGTCTTCGGCCAAGAAAGAGCGTAAAAATCCTGATTTGCTATTAAATCGTAATGACATTGTCTTTCCTGCAGTCACAACGACCTCATTTATTGCCTTATCACCAGTCTCCTTGTGCCACTTCTTCCAAGTAGGCCAAAAAGTAAAGCCAAGGTCGTGAACGTCTCGGTCTAGCTCTCGACCCTTCAAAAGAGTTGAGTAATGCTCAGCCTTTGGTCGCCAATACTCTTTATCAAGATGATCAGCCAAAATCCACATTTGTCCGCCAAGGAAACCTTCACACCAGTTGGTCCAAGCTTCCTTGCCATGCTTCCACTTTCCTTTTTCTGTAAACAAAGGAAAGTAATCAGGATGGTTTGTAATGAGGTTGCGAACCTTTAGATCAACAACACCAAGTGCTTGCTTAGCAAGTAACTTAGTTGATTCAGGAATTACAACACCATTCTTTAGTGAACTCATGCAAGCCACTCTTTTCTTTGGCCGGTATGAATTGCAATTGTCTTTAGCTCAGTGAATTCTTCAACAGCATGTCTTCCGAGTTCGCGACCAATACCGCTTTCTCCAAATCCACCAAAACTCATTTCTGGGAACCCATCCATCCAGCAGTTAATCCAAACAGTGCCTGCGCGAACACCCTTTGCAAACTTAATTGCTTGGTCAATGTTCTTAGTCCAAATACCTGAAGAAAGTCCATAGACTGTTGAATTTGCAATTTCAATTGCATCTTCTACACCATCAAATTCGAGTACTGAAAGAACCGGACCAAAAATTTCCTCTTTAGCAATACTCATCTCTGGAGTAACTTTGGTGAAAATTGTTGGCTCAAAGTAGCGGCCCTTATCACTCTTCATTTCATCTCCGCCGAGTACAAGCTTTGCCCCTGATGCCTTACCTTCTGAAATATATTTTTGAATAGTTTCAAGTTGCTCATTGCTGGCAATCGCGCCAACAAGAACCTTCTCATCTAATGGATCTCCGACGCTAACTCTCTTCGCTTTCTCCACAACGATGGCCATGAACTTATCTACAATTGATTTTTGTACAAGGATTCGACTTCCAGAGTTACAGCACTCACCCTGATTGAAGTAGACACCGAAAACAACGGCATCTGCAGCGGCCTCAAGATCGGCATCATCCATAATGATTTGTGGATTTTTTCCGCCAAGCTCGAGCCCAACCTTCTTAAGAGTTCCAGCAGCGGCTGTCATTACTTTCTTACCAACCTCTGTTGAACCTGTGAAAGTAACCATGTTGATGTCTTTGTGTTCTGCGATGCGAGCACCAACTGAACCTTGTCCAGAGACAATATTTACAACACCATCTGGAATGCCAGCATCTTTGCAATACTGACCTAACATCAAGGTTGTTCCAGGTGTTAACTGACTTGGCTTTACAACTGCAGTACATCCGACAGCTAGTGCGAATGGAAGTTTCTGGCTCACAATAAGTAGTGGGAAATTCCAAGGCGTAATGATTCCGACAACACCTATTGGCTCACGAAGAATCAATCCAAGGTAATCCTCGCCGAGTGCATTGTGTGAGTCACCGTATGAATGTTGTGCCAGTGTTGCTGCGTAGTACCAAATCTCTGCTGTCGCTGCTACTTCACCGCGTGCTTGAGCGATTGGCTTTCCACTTTCTAGGGCTTCAATGCGAGCTAGAAGTTCGATATCGCGTTCAATAAACTCTGCAACCTTTCGTAGAGCACGGGCTCGAATAGCACCACTAGTACGTGGCCATGAGCCCTTATCGAATGCTTTGCGTGCAGCAGCAATTGCTACATCAATGTCGCCAACATCTCCATTTGGATATGTTCCGACAACAACATCATGTCCTGGACTAACGCGCTCAAAGCGCTTGCCTGATGATGCTTCAACTGACTTTCCATCAATAGTCATTTTGAAGTCAATTTGCTTAATAGATGTTGTCATCGATTCACTTTCCCTTAAATTTCGGTGGACGTTTTTCACTAAAGGAGTTAATTCCTTCGGCAAGATCTTCAGTTGTTACGGTCAGTGCTCCACCGAAAGCTTCGAGAACTTCGGCATTACTCTTGTTTTCAAAGGTAGACATCAACTGCTTACCTATTTGTTGAGCTACTGGACCAACCTTTTCTAGTTGAGCCAACAATGTTTTTAAACCTGCTTCAATTTCAGAGGCGGCGTAAACATGGTGCAGTAGCCCCCACTCCAAGGCCGTCTTTGAATCAATAATTTGACCGCTTAGCACCATGTATTTTGCGCGGGAAATTCCGATTGCATCTACAAGTCGCCCGGTTCCACCCCATCCTGGAAGTGTTCCAATACCTACCTCTGGCAAACCTAACCGAGCGCTGTCTACTGCAACTTTAAAATCACAAGCAAGTGCGAGCTCTAGTCCCCCGCCCATCGCATCGCCATTGATCACTGCGATTGTTGGTTGTGGAAGCTGAGCAAGTCTCTTATAAATCCGGTGTCCAGAAGGTATCCAATTTCTGCGTGCAGAGTCACGATCATGGGAAGCAAAACTCTTTAAATCTGCGCCGGTGCTAAAAGCCTTATCGCCGGCGCCGGTAACGATTACAAAACGCACATCAACGTTGTTATCTAGCGATCCGAAGATCGAATCTAACTCAGTCATCATCTCTGGTGTAATGCTGTTTCGCTTTTCAGGACGGTTAAGAGTGACCGTAGCGATGTTTCCAGTGATAGTCAGTTGCGCAAGATTGCTCATACCAACACCTCGGGAGAATCAAATATTGAAGAGTCAGTAGTTGCCAAATTATCTGCAACTATCAGAGGTATACCTGCTCTATCTAAAATATCTTTTTGCAAATCTACACCTGGCGCAATTTCAATAACCGTTAGACCTTCTTTGCGAAGTTCTATGACACAACGTTCGGTGACGTAGTAAACCTTTTGGCCATTTGCCAATGCCCGTTGTCCGCTAAATGTTATCTGCGAAACCTCTGGAACAAATTTTGCGATTGAACCATCGCTCTTTATGTTGAGCCCGGCGGTGGAAATTTCAATTTCCTTTTTTCCGGCAGTGAAATATCCGCTGAAAATAATGAACGGCGCACTTGATGTGATATCTGCAAAGCCACCGACTCCTGCTGTTACATGTGTGCGACCAGGTAGATCAGAGACATTTACATTCCCATGAGCATCTACTTCTAGGAAACTCAGCATCGCTGCATTAAATCCGCCACCTTGTAAAAGCGTGAATTGATCTGCGCTCTGCATAAGTGCATCTGGATTATGAGCACACCCAAAAGCAAAACCTGTAACTGGAGTTCCACCGACAGCGCCCTGCTCAATGATCCACGTAACATCTACATGTCCTGGTTTTTCGGTTAATGCACGAGGGACTACTGCAGAAATACCAAATCCAAGATTTACTATCCAACCATTCTGAAGCTCTTGTGCAGCTCTGCGAGCAATGATTGTTTCAAGTGAATAACCCAATGGATCGGCTTCTTCGCCACCTTCGAACTTTTCACCAGAAAGTGATGGTTCATATTTAGTCATTGTTGTTTGCATTTGATCGACATCTATAACTATTGCATCGACAAGAATTCCAGGAACACGAACATGTTTTGGGTCTAAGGTTCCGCCGGCAACAACTCGCTTTACCTGCGCAATCACAATTCCGCCATGGTTATGTGCGGCATATGCCTGATCAAGTGCGCCAAGTGGAGATGCCTCGTGTTCATACGTCAGGTTGCCGTGTTCATCTGCAGTCGTTGCGCGAATAATTGCTACATCTGGAGTTAAGCCTGGATAGAACAACCAGTCTTCTCCACGAAAGTTTTCGACTTTAACGAAATCCTTGGGAGTTTTTTTATTGAGAGCTCCCCCTGAGATACGTGGATCAATAAAGGTGTCCATTCCAACCTTGCTAAAAACACCAGGCTGTTTTGCAGCTCCAGCACGATGCATTTGAAAAATAACTCCACTCGGAAGGTTGTATGCATCGATTTCTTCATTGGCAATCAATTGACGAATCAAAGGAGGCTCAAATGATGAGGGGCCACTTGGGTATGAACCTGCAATTATTTTTGAAAGCAATCCTTTTTTTGAAATATGGTCAATACCTTTAACTCCATACATGTCACCGGCAGCAATTGGACTTATAGCCGTAAGATTTTTTGGAGATGACTCTTTTTCAAATCGTTCACCAATTGCTTTTAGAACGAAATCTGGACAACCAAGAGCAGAAGATGAAGAGATCGTAATGACCGCACCATCTTCAATCAGTTTTGCTGCAGCTTCGCCGCTCAAAACCGGGACCTTAAGTCCATCTCTTAATGTTGTTGATTTGCTCATTAATTTGCACCTTGCGTTAGTGCTACAACGTCAATAGTTTTCTTCTGTTTTGCAGATTCAAGTGCGGCTACTGCTCCTGCAAGTGAAGCGATTCCATCCTTGCCATCGGCTGCAGGTGAACCATTTCCTTTGGTTGCCGCTTCAAATTTACGAAGTGAATAGACATAAAGATTTTCGCGATCATCAGGTTCAATTATTTGATCACCTGCTGCAGTGCGAAGTCTTATTTCGCCAACGGGATCTTGGCCCATAACATTTGTCGCAATGATGGATCCGGCGCTTCCATTAATCTCGAAAGAGGTTACTCCGTATGGAACAACAAATGATTCATGGGTAGATACCAAAGCGCCATTGCTCATTCGGAATGAACACATTGATGAATCCTCGATCCCGTTTTGACCAAGCGATTGGGTAGATACAAGAGTTGTCACTTCAACAACATCCGCACCTAACGCTGCTCGAATAGTGTCGACATCGTGAACTACGATGTCGAGAACCACACCAGCACCTTTAGCTGCAGCATCTAATCGCCAGCCACGAAGACGTTCTGGTAGCGAAACAGCATGGTTGATTCGTGCTGAAAAGACTGTACCGATTTTTCCAGTTGAAATGATCTCGCGAATCTTGCGATGAGTACCAGAGCAACGTAAGTGGTGGTTTGTAGCAAAAACTACGCCGCACTCGGCAGCTATCTCAACCATTTTCTTTGCAGTCGCAATTTCCATCGCAAGTGGTTTTTCGCACAAAACATGTTTTTTTGCTCGAGCTGCAGCAATGGCTTGCTCGGCATGAATCTCATTTGTCGTACTGACATAAACCGCATCAACTGGCCAGTTAACTGCTTCTTCAAGAGATGTTGTGAAATTACTTATTCCATTTTCAGCCGCATAGCTTTTTGCGCGATCGGTGCTAGAGCTCATAACGCCATAAACCTCGTGGCCAAGTTCACGCATGGCAGGGATTAGTCGAGTTGCAGCAATATCGCTTGCGCCAATTAGTGACCACTTCATTATGAGACCTTCTTATCTTCTGAACATCCACAGCTTTCGCGAATGATGAGTTTGTTATTTAAGAAGACGGTCTTCTTAACCTTTTCTTTACCTGCGATTATTTCTAAAAGAGATTCTGCAGCTTTACGTCCGAGCTCTGGTGCGTTCACATCAACGGTTGAAAGGGCTGGAGTTTCAAACTTTGAAGACTCAATATCATCGATACTTATCAAAGAAATATCACGGCCAACTTCATGCTTACTATCTCTCAAAGCTGCCAGGATTCCAGATGCAACAATGTCGTTATAAGCAAGAATTCCAACGTTGTCGATTCCAGATGCAATCAATTCTTTTGCTAAATTAAATCCTGATTGACGTGTTGCACCATCGCCCATGACCTTAACTCTGGATACAGGAAACTTTTCTTCTTGTGTGGCGCGAGTTAGTCCTTCTACGCGCTCGTTGTGAGCAGGTGTGCCAACTTGACCACCTATTAGAACAATATTTTTACGCTTATGTGCGATGAGATGACGCACAGCTTCGTATGCACCAGAGACGTTGTCTGTGCCAATGTAATGAAGATTAACTTTTGAAATTCGGCGAGTAAGTAGAACGGTTGGAATATTTAAAGTTAGAAGTCGAGAAAAATCATCAGCTGATGTTCCATAAGCCGGAACGATAATGAGACCATCTACTCGGGACTCAAGCATTGAATTGATTAACCGCTTTTGTGCCCCAAGATCTTCAGAGTGTTGCCCAAGAAGAACTGTTTTTCCTTCTACGCCAAGGAACTGCTCAACACCATTTGTTAACTCAGCGAAGAAAGGATTGCTGACACTGCTGACGATTAAACCGAGGTTTCCGGTTTGGCGACTACGCAGACTGGCTGCTGCTCTGTTATAGACATAGCCAAGTTGAAGAGCAGACTCTTGCACCTTCTTACGCGTTGCATCTGCAACTAATGGACTTCCTTGCATCACCAAAGAAACAGTGGATTTTGAAACTCCTAGGTCAGATGCGATGTCTTGGAGGGTTATTTCATTGCCCATTGGTCACTGCACCCCCCCATTTTTGGAACGATATAAAAAATCCATGCGGGTACTCAACCATGGCGATTAGGTCTAGGGATAGGGGTTTAGGCAATCTTTATACAATCGTGACTATTGATCGTTTGCCCATACGCACG
>Ga0208916_10001419_pt1 | contig 10303 bp, 10 predicted proteins | sample DEB19_08_DNA_5_FD_184523 | JGI IMG/M metagenome (GOLD analysis project Ga0208916, IMG submission 184523) | Aqueous microbial communities from the Delaware River and Bay under freshwater to marine salinity gradient to study organic matter... | ecosystem: Environmental > Aquatic > Marine >... | reverse complement strand
ATCAGGCGCACCTACAAACGGCCAGCACTGGTTAGATCTATCATCAACAGTATTTGGTTTATTCGAAGCCGACGGTGATGCGTGGAACGAACAGTACGTTACAGTGATTAGCGATGCATCTCAAGTTGATTCATTGCACGTACCAAAGACTGGCATCGGTGCTAACGGTGATTATGCAGTTGTAACATTAACAAGCAATAACGTTTATTACAAGAAAGTTGCAAGTACTTGGGTTCCAGTTTCTACAGCTACAATTAGCAACACTGTTTATGTTCAGGAACACTATAACTACCCAAGCCCATCCACAGTAGGCGCGGTATGGTTCAAGACGACAACTCCTAACAACGGCTTTATGCCAGCAGTTAAAAAATATAGCAACAGTGCAGGCCAGTGGGTTCAACTAAACGTTGCAGCGTACACATCAGACTCCGCAGCAGAAGCAGCATTTGGTCCTACACTAAGCGCAGGTGATGTATATGCTAAAGTTACAGCCAACACAGCAGGCTTTGCACTACGTCGTTATGATGGTTCTATGTGGTCTACATTAAGCTATGATGCTAGCGCAACTGCCCCAGTTGGCGCAACAGTTGACGGCGCATTATGGTACAACACTGACTTAGTTGCTGACATTTATGTTAAGCACAATGGCAAGTGGGCTCCAGTAACTGGTGCAGTGACAATTGATACTGAGCAACCAATGACAGCAGCAACTGGTGACATTTGGGTCGACACAAACGATATGGCTAACTATCCAGTTATCAAACGTTTCAGCGGCAGCAATTGGGTTCTACGTGATACAGCAGATCAAACAACTCCATCCGGTGTTGTATTTGCTGACTTAACAGCAACAGCAGGCGACACTAGCAATGGCGGCGCAGCAACTCCTTGGGATGAAATCGAAACACCTGATCCAATGGTTCACCCAGACGGTATGTTACTATGGAACAGTATGGTAAGCACATACAACGTCAAGCAGTACGTTGCAGGTAACGGCAACTGGCATTCAGTTAGCGGTAACTATACTAGCGGTCCTAAAGCGGGCGCTATGTATGCTGGCCCTAAAGCAGTTCGTCAAGTGATTGTTCGTGCTATGCAAGCCGCAGTAGTTGCAAGTGATCGTTTACGTGAAGAAACAATCCGCTTCAGCTTAATCGCAGCGCCTGGTTATCCAGAACTAGCTGACGAAATGTTGTCTCTAAACGTTGACCGTAAAGAAACTGGTTTCGTAATTATCGATACTCCATTGACATTAGGTTCTGATGCACAAGGTTTAATTGATTGGGTAAACGGTGTTAACGCAGGTTCAAACGGTGTTGATGGTTTAGTTACCAAGAGTTCTGAAGCAGCAGTTTATTACCCAAGCGTATTGACTACTAACTTAGATGGTACTGATGTAGTTGCTCCTGCAAGCCACGCAGTATTGCGTACATATGCATATAATGACAACGTAAGCTATCCTTGGTTCGCTCCAGCTGGCTTAACACGTGGTATTGTAACCAACGCAACAAACTTTGGCTATATCACATCAGAAGGTGAGTTCCAACCATTGGCATTAAACAACGGTCAGCGTGATACATTGTATGCTAACAAGATTAACCCATTGGTTAACTTCCCAGGACAAGGTTTAGTTGTTTGGGGTCAGAAGACATTAAGTCCTATTGCTAGCGCATTAGACCGTGTTAACGTTGCTCGCTTAGTTGCATACTTACGTGAACAATTTGATCCATTAGCTCGTCCATTCATCTTCGAACCAAACGATTTGAATACACGTACTAACATCAAGACATTGTTTGATCGTTTCCTAGGTGACATTATGCAAAAGCGTGGTGTATATGACTTCGTAGTTGTATGTGATGAAACAAACAACACCGCAGCACGTATTGATGCAAACGAGTTATGGTTAGATATTGCGATTGAGCCAGTTAAGGCAGCTGAATTTATCTACATTCCAATCCGTATTGTTAATACAGGCGCACTAAAGTAATTCAAAAATTACTTTCCGAAAAGCCCGATTTATTCGGGCTTTTCTATGGATACTTAATTATTTTCCTTTGCAAATGGCTAAATAGTTTATAAGAATTCCTTTAGGAGAAATAACATATATGGCACAATTATCTAAATTCGGAGTACCAGGCGGTGAGATGCCGGTCCTGATGCCTAAATTAGGTTACAGATTTCGCGTTAAATTTTTAGGTTTTGCCGGCGAAGCAGTACCTGCGTTGGGTACTTTGACTAGTCAAGTTGTCAGTGTTGGCCGTCCGAGCCTTACTACTGAGTCAACTACTATCGACGTATACAACAGTAAAATTAAACTAGCTGGCAAGAGCACTTGGCAGGACATTAACTTAGTAGTACGAGACGATATCTCTAACACTGTAGCACGAGTAATCGCTGCACAGATGGGTCGTCAAATGGACCACGCAGGTCAAAGCACTGCAACGGCAGGTACTAACTATAAATTTGGTATGGTTATCCAGACATTAGACGGCGGCAACGATAACGTTCAAGTAATTGATACTTGGTCACTATCAGGCTGCTGGTTAACTACTGTTAACTTTAACGAAATGAATTATAGCACCAGCGAAGCAGTTACGATTGCAATTGGTATTAGTTATGATAACGCAGACTACCACATCGGTGATATGCCAGAATCTAGCTTACCAGGTCTACTTGGTGATATTGGCGGTGGCCCAGGCTTACGTGCTCTATCAGCAGGCGACACTGCAACTAACCCTAATTAATTAGGAGCTGCAAGTGGCAGGTATTATTGGTTTTAACAATCACGCCAGCAACTATTTTACAAAAGGGACAAAGTATACTCTTGTCCCTTTTACTAAATTCCAATGGACGATTGCCTTCGACTTTACTCAGTCTCAAATCGGGACGGAACCTGCGTCTGCGTTTGCAGATATCACATACATTGCACAGTCAGTTGACTTACCGAATTGGGATATAGAAACCCAAACTATTAATCAATATAACAAACGCAGGACTATTGCTACTCACGTAGTATATAAGCCTGTTACTGTTACTTTCTTTGACACAGTAGATAACAAATTCAAGAAGTTAATACTGGCTTATATGAATTACACTAGCCGTAACTTTGGTTTAGCTAACTCAGAATCTTTTGAAGGCGCAGATGCTATTTTAGCAAAAGACTTGTTAGCAGCAGATGAAGGGTTTAACGGTGAGTACGGACAAAAAGTAGCCGACGATGAAATGGATAACTTTATTAGTACGTTACAGATTAACCAAGAGCAGGGCGGCTGGATCACTCCTGTCCAACTATTAAACCCAAAAATTATATCAGTAACAAGAGATAATTTAGATTACACTAACGGTAACGGAGTCATTAAATGGTCAGTTACCTTCCAACCAGAAGGCATTCGTCATTTGCCTGACATACGTCATCCAGATTACACTGGCGAAGTGGCAGGCGCAATTAATACACCCTCAACTGGTAATCCTAATAGAATGGGCCAGGGCAACGTAATGGCAGCAATATCGAGTGCAGACTCTATTGTATCGACCACTCAGAATGTAGTACAGACCACGAACGCAATTAACAGTTCGATGAATAATGTAATAAGAGCAACATCTAGTCCAACAGCAGCATTAAACGGCATATTATCAAATCCAGGCGGCAGTATTCCATCGGGCACCGCTATTAACGGAAGCAGTATAGGAAGCAGTATAGGTAAAATTGCATCTGGTGTAGCAGGCGTAATCGGCCCAGTCACAAAGATAGCAGGAATCGCAGGCGCGATTACACAGTTACCAGGTATGAGTAAGTATATGAAAGGTCCATTAGGACAAATTGCTAGCACTGGACTGAAACTACGAGCAGCAGGCAGTATTCTTAATTCTATACCAGGTGCACAAAGTGGTTTACAAAAGTATATTAAAGGCTTTGATCCTCGAAGTCTCGGCGGAGGCTGGCTATGACACAACCAGTAAACAAACAGCACTATGAATTAGTACTAGGAGAACTGCAATCTAAGGGAATAAGTAATGCAGTGGCACAAGTATTTGCTTATGAAATTCTAGTAATTAGTAACCTAACTGGTCAAAACTATAGATCAATACTAAAATCAGTTAGTGCTGCTGGTATATCGTTTGACAAGTTAACTCTGGAGCAATTAAACTTAATGCGTCCTAGCGGCAACAGACTCGGATCATCTACAATTAACACGACTCCAAATTTGGTTTCTCGTGAAATCTATTAATGTCTAAGTATAGTCAAGGTACATACGTAGTACTCAATCCTGACAAATATTTAGGAACACGTGCTCCTACGTATCGCAGTTCTTGGGAGATGACATTTATGCGCTTCTGTGATAACCATCCAGGTATCATTAATTGGGGCAGCGAATGTTTGCGCATTCCTTACCGTAACCCATTCACTGGCCGCAATACATTCTATGTGCCAGACTTCTTGATAATGTACCAAGACAAAGGTGGTAGCAAAGTAACTGAGCTAATTGAGATTAAGCCTCGTAACCAAGCCCGCATTGAAGAAGCAAAGAGTCAGCAGCAGAAGGCGGCAGTGGTGTTAAATATGGCTAAGTGGGCAGCAGCAAAAGCCTGGTGCAAAACACACGGAGCTGTCTTCAGAGTAGTTACCGAAGAAGATATTTTTAACAGAATGGGTAAAAGAAAATGACAAAACGTTTAGAGGAATTATTTAATTTGGATTCCGTTCCTGAGGATCATATTAACAATAATCCCTTGCCATTGAATCCCGAGCATAACCTAAATGTAATTGAAGCAGAAGAGGTAATGGCAGTAGCCGACAAGATTGACAAAGCATTGCCACAAGTACGTGGGATGGAAGCAGACGATGCAGACTTTGACGACTATGCTCGCAAAGCTATGGAAACATACGATAGACTAGTTGACTTAGGTATGAACGTAGATGATCGTAATGCAGGAACTATTTTTGATGTAGCAAGCAAGATGATGAGTAACGCTATTACTGCAAAGACTGCCAAGCTAGACAAGAAGCTAAAAATGATTGATTTACAAATGAAAAAAGCTCATTTGGATTTGAAAATTGAACAAGAAGAAACCAAAAAAGCTAACGCAGACCAGGGCGCTAAGTTAGGTACAGGCGAAGTTATTGAATCAGAAGGCGTGATAGTATCTGACCGTAATAGCTTACTTAAAGAAATAATGGCCCACGTAAGGGAACAGAAAGATAAATAATCGTATACGAGGATTCATTATGAAGAAAAACCTATTAGAGTACATTGAGCAAAATCAAAAGGATGCGGAAGTTCGCATCAAGTTTGCCTTTGAACCAGAAAAAGAACAATTAGACAAATTAGAGCGCCACTTAAAGAAGTATGACGCACAAAAAGTTAGCGCACCACAACGTGTGATGTTACAAAGCGCCCCATTAGATTTCCCGGACTTTAAGGGTTACGAAATTTATGTAGTAGATGCATCTTGCTCACTACCTGTCAGTAGCTTTGCATTACAACAAGAACTATGCAAAATTTTGGATATCCAAGAAGCTATGGTCCGTGTTCGTGTTGCAGGTGAGCCTAGCGAAGTAGAACAAGAAGCAATGGAAGCCGAAGCTAAAGACAAAACAGAATACAAAGCACGTTTAGAAGATGCTAAGTATTCCGAAGTCAAGCAAGAGAAACAAAAAATCTACGGTAACAAGCCAACAGCGGACTTTATTAAAGACATTAGAAAGCATACTCGTAAATATGAGTTTGCAAAGAAGACTGAAATTAAACCAGCGCAACTACCAACTGAAGATGGTAAGACAAGTCCTATCAATGGCCGTAATGCAATTCCGGACCCAATGAACATAGGGAAAGGAAAGAAATAATGGAACAAGTATATCAACTAACCATCCAGACACCTACTAAGATTATCACTATGCAAACTACAGATCCTGAAGATGTAGTTAAGCTAATGCAACTAAGTGGTCAGTCTGTTGTAAGCCACGAAATTGTAGCGATTGATTCTCCAGAAGAAATGGATTCAGAGTACGACGAAGACGAGGGCGAAGAACACGAAGTCGAAGAGGAATACCAAAATACTCCTGCTAACACTAAAGAGCGTCAACCACGTGTACACGGCGATATCACCGACTTTGGTGCTCCTGGTACAGGCCGCGGCCAAAAAGGCAGCGCAGCAAACAAGCCGTATGGCAGTGGTGATAATCCATTGACATTCGAAGGATTGAAAGAATCTTACGGTAAATTTAAGAGTAAATAAATTGCTCAACATAAACAAAGTAAAGGGGCGTGACCCCTTTCTTTGCCTAAAACAAATATGGCAGATATAGAATTAGTTAAACGTGCATACACCACAGAGAGTTATACTCCTGATATGGTGGAAGAGATTTTAAGAAGCGCCGCCGATCCGGTATACTTTATTAAGACTCATATGTGGATTCAGCACCCCACAAAAGGTCGTGTTAAATTTGATCTATTTGATTACCAAGTAGAATTGATTAACTGCTACCACGAGAATCGTTATAGTATCAATATGCTAGGACGTCAGATGGGTAAGTCAACTTGCGCCGCAGGTTACTTGCTATGGTTCGCAATGTTTCAGCCAGATAGTACTATCTTAATTGCAGCACACAAACACACAGGCGCACAGGAAATTATGCAACGTATTCGTTATATGTACGAAAACTTGCCTAACTACTTACGAGCTGGCGCAACAAGTTATAACAAGGGTAGTTTAGAATTTGACAACGGTAGTCGCATCGTTTCAGCAACTACCACTGAAAACACTGGTCGCGGTATGTCATTAACATTAGTATACTTGGACGAGTTTGCGTTCGTTAAGCCGCGTATTGCGCAAGAGTTTTGGACATCATTAAGTCCTACATTAAGTACTGGTGGTAAGTGTATTATTACATCTACTCCTAACAGTGACGACGACCAGTTTGCACAGATTTATAGATTAGCTAACAAGACAATTGATGCTTATGGTAATGACACTGGCATAGGTGCAAACGGATTCCGTAGCATTATGTTCCCGTGGAGCTTCCACCCAGAGCGTGATCAAAACTGGGCAGATTCTGAATTGAACAAAATTGGTGAAGAACGTTTCCGACGTGAGCACTTATGTGAATTCATTATCTTCGATGAAACACTCATTAACAGTTTGAAGTTGGCAGAGATGTTTGGTGTAGAGCCATTGCTTAAAGCAGGGCAAGTTAGATACTATCGTCCAATCGACGGAACAAAAACATTCGTATTAGCGTGGGATCCGAGCCTAGGAACTGGTGGCGACAATGCGGCAGTGCAAGTATTGCAGTTGCCAGAGATGACACAGGTTGCAGAGTGGCAGCATAATAAAACTGACATTAAAGGTCAGTTAAAGATCATCCGAGATATTATTGCATATATTGATCACGAAATTAAACAGCAAAAGAATAAGGGCGAGATTTACTGGAGCGTTGAAAACAACAGTATTGGCGAAGCAGCATTAATGGCTATTAGAGAAATGGGCGAGGAAAACATCCCTGGAACATTCTTAACTGAGCCGGGCAAGCAACGCCGCGGATTTACTACTACATTCAAAGTTAAAATTTCAGCCTGCGCCAAGTTGAAGTATTGGGTAGAGAATGATAAGATTGCTTTGCTTAGTAAGAACTTAATACGAGAGCTTAAAAACTTTATCGCAGCCGGGCAGAGCTTTGCAGCAAAACAGGGTGAGACTGATGACTTAGTAATGGCCACGGTATTGTGCGTGCGGATGATTCAACAGTTAGTTAATTGGGATCAGAACTTGTTTGAGAAGTTACAAGACGATGTCGAAAAAGCTGATATTATTATGCCTATGCCAATCGGTATGCTTTGATACATCGTCTTATTGTATAAATACACATTATGAGCATAAACAAACAAAACGTATCAAACAGATTATTCGATATTCTGGTGGGAACTGGCCACGCTATTGTTATGGGAGACGAAGATGGTGAAAAGACCCTCGACCCCAACGAAGCAGTTAGGTTCTACATTAAGAACAAGCATAGTATGGTTTATTTCGACCGCAACGCAGGTTTGCTCAACTTGTCGGTAGGTAATAATCAGCGATACGAAGATGTTAAAGATTTAATTGATGCAATTAAATCGACTGCAAAGCATTATGTATTGGGTGTTACAGTTAAGAACTATGGCAAGAAATTAGAGCCAAAAGACTTTGCGTTCCAAGTTACTGAATCTACTATTGCAATGACTGGCACGACCCGTAGCAGTTACCAAAAGATGGAAAGTGCCAAGCTAATCATTCGTCATACTAAAGCAGTTAACGAAGAAGTTCGCGGCGCACGCAGTCGCAGCATCCAAAGTATCTTTATCGAAAACGCAGCCGGCGAACGATTCTCATATCCGTACAAATATCTTGCAGGCGCACGTGCTTTAGCACGTCACGTTAGCGAAGGCGGCAACCCGTATGATGAGCAAGGAACACAGTTAATCAAACTAGCAGAACAGTATATTGCTCTACGTAAGTTCGCGGCACACGCACATCGTTCAAACTTTGTTAACGAAGATACTAGCAAGCTAGTAGGATTAGCAGAAGAACGTGCATTACAAATTGGCAAAGCAATGAAGTCTGGAAAAGGACTTGCCGAAATGGCTGCACTAACTGGTGTAGATGATACAGATAGATTAAACAAAGCTAAAGGCGACTTTACTCGTAAAACGATAAACACAGCGGTTGAGTCTGCTATGCCATATGTGCTACAATTACTAGACCAGCAGCAATTAAAGGAAAGCGCAGACAATGGCTTAATTGAATTAGCGGCTGCAATCGAAGCGTTCCCTACTGTGGAAATTTCTAAGATGGATGATGCAGATCCAAACCATCCTAAAAACTTAGAGTTCTCAGGTAGCGATGTAAGAAATAAACACGTTGCTCAATACTTGGCAAAGCATATGGTCAATCCAGATTTGCGTTCCAAGGTTGAACAACTATTAAGTAACTATGATAGTTACGAGTCAGACCAAAAAGATACAGTTGTTGAACTGTTACGAAATCTGATTCGCAAGGCCAAAGTTATAAATAACGAACAAGTTATTAACAGCAGTGTTAGTAACGACGTACTGAGCAGTATATCAGAAGAGATTTCAAAATTTACTGCGTCAACTATTTTAGCCAAATAAGGTCAAGAGCGTTGACACTAGGCAGGTTAACCTAGTACAATTGTTAATACTTACACAGTTAATTACATCGTGTAAGTGTTATCCAGGCAAACACATAGTCCAATATTGGCTAATACTAAAGGAAATTAAAAATGGCAACACTAGCAGAAATTCGTGCTAAACTTCAAGCACAAGAAGACAAGAGCAAAGACCGTGGCGGCAAGTCCGGCGGCGGCGATAACTCAATTTACGCTTTCTGGAACATCCCAGAAGGTTCAACAGCAGTACTTCGCTTTTTACCTGACGCAGACGAAAGCAACACTTTCTTCTGGAGAGAGCGTCAAATCATCAACATCCCATTCGCAGGCGTTAAAGGCGGCGACTCTAAACCAGTCGTAGTCAAAGTACCTTGCGTCGAAATGTGGGGTGAAACTTGCCCAGTACACGCAGTAATTCGTCCGTGGTTCAAAGATCCACGTATGGAAGATATGGGCCGTAAGTACTGGAAGAAGCGTTCATATTTGTTCCAAGGTACAGTACCAACTAACCCATTGGCAGATGACGTTTCAGAGAATCCAATCCGTCGATTCATTATCAACCCAAGCATTTTCGGCATCATCAAGTCAGCTTTGATGAATCCTGAAATGGAAGAATTGCCAACAGATTACATCCAAGGTACAGACTTCCGTTTGGTTAAGACAGCTAAAGGCGGATACGCAGACTACTCAACTTCAACTTGGGCACGTAAAGAACGTAGCTTGAATGAACAAGAGTTAGGTGCAATTGCACAGCACGGTCTATACAACCTAAATGACTTCTTGCCTAAGAAGCCAAATGCAGAAGAACTCAACGCTATCGTTGAAATGTTCGAAGCATCAGTTGACGGTGAATTGTATGACCCAGCACGTTGGGCACAGTTCTACAAGCCAGCAGGTTACCGTGACGAGTCAGGTCCTACAGCAGGCACCGCAGCTCCAGCAGCCGCTGCACCAGTAGCTAAGGCAGCTCCTGCACCAACAGCATCAGACACCCCAGCGTGGGAAGACGATGCCGCAGAAGCAGCAGCATCTATTGCACCAGTTGCAGCAGCACCAGCAGCAGGCGCAAAGCCTAGTGTTGATGACTTGTTGTCAATGATTCGCAATCGTAAAACGGCGTAAACAAACACACGATAGGGATAG
>Ga0208916_10001415_pt1 | contig 10309 bp, 8 predicted proteins | sample DEB19_08_DNA_5_FD_184523 | JGI IMG/M metagenome (GOLD analysis project Ga0208916, IMG submission 184523) | Aqueous microbial communities from the Delaware River and Bay under freshwater to marine salinity gradient to study organic matter... | ecosystem: Environmental > Aquatic > Marine > Coastal... | reverse complement strand
GTGCCTGCTGCGTTGTCCCAGATGCCTGCCATGAAGAGTCGGTCAAAGCCGCCAAAGTAGGCATTGCCTTCTGTGAAAGCCAAGCTGTAACCGTAGATGAACCACAGCACAACGATCAGCGAGAAAGTGACCATGACTTGCATGAGCACTGACAGCATGTTTTTGCTGCGAACCAAGCCACCGTAAAACAGCGCAAGACCAGGGACAACCATCAAGATGACCAAAATCGTCGAGGTCATCATCCAGGCGGTGTCGCCTTTGTTGGGAACGGCAACTGGTGCTGCTTCAGCAGCAGGTGCAGCCACAGCCGCGGCAGGTGCCGTGGCAGCAGCGGGAGCTGCATCAGCCGGTTTGGCTTCAGCAGGCGCGGCAACAGAAGTCGCAGCAGGGGCGGCCGCAGGTGCTTGTGCCATGACGGCGACACCTGTGGTCAGCAAACTCAACCCGAGGGCAAGGCTGGCAAGTAGTTTTTTCATGTCGATGTTCTCTTTATGGGTGGAGGCTGAGCCTTACAGCGCTTCTTTACCGGTTTCACCGGTACGGATGCGCACGACCTGCTCGAGGTTGTAAACGAAGACCTTGCCGTCACCGATCTTGCCGGTGCGGGCTGCGCCTTCGATGGCTTCGATCACGCGATCGACCAGCTCGTCAGAGACGGCGGCTTCGATCTTGACCTTTGGCAGGAAGTCGACGACGTATTCAGCGCCGCGGTACAGCTCTGTGTGCCCTTTTTGGCGACCGAAACCTTTGACTTCGGTGACCGTGATGCCTTGGACGCCAATGCCGGAGAGGGCTTCGCGCACCTCGTCGAGCTTGAACGGTTTGATGATGGCCGTGACAAGTTTCATGTTCGTTTTCTCCTTTTTATGAAAAAAGCGGAGCGGCTGTAGCCGCTCCTGCCGGGTTTAGATGGCTTTGGTGATCATGGCGATGAAAGTGCCTTTGTTGATGGAGGCAGTGCTACTTGGGAACTTGTAGCTGTTTAGCTTGTTTGCGCCAACGTAAGAGCCCGTGAAGGACATGCCATCGCCGAGGTCGTAAGAAGCGCCGACGCTGTAGTCCGTGTAGTTGACCATGCCGTCAACAGTTTTGGCGGCGCTGGTGAACATGGTGCTGCCAACGGATGCCTTGAGCGTGACTTTAGGCATGATTTCTTGCGCAAAAGCCAAGTTAAAGTAACCTGTGTTGCGACCGTTTGAGTTCAGGTAACCCGTGCCAAAGTAGCCTTTAGAGACCGTGTTGGAGTACTTGGCCGTGACTGGGCCGTAGCTAGCAGCGGCATAGATTTCAGTCGTGTTGGCTGCCGTGGCGCCTGGATAAATGTAAGCCAGTGCACCGACGTCCATGCCGAAATCACCCAACGGGAATTTATAACCACCGTACAGATCGACTTCCAGATTGGCAGTGTTGGATTTCGGATCCTTGAAGTTGACCGTCGAGTTCCAGTTGCCCACGTAAAAACCGTTCGGGTTCGCGTAGTCAACACCGCCTTGCAGCGCTGGCTTGAAACCATTTGTTTTAGAGGTGTCTTGATCTTGGCCGCGGTATTTGTAGTTGCTGACGGCCGAGATGTTGTACGAGATAGGGTCCACGGGCGCTGCTGGTGCGGCGGTTTGGGCGAAAGCTGAACCGGACAGGGCAACGAGAACAGCGAGAGTGACTTGAGCGGGTGCGAATTTCATGGAAATCTCCGAGTGGTGAAAAAATGAGGGGTACTCCGTTTCTTTAGCATTTAGCGTGCCACCATACAAATGAGTTCTTACGCGATACAGTTGTCAAATTAAAGCTCGACATTTGCATCCTTTCGGCATCTTCATTTTTTAGCACCAAAAATGTGCGCCAAAGCATGTGCTTATTTGGTGCGCACCAAGGAGTCAACCTCATCATGAGCCTTTCTTTAGTGCATAGCCGCGCCCTTTTGGGTTTGCAAGCCCGGCCGGTCGTCGTTGAGGTGCATTTGGCCAACGGGCTGCCGAGCTTCACGCTGGTCGGTTTGGCCGACACCGAAGTGAAAGAAGCGCGCGAACGGGTTCGCTCGGCCATTCAAAACAGCGGTCTGGAGTTTCCGGGTAACAAACGCATCACGGTGAACTTGGCGCCGGCTGATTTGCCGAAAGATTCCGGGCGCTTTGACCTGCCGATTGCACTCGGCATCTTGGCGGCCAGTGGCCAGCTAGACGCCAGCAAACTCGCCGGCTATGAGTTTGCCGGTGAGTTGTCTTTGGGCGGCGACTTGCGGCCGGTGCGCGGTGCACTGGCCATGAGCCTGGCCTTGGCGTCAGAGGCTGGCAGCAAAAGGGCGCAACTGGTGTTGCCTGAAGGCAGCGCCCAAGAAGCCGCCTTGGTGCCCGATGTGCGCATTTACCGTGCGCTGCATTTGCTCGACGTCGCCAAACAGTTTTTGCCGGGCGATGTGCCGCCAGAAGCCGACGACGGCTGGGTTCGCGTCGCCACCACCGACAAACCCGGCGAAGCGCATTACCCCGACTTGGCCGACGTGAAAGGCCAGGCCGCCGCCAAGCGCGCGCTTGAAATTGCGGCGGCAGGCGGTCATTCGCTGTTGTTGATGGGCGCACCAGGCTCCGGCAAGTCGATGCTGGCGCAGCGCTTTGCGGGCTTGCTGCCGGCGATGACCACGCAAGAAGCGCTGGAGAGCGCGGCCATCGCTTCGCTGGGCGGTCGCTTTTCTTTAGACCGTTGGGCCGTGCGCCCGACCTGCTCGCCGCACCACACCGCCAGCGCGGTGGCCTTGGTCGGCGGCGGCTCGCCACCCCGGCCTGGCGAAATATCGCTGGCGCATTGCGGCGTGCTTTTTTTAGACGAGCTGCCCGAATTCCCCAGAGCAGCCCTCGAAGCCCTGCGCGAACCATTGGAAACCGGCTGCATCACGATTTCCCGCGCCGCACAACGGGCTGAGTTTCCGGCGCGCTTTCAACTCATTGCTGCGATGAACCCTTGCCCCTGCGGCTACCTAGGCTCCAGCCTGCGCGCCTGCCGCTGCTCACCCGAACAAGTGGCGCGCTACCAAGGCAAGCTCAGCGGCCCCTTGATCGACCGGATTGATCTGCATGTGGAAGTCGGTGCGCTGGCGGCCCACGAACTCATCAATACCCCCGCCGGCGAAGGCACGGCCAGCATCCGCCAACGCGTGGTCGCCGCGCGAGATCGCGCCGTCAGCCGCCAAGGCAGCGCCAACCAAGCGCTGGAAGGACAGGCCATCGACGCCCAGTGCCAGCTGGAAGCAGCCACGGCGACCTTTCTGAACACGGCAGCCAGCCGGCTCGGCTGGTCAGGCCGCAGCATTCACCGCTGTTTGAAAGTGGCACGCACCATCGCTGATTTAGGCGGCGCCGCGCAAGTCGATGTCGGCCATGTGGCCGAGGCGGTGCAGTACCGGCGGGCCTTGAAAGGGGTTTGATCAGAGGTTGTTGCTGGCGCGCGGCGGAACACGCCGCGCCACCTGCCCCGGCGCATCATCGGACGCCGGCACGGCACCCAAGGCGTGGCGCTGACCATTGCAAACCTCATGGCTGATCGCTAGGTTCTCTTGGTGCGAGTTGCCGCCTTCGCTCAAGGGCTGGATGTGTTCCAGCGTGGCCGCCGGCTGCAGCACATGCTCACCGCAGACCCAGCACGGCACCACGCCGTGCAACTGGCGGGCGATGGTCTTGTAGATCTTGTCGCGGGTCAGACCGAGTCGGCTCATCAGGCGCTCACAAGTTCGGGGCCAGCAAGCGCTCTAGGTCAGCGGCTTTGAGTCCGCGCCGTTTGGCCAGGTCTTGCAGCTGGTCATCGCCGATTTTGCCGACGTTGAAATAGACGCTGTCCGGATGGCTCAGGTAAAAACCGCTGACGCTGGCAGCCGGTGTCATGGCCAGACTTTCGGTCAAGGCCATGCCGACGTCGTCGGCCTTGAGCAGGTCGAACATGGCTTCTTTGACGCTGTGGTCTGGACACGCCGGGTAGCCGGGCGCCGGGCGAATGCCCAGGTATTTTTCGCTGATCATGTCGTCGGTGCTCAACGCTTCGTCGGCAGCGTAACCCCACAGGTCTTGCCGCACACGCTTGTGCATGGCTTCGGCAAAGGCTTCGGCCAAACGGTCGGCCAGCGCTTTGAGCATGATCGACGAGTAGTCGTCGTGGTCGTCCTGAAAGTACTTCTCTTTTTTCTCTGCGCCAATGCCGGTGGTGACGGCAAACACGCCGATGTAGTCGGGCAGCATGAAGGTGTTGTGGCCTTCTGCGCCGGCATGGCCTGCGCGCACCGCTTTGACTTCGGCCGACAGCACTTTGGGCGCGATGAAGTCGGCCAAGCAGCGGCTTGGCCGCATGTGCATCTTGCCGTCTGCGCCTTCAACCGCGGTTTTTTCGGTTTGCTGGCGCAGACCGTGCCAAGTCATCGCGACTTCGTGGCGGCTCTCGTCGGTGTAAATCTCGATGTCGTCGCCCACGCTGTTGGCCGGGTAAAGCGCGATGACGCCATTGGCCGTGAGCCAGCGACCGTCGATCAAACGCTTGAGCATGCGTTGTGCATCGGCATAGACGCGCACGGCTTCGGTGCCAACGACTTCGTCTTTCAAGATCGCCGGGAATGGGCCGGCCAAATCCCACGTCTGGAAAAACGGACCCCAATCGATGTACTGCGCCAACTCTGCCAAGTCGAAATTTTTGAAGACACGGCGGCCGATGAATTTTGGCACCGGCGGCGTGTAGTGCGCCCAGTCGATCGGCGTGGCATTGGCGCGGGCTTTGGCCAGCGGCCACATCGGGATTTGTTTTTTGTTGGCGTGTTGCTCGCGCACTTTGACGTAATCAGCGTTGAGGTCGTCGATGTACTTGGTCGCGTTGTCAGACAGCAGGCTTTGTGCCACGCTGACACTGCGGGAAGCATCCGGCACATAGACCACAGGGCCTTCATAGTGCGGCGAAATTTTGACCGCCGTGTGGACGCGGCTGGTGGTCGCGCCGCCAATCAATAGCGGGATTTTCTTCAGGCGGAAGTGGTCGTCCTTCTGCATCTCAGCCGCCACGTACTGCATCTCTTCCAAGCTTGGGGTGATCAAACCGGAAAGGCCGACGATGTCAGCACCTTCGGCCTTGGCGCGCGCCAAAATTTCATGGCAGGGCACCATCACGCCCATGTTGACGACTTCAAAGTTGTTGCATTGCAAAACCACCGTGACGATGTTTTTGCCGATGTCATGCACGTCACCCTTGACGGTGGCGATGATGATCTTGCCCTTGGTTTTGACGTCGGCACCGGCGGCTTCAAGGAGCAGCTTTTCGGCTTCGATATAGGGCAGCAAATGCGCCACGGCTTGCTTCATGACGCGGGCGCTTTTCACCACCTGCGGCAAAAACATCTTGCCTTGGCCGAACAAATCGCCGACCACGTTCATGCCGTCCATCAACGGGCCTTCAATGACATGAAGCGGCCTGCCGCCGTCGGCCTGAATCGCTTGCCAGACTTCTTCGGTGTCTTCGGTGATGAACTCGTTCATGCCGTGCACCAGCGCATGGCTGAGCCGCGCCCGCACGGGCAGGCCGCGCCATTCGTTGCGCTTGCTGTCGTCCTTGGCACCGCTCTGAGCGGTTTCGGCGACTTCAATCAAACGCTCGCCCGGCGTTAACTCGGCTTCACCTGGCTTGTAGATGGGCGTGCGGTTCAGCACCACGTCTTCGACCCGCTCGCGCAGCACCGGCTCTAGGTCGTCATAGACGCCGACCATGCCGGCGTTGACGATGCCCATGTCCATGCCGGCCTGAATCGCGTGGTACAAAAAGACCGTGTGAATGGCTTCGCGAACCGGGTCGTTGCCGCGAAAGCTGAAAGACACGTTGGAGACACCGCCAGAGACTTTGGCGCCCGGCAAGTTGGCCTTGATCCAGCGCGTCGCGTTGATGAAATCAACCGCGTAGTTGTTGTGCTCTTCGATGCCGGTGGCGATGGCAAAGATGTTCGGGTCAAAAATAATGTCTTCAGGCGGGAAGTCGAGTTCGTCGACCAGCACCCGATAAGCGCGCTCGCAGATTTCAATCTTGCGCTGGTAGGTGTCAGCCTGACCTTGTTCATCAAAAGCCATGACCACTGCCGCTGCGCCATAGCGCTTGAGCAACTTGGCTTGGTATTTGAAAGGCTCAAGCCCCTCTTTCATGGAAATGGAATTGACGATGCCCTTGCCCTGAATGCAACGCAGGCCGGCCTCGATCACGCTCCACTTGGAGCTGTCGATCATGATGGGCACGCGCGAAATATCGGGTTCGCTGGCGATCAGGTTCAGGAAACGCACCATGGCCGCTTGGCTGTCAAGCATCGCCTCGTCCATGTTGATGTCGATGATCTGCGCGCCATTCTCAACCTGCTGCCGAGCCACCACCAACGCTTGCTCAAAGTCGCCATTCAAAATCAGGCGGGCAAAGGCTTTGGAGCCGGTGACGTTGGTGCGTTCGCCAATGTTGACGAAGAGGGAATCGGCGCCGATGGAAACTGGCTCGAGGCCGGACAGCTTCATGGGCGGCACGTGAAAGGACGTGCTTGCTGCGGCAGCATCGATTGCGGAAATAGGGGCGGAATTCGAAGACATGGACTCACCTTGGGACAAAGGTGAGCGTGGTTGCGGGAATCTACTCCCAAGCCTGACGAAACGTAAGTTTCGCTGCAACGCTCCTCGGGAAGGCGCTTATTTTAACCGGCTCATGGATCGCGCAGCAACAACAGCATCTGCTCGACCGCGTAGCCGCAATCACGCGGCCCACGCAAACAGTGTTGGGCGATGGGCTCGACGGCGACCGTTTGGGTCGGCATGTCGGGGCGATCGACCCGCAGTTGTCCCGGCGCGGTGACGGTCACGCTGTAGGCTGGGTACTGGCCGGTGATCTTTCCGGACAGCAACACATCCCAAGAGGGCGGCTGTTGGCCGCAAGCCACCAGCACGGTGGCGGCTGCGGCCAGCAGCAGGCAACGCCAGTGCGTCAAGCCGCCTCTTTGTAGAACCCGCCCGATGTCACGCCGCGTGGGCCGAGCGGCGCCACCGCTTGGTGAATCGCCCCAATATGCTCGGGCGTGGTGCCGCAGCAGCCGCCCACGATGTTGACCAAGCCTTCTAGCGCGAACTCACGCAGCAAACGGCTGGTGACGTCGGGCGTTTCGTCAAAGCCGGTGTCGCTCATAGGGTTGGGCAAACCGGCGTTCGGGTAGCAACTGATGTAGGTGTCGCCAGCAACGCGGGCCAGTTCCTGAATGTAGGGACGCATGAGCGTGGCACCCAACGCGCAGTTCAGGCCGATGGCCAGCGGCTGCGCATGGCGCACGCTGTGCCAGAAAGCCGTCACGGTCTGGCCACTCAAGATGCGGCCCGACGCATCGGTCACGGTGCCGCTGATGATCAGCGGCAAGCGCTCGCCAGAGTTGTCAAAGTACTCGTCGATCGCAAACAACGCGGCCTTGGCGTTCAGCGTGTCAAAAATGGTTTCGACCAGCAGCACATCGCTACCGCCTTTGACCAGCGCTTCGGTCTGCTCGTAATAGGCTTTGCGCAGTTCTTCAAAGCTGGTGTTGCGGGCGCCGGGGTCATTCACATCCGGGCTGATGCTGGCGGTTTTAGGCGTCGGGCCAAGAGCGCCGACGACAAAACGCGGTTTGTCAGGGGTTGAGAATTTGTCACAAGCGGCGCGGGCAATGCGCGCTGATTCGTAGTTCATCTCGATCGCCAGATCCGCCATGTCGTAGTCGGCCTGGGCCACGGTGGTGGCACCAAAGGTGTTGGTCTCGATCATGTCGGCACCGGCAGCCAGATAGCCTTCGTGGATGTCCTGAATCACATCCGGACGGGTCAGGCTCAAGAGCTCGTTGTTGCCCTTGACGTCTTTGTGAAAGTCTTTAAAACGCTCGCCACGGTACTGCGCTTCATTCAGTTTGAAGCGCTGGATCATGGTGCCCATCGCGCCGTCAAGAATAGCGATGCGTTTTTCAAGAATGGCGGGCAAGGCCTGGCCGCGGGTGTAGTTAAAGGCTTTCATGCGGGCTATTGTAGAAAGTTGCTGAAAAACAGCGCCACCTGCTCACAAACTCACTTCATCCACCTTGTACGAAAACAACCAGTCGTAGCGAGCCCTGACTTTTTCTTCGCTCCACTCGCGTGCGACGTAGTCGGCTGCGCCCGCCGAATGCGCCAGCGCAGGATTGTGAAAGCGGCGGGCGTTTTCTGACGAGCCGCGCACCACGCGAGAGGTCCGCTCCATGCGGGCTGACTCGAAAGCCTGCAAGGCCAAGGGAAGATCGCGTTGAACTGCGCTGAGTTTTTCGCTGAGACACCGCGCCAGCACAAAGCCATCTTCAATGGCCATCGCCGCACCCGAGGCCAGCAGAGGCAAGGTGGGGTGTGCCGCGTCGCCCAGCAGCACGGCTCGGCCAGCGATCCACGTTGCCATGGGTTCACGGTGCATCAAGGCCCACTTGAACGGCACTTCCAGCGCATGAATAAAGGTCTGCACATCCTCGTGCCAACCCTTGAAATCGGCCAGACAGTCTTCCACCCGTCCCTGCACCGCCCAAGACTCCACTTGCCAATCGTCTTTTTCGACAATGCCAACAAAGTTGATCAACTCACCGCCGCGCAATGGGTAGTGAATGACATGCGCACCGGGTCCGACCCAATTGAAGGCTTGCGAGCCGCATAAATGCGCTGGCAACTTGTGTGCAGGTATGACGCCGCGCCAAGCACGGCAGCCTGAGAAAACAGCCGCACCGTCGCCAAACAAACTGGCGCGTATTTTCGAGTGCACGCCATCAGCACCGACCAGCACATCACCCATCACGGTGTCGCCATCGGCCAATTGAACCCGTACCTGTCCGCCTGGCACGTCGAGAGCATCCTGCGTGACCGCCACACATTTGGCGCCTAGCCGAATCGCATCGGGCTGCAGCTTCATGACGGCTTTGGCCAGCACATCCTGCAAATCCATACGGTGCATGGTGACGTAGGGGTAACCGTAGCGCTCAATCGACTCAGCACCCAAGTCAAACAGTGTCCAGCTTTGGCCAGAATTCCACAACCGAACCTGCTTGCCAGACGCCACGCACGCCAGCGTCAGCAGCGCGTCTTTCAGGCCCAACTGAAACAAAGTCCGCGTGGCATTCGGACTGAGTTGCACGCCCGCGCCGACCTCGCGAAGTTCTGTGGCTTGCTCCAGCACCTGCACGTCAATGCCCTGGTGTAGCAGCGCCAGCGCCGCCGTCAAGCCGCCAATACCGCCGCCTGCAATGATGACTTTCATGTGATTCGACCTGCCTCGTTTTTAATGTGTGGGGAAAAATGCAGCTGCAAAAGTAGATGGCCTATCGGGAATTCCCTAGCTGGTCTTATGACCCGAGTCATAGCATGCTAACGGTACTGAGATGGCTGGCGAACGTCAAGCTACAACGCGACCCTTTTACCTTGAGACCCGCCATGCCCATCACTGCCAACGTCACCTCCTCGCAACATCACAGCACCGCCCATTATTTTCTGGAGGGGCTGACAGAACTGGGGATCGATTACGTTTTCTCTAACTTGGGGACCGACCATGTGTCCTTGATCGAGGAGCTGGCGCGTTGGGATCAGGCAGGACGGACGCACCCCGAGATGCTGTTGTGCCCGCATGAAAATGTCGCCATGCACATGGCCGCTGGCTACGCCGCCATGACGGGTCGCGGACAGGCTGTCATGGTGCATGTTGATGCCGGCACCGCCAACTCGGCGATGGGCATGCACAACATGTTTCGCGGCCGGCTGCCGGTGATGCTGATCGCCGGCAAAGCGCCGTTCAGCCTGCGCGGCGAGATGACAGGCTCACGCGACAACTACGTGCACTTTGTGCAAGACCCCTTTGACATCGCCAGCCTGGTTCGGCCGTACGTGAAATGGGAATACTCGCTGCCCAGCGGCGTCGTGGCCAAAGAGGCCTTGCGGCGCGGTCACTCAATGATGCAAAGCGACCCCCAAGGCCCTGTCTACATGACCCTGCCCCGCGAAGTTCTGGCCGAGCAGGTGGCGCCGCAACACGGCCGCAGTTTCAATGCCGGCAAGTACGGTGCCGTTTGCGCTGGCGGCATTGACGAGGCCTCGGCCTTGGCCATCGCCGAGGAACTGATGGCCGCCAACGCACCGATGGCGATCACAGCGTACCTAGGCCGTAAGGCCGAAGCGGTCACCGCGTTGGAAGATTTGGCGTTGCTGTGCGGCGTGCGTGTCTTCGAGTTCAGTCCGAGCTTTCTCAGCATCTCTCGGGAGTCGCCTTGCTTTGCTGGCTTTGACGCCAGCCAAGCGTT
>Ga0208916_10001414_pt1 | contig 10321 bp, 13 predicted proteins | sample DEB19_08_DNA_5_FD_184523 | JGI IMG/M metagenome (GOLD analysis project Ga0208916, IMG submission 184523) | Aqueous microbial communities from the Delaware River and Bay under freshwater to marine salinity gradient to study organic matter... | ecosystem: Environmental > Aquatic > Marine >... | reverse complement strand
AAGGCTTCCTTGAACCTATTATACTGCCTGTCGGTCATCCCTGCGACGAAGTGCCCAGGACCTCCACCCATCTCCATGTAGGTCGCGCCGCCGATCTTGGCCTTCTTCCCAAGGGCTGATTCGGTCAGTTCAAGTCGCTTCATATGCCAGTTGATGGCGCGGGCGACGACATGCACGATGGATTCATCCGCCATCCGCTGAATGTCTTGCGGCTCACGCGCAAAGTGTTGCTTGTTTTTGGCGCAAAACTTTGCGACACTACTTCGCATGAGCACTCCACTTGACATTGAAGTACGCGCTGCCCTAGAGCAAAAGCGCGGCGCCTGGAAGCGGGTGGCAGCCGACGCTGGCGTCTCCTATTCTTGGATTTCGCAGTTCGTGCGCAACAAGATTCCGAACCCTGGATACGCCACGCTGGTGCGGCTGCGCGACGAACTTGCGAAGCAGGCCCGTGAGGCCGCCTGATGCCGCAAGCCCTCACCACCGCGCAGGCGGCCGTGCTGGCGTTCATCGTCACCCACCAGGGCGCACATCAGCGCCACGGAAGACCCAACTCGCGGCATCTTCGCTGGTACTCCACCAGCAGCGCCCTGCGAACCAACTCCATCAACTCCCGCAGCTTGAATGCTGCCCACTGATCGTCGTCAACCATGACTCACCCCTTTGGTTATGAGCGCGAAGCAGAGTTCAGCCGAGCGCCGAATCCCGACCGCCAGTTCGTTGAAGTCCGGCCGCTGCTGACCCCTGATCTGTGCGCCTGGCTGGATTCCAAGTGCGCGGTGGCAAGCAAGAAACGCGGCATGCGCGTTGACCGCGCCACGATGGTCAAGGAGCTTCTGGCGGAAATGGCGCGACAGGACTACGAGGACGCCAGTGTGTTGCTGCGCGTCGTTGGCCTCAATCCGACCTTCATGGATGGGGGTGAAGCGTGATGAGCGATCTGCTTGATGGCGTGCCGCTGATGTCGCTGCAGCGTGCCGCTGGCGATCAGGCCGGCGCTGCCTGCTTGGCCAAGGCCGAGCGCGACCGCCAATTCGACACTGATGGTGCAGCCAAGTTCATCCTGGGATGGCTTGCCAAGCATGGCCCGCAGGCCGGCGAGAAGCTGACCAACGCCGCAATGATGCATGGCTACCGCCCGCACGACCAACGCGCCTTTGGCCCGGTCTACGCCGGCCTGGCGCGGCGCGGCGCGATCAAGTGCTTGGGGTTCTGCGAGCGTCAAAAGGGCCATGGCACATCCGGCGGCCGGATTTGGAGCTTGGCATGAAGCGCGAACCCAAGGTTTACCCGCCGGGATGGTTCTCTGAGCCGGTGTTTGCGTGGTGGCCAAATTTCCGCTCTGCCATCACGCCTGCCATGAGCGAGGGCAAAGCAAAGGCCCTGGTTGCCGCTGCCGCTGCAGGCGCTGAAGTGCGCGCCGCCGGCAAGGGCTGGGGAAACGGGACCATGCCGCACCTGCAGAAGCCGCTGATAAAGGAAGGCGCATGAATTACTGGCCCCGCTGGATCGGCGCCATCAAGAAGCGAACAGCCACGCTGTCGCTGATGGAAATGGGCGCCTATGACCGGCTGCTTGACCACTACTACGCCGAGGAACAGCCGTTGCCGTCCGATCTGGACGAGTGTTGCCGCATCGCAGCAGCGCTGACCAAGGACGAGCGCAAGGCGGTGGAGAAAGTGCTGGCCAAGTTCTTCACGTTGGAGGCGGCCGGCTTTCGCAACCAGCGCGCCGACGAAGAAATCCTGCTGGCGCTTCCGAAGATCGCAGCAGCCAAAGCCAACGGGTCCAAAGGTGGGCGCCCAAAGGGTTCACCAAATAAACCCGGTGGGTTTCCTTTGGGTAACCCGCCAGCAACCCAGGTAGAACCTACAGCGAAAGCTCCCCATCCACAGAGTCAGAAAAACCAGTCTGAGGACGGGGAACTACGCGACCCGCCCGGACTTCCCGACCTTGAAGGCCACACTCCAACGCCGGGCGGTGCGGCCTGCCGAGCGATCAAAGCCGCCGGAATCCCCGACGTGAACCCATCGCACCCGGACCTGCAGCGCCTGCTGGCAGCCGGCGTCACGCCCCAGGATCTGGCCGACACCGCTGCGGTGCTTGTGCTCAAGGGCAAAAGCTCCTTCGCCTACCTGCTGAAAACCGTCGAAGGCCAGCGCGTCGATGCAGCAGCCAAGGCGGCGATTCCTGCCGCAGTGGCGCCACTCGGCCCGACTGTGCCAAGCAGCGCGGCCGACAAGACCGCCGAACTGCTGCGGCAGCAGTCTGAGCGTGAAGCAACAAAGCCGCCTGCCGAGTTCTTGGCACTGGCCCGCCGAGCGGTGAGGACAGCATGAGCCCCGAAGTCAAAGCCGACATGGCCACGGTTGCCCGCTACCGCCAAACCCGTGGCAAGGCAGATCCGGGCGAGTACATGGCCTACATGAAGGCCCGCGAGCGCTTGGCCAAGGTGAACCTTGAAAGCCTGTCTGCAGGCCAGCGCGGGTTCATGGCGGCCAGCCGCACCGGGTTGCCGGCCACCAGCGTGGAGCCTGCCAAGTGAGCGCCGAAGACGCCGACGAAACCCGCGTGACGTGCAACCGCTGCGCCTGGTACGTGGACGGCCGCCAGTGCCGCCGTGCCCAGCAGGCTGGCCTGTCGCGCCGCGAGCCGTTCGCCTACATCGGGCGCACCTTCGCTGCGATGTTGCAGCACTGCAGCGGGTTCGCAGATCGCGCCCAGCGCAAGGGGGCCGCATGAGCGATCCGGTCTGCCCACTCTGCAAAGGAGCCCACACCTTGAGCCGTTGCCCTGGATGGCTGATGAAGGAGCGCAAGCGTGGCTGAACGCGAACCCGTTGACCCACAAGTTGCGGTGGACTTCATCCTGAAGCACGCGCCGGTGTACGCCAAGGCCAAGGCCGAGCGTGTGTACCTTGAACATTTTAGAAAGTCGAAGAAGGCGCTGCTGATGAAGGATGCCGAAGTGGACGGCGCCAAGACTTCAGCCGCCCAGGAGACGGTGGCCTACGCGGACCCGGCGTACATGGAACTGCTGGTTGCGCTGCGCGATGCCACCTACCGCGAAGAAGCCGAGAAGTGGCGGCTGACCGCAGCCAGCGCTTCGATTGAAATTTGGCGCACTGACAGCGCGAACAACCGCAATCAGGACCGGGCCACGCGATGACTGCTGCCGACACCATCAAACGCGAGCAAGCCGCCGCAGCCCGCAAGGCGCTGGAAAACCGGCTGGCGCTGCACTTGCGCGCCCACAAGATTCCGCACACCCGCGAAGCCAGGTTGCCGGGCCGCCTGTTCCGTTGGGACTTTGCCTTCCCCGAGCACAAGCTGATGGTTGAAGTGCATGGCGGGATCTGGCGCACCAAGGGCGCGCACAACACCGGCACGGCCATCAAGCGCGATGCAGAGAAAGGCGCCTATGCCGCCGGCCTGGGCTGGCGCACGTTCGCAGTCACTGGCGATCAGATCGACAGCGGGAAGGCAGTTGAGTGGATCAAAACAGCCTTGGGGATGGCATGAGCCCGACCTACTTTTCCGACGAAGCCAAGCGCCTGTGCGATGCGCTGACGCCCAGCCAGCGCGACGTGCTGTTGCTGCTGGCCAAAGGGCTGACCCGCAATGACGCCGCCCGGCGGCTGGGCATTGCCCGCAGCACTCTGGACGGCCATCAGAAGGCCATTCATCGCGTGCTGGACGTGGAAACCACCATTGAGTCGGCTGTGATTGCCGCGAAGGCTGGTCTGGTATGAAGCGCAGCGGCTTCAAGGTGCAGCGCCCGCCCGGCGCTCGGCTGGCGAAGGTGGCCAAGCAGATCAGCGCCGACTACACCCTGCAGCCCAGGCCGGTTGTGCGCGCCGAGCCGAACGCCGGCCACCGCCACCGCGCCGTGCCCAAGGATGCGCCGCTGCAGCACGAAGGGTACATGGCCCTGGTGCGGCGCCTGCCCTGCATCCGGTGTGGCGTGGTGGGATTCAGCCAGTTCTGCCATGCCGACGAAGGCAAGGGCATGGGTCTGAAAACAGATTGCCGCCTGGGCTGGCCCGGCTGCGGGCCGCGTGATGCGGACACGCCCGGCTGTCACTGGTACGTGGGCACCAGCGGGCGCATGGGCAAGGAAGCCCGGCGCCAGTTTGAAGCAATGGCCGGCCGCGAAACCCGCGAAGCCATCCGCAGTTTGGGCCAGTGGCCCGCAACCCTGCCCGCATGGGCTGAAGATGAGGCACTTGCGTGACGACATACGAAGATCGCCCAGGGCTGGCCGAGCGCTACACCCGCGCAATCGACAGCAACCACCTTGAGGTCAAGCCCATCGAGCGCGGGGCCGTTGACTACCTGATCGCTGCCGGCTGGGTAGCCGATGGCCTGGGCGTGATGCTGTTCCGGCTGCGCAGCGAGTTCGATGCGGTGCGCGCCGAACAGCGCCAGGCTGAGCGAAACCTGATCGCGGCCGAAGCGCTGGCCAAGCACGGCACCGATCTGGCCAAGGCCATCGCGCACCAAGCCGCCGAAGATGCGGCCTTGACGGCGCGGGCCTTGATCCTGATCCACCTGAAATCACTTGCGCCGACCAAGGAAGCGCTGGGCAAGTTCGCCGCACTGCTGGCCACGCGAGAGCGCTACATGAAGCCCGATGCGGCCGTAGCCAAGATTGCCGGCCGGGCGCTGGACTGGTGGCTGGACCCGCTGTGCCCTGCCTGCAACGGCACTGGCGCCACCGGTGCGCTGGGCCAGCCTCGCACGATCTGCACCGCCTGCCACGGCAGCAAGGTGCGGCAGGTTCGCCTGGCGCCCGACGAAGCCGGCCACCAGTTCGGCAAGGGCTTGATGAACCGCATGGACGCCAAGTGCGATCTAGTGGCCGGCAAGATGCGCCGGTTTCTTGCAGAAGGGAGTCGGCCATGAGCCAGAAATTGAATGACGAACTCACACCCGCAGAGATTGAGGCAGCGACCGGCAAGAAGCGGCCAGCGGCGCAGGCTGCGGAGCTTGCAAAGCGCGGCATTGCTTACGGCTTCACCGGCCACCCTCAACTCTTGCGCCAAAGCCACACGCCGGCCACCACCAGCAGCACCAGGCCGCCAGGCGCCGTCGCCACTGCGACGGCCACGAAGCCCACGGCGACGAACAGCCCGGCCCAATTCACAGCGCACCCGCCAGTTCGCGGCGAACCTCGGCCTTGACTTCCTTGGGTGCCGTGCGCTCGATGCGCGTCACCTTGTCTTCGCGCATGGCGTTGACCCGCTTCAGCAGTTGGCCCATGGATATTTTTATGGGCGACTCGGGGTTGGCGGTGTTCCAGTCGATCACGTCTTGGCGGGCGTCCGCCTTGGCGGCCTCGTCCTTGTCGAAGATCGCCCGCGCCCACTTGTCGGCAATCTCGGACTCGCGCATCTTGTTCAAGCCCACCAACTGCTGCACGTCGCGGGTGGCCTGCTGGACCTTGGCCACGTCGTTGGGCTGGAACCCGATGGCCTTGACGAAGGTGTCATAGCCGTCCACGTCGATCACCTTGCGCCCGCCCTGGTCGCGGTACATGCCGGTCGATGCCATGTCGGCCGCCTTCACGGCGTTCTGCGCCGCCACCGGCAGCATGGCCGTGACAGCACCGCCGACATCGCCCTGGGTGAGCTTGTCGGCCGCCGTGAGGCCCTGCTTGAACAGCGAGCCGGCCGGGCCAAACAGTTCGGCCACGTCCTGGGTGTGGTCGGTCCTCTTGGTGAACAGGCCTGTACCGGGAATCAGGTTGCCCAGGCCCAGGCGCCCGGCCACGTCCAGCGGCATGCCCGGCAGGCCGGATGCACCGCGCATCAGGAAGCTGGCGCCGCCCTCACCGAACATGCTGGCGAAGAACTGGCGCTTCTTCATCTTGCTGCTGAAGTTGTAGCCCATGCGCTGCATGGCGCCGTCGATCAGGTCATCCAGATCGTCAGCGCCTGGCAGGCCCTGCAGCCCGGACATCAGGAACAGCGTGCCCAGGCCGATCAGCGCGGCTTTTCGGCCCTCGGGTCCGCTCTTGGCCATGCGAGTCAGCAGTTCCACGTAGCTGATGCTGTAGGTCTTGAAGGTGAACAGCGTCGAGCCGATGGCGCCACGCGCCCACTCGGGCCGGTTGGCCTTGGTGTAGGTGAACTGCGTTTCGTTGACGGCCTTTTCGGCAAACTTCGCCGGGCTGGCCATGCCGGCGGCCACGGCCGTGCGGAATGCAGCGATGAACGTCACCTGCCGGTTGTACTGCTCGGCCAGGGCGAACGGGCGGCCCCACAGCAGCGTGAGCTTGCTCAAGAAGTTGGAACCCTTGGCCATCGCGTTGCCCATGGTTGTGCCGTCGCCGGCCTTCAGGGCACCGGCGCCGCGTGCCTGCGCCATGAGCGAATGCACTTCCTGCGGCGAGACGATGCCTTCTTCCTCGGCCCGCTTCAGCGCCGCGTCCAGGCGCGCATCACCGGTGCCGTCGCCCTTGGCCCACTTGATGGCATCGGCCATGGCGGACTTCATCTGGCTGGCGGCCTTTGCTGCACCGCCGTACTGCGACAGATAGGGGAACGTCACCATAACCGGCTGGGTCAGGTTCACCAATCCGGCCGCAATGGAGCCGCCCAGGAACTGCGCGAACAGCAGGCCCTTGAGCGCGGGCGCCTCGTCCTGCGGGTTGGTGATGTACTGGTGCAGCTTCACGGCCGTGTCCAGCAGTTCGCCCTGCCCCTTGCGGTCGGCCACGTCCTGCACCGATGCCGTCATGGCGGCCATGTTCATGTTCTTCGCCGCCTGGCGGGCGTTGGAGTAGACGAACCCGGCCAGCACCCGGCCGGCGTCCTCGCTGAAGCCGGCCACACCCTTGCGCTCGATCAGCCGCTTCATGGCGCTGCGGTTGGACTTGGTGAGCTTCAGATAACCCTGAAACGCCTGTGACCGGGCATCGTTGCCATCGGCTTCCAGGCCCAGCATCTGGCCAAAAAGCTCCAGCGTCTCGGGACTGACGCCAGAAAACATCTTGTACGCCTCGTCCGACATCGTGCCCTGGTTGAACTCGGCGCTTGGGTAGTCGGCCTTTAGCTTGCGGGCGAAGCGGTTGGCGTCAGCCTGCGACTCAAACAGGCCGAAGTACACCCGCTGGCCGTTCTCGTCCACCACGTCCAGCGTGTAGTGGCCAAAGCGGGTCAGCGGCGCATAGCCCTTGCGCATCATGTCGTGCGCGTGACCGGCCTTGCTGCCGATCTTGGCGCCGGTGTCCAGCAGCACGCCGGCCCGGTCGGGCTGCAGTTCTGCCAGGCTGGCCAAGTGGTCGGTCAGGATGTTGCGCGCATCGGTCAGGTTTGCGGCGTTGCGCGCCCGCTGGGCCACGGCTTCCACGTCCTTGCCGCCAAAGCGGATCATGTCCGACACGGCCAGGTCGGTCAGGCTCTTGTCCACCGACTTGCGGAACTCGCGGTACAGGCCGCGTTGCTTCTCGTTCAGGCCAAAGCGCTCGGTCAACTCGCCATCGGTCCAGACGATGCCGGCCTTTTGCGGGTCCGCCTCGGGCGCCGGCTGGCCGCTTTCATCGCGGGTCCACGACAGCGTGCCCTGAAAGATCGGGTCGCTGATGGCTTTGGTGTCCTCGGCCGACAGTGGCGACTTGGCCAGATCCCGCAAACCCTCCAACTTTGGCAGCAGCGTTGGCGCCAGATCGGCCGCCTCGGTGGCGTATGTCGAAACGTCTTTCAGGAAGTTCTGCGCTGCGTCGTACACCGGCTTGAACAGCGGGTTGCGCTCGGCCAGGTTGTGCATGCTGCCCACGGTCTTGTGCCACCACGACAGCTTGCCGTGCGACGAAACAAAGTCGCTCACCAAGTAGTCGGCCGGCAGCTTCACATCGTTCAGGCCGCGCAGGGCATCGGCCACGCCAGCACTGGCGCTGCTGAATCGGGTTTCGGCGCTACCGTTGTCGGCGCTTCGGCTGAACAGCGGCATCCCGCCCAGGGCCTTGTCGCGCATAGCGTCGGTGATGGTGAAGCCGGGTTGCTGCAACTGCGCCACATCGGGAACAGGCCGATTGGTGAACTCGTCGTAGATCGCAAACGTGCCGCTGGACGAACTGGCGCCGTAGACGCGGTAGGCATGGTCCCCAAGGTTCGCCTCGGCCCATGCCTCCGCCGCTTCCTTGCTCTTGAACTGGCGCTCGTACTTCGATTCACCTTGAACGGCCACCGCCTCCATCAACCCGCCGCCCAGCTTGCGCAGCACATCCTTGGCCACGCTGGGCACGATCTTGTTGTAGAAGGCGCGCATGCCCTCGCCGCCTACCTTCAGGTCCAGTCCGGTGTAGGTCGCAGCCTTGCGCCGGCCGGCAGCATTCGTTTCGTCGGTTGCATCCCGCACGATCTTGTCGGCCAACTCCTTGCCGACAACATCAGGCAGCTTCTCGGCCGAGTACACATCGTCCACCACAAGCCTTCCGTCAAGGTCCGCTGCGCGAACGGCGTACTGCCCGGCCAGGGTCTTTGTTGCCGAGACCTCGCCGATGCTCTTGCTCAGGTCGTAGCGGTCGGCGCTCTGCTCGCCGGTGACAAACGCCACCCGGTCATAGCCGCCATCGACGGCCATCTTGACGATGCGCTTCAGGGACAGGGATAGCCATTTGTCGGTGGCCTCCACGAATGGAGCACGCGGGACCACGCCAGATGTTGCTGGCGCGGCGCCGCCGGTCCCTTCATTGCGGCCTTCAACTTCCTGCATCACGCCGTCGCGCTCGGCGGCGTCAAGCTCGGCCAGTGGGCGGCCGTACACCTCGCGCGCAACCTGTTCAGGCGTGACCTTGGTGTTGAAGCCTTTGCGGCGGCCGTCCTGCGCCCAGTCGCTTTGCACTTCCTCCACAAACAGCACGCGGTTGCCGTCCGCATCGGTGCGGTCGTTCACGCGGATGTGGGCGAGGATGTTGGGCTGGTCCCAATGGCCGCTGCGGTACTGCGTGCTGCCACCACGTTGCATGTCGGCCGTCCACTGCTCGCGCAGTTCCGGCTCGGCCTCGGGGATCGGGTCAATGCCCTTGTCCGCAAGCCACTGGTCAAAGGTCTTCTCGGCCTTGCCCGGCAGCGTCAGCAGCACTTCCCTGTAGCGCTCGCCACCGGGGAGGGTGTATTGGCTGTACTTGGTGCCGTCCTTCTTGGCCTCAGAGTCAATGAACTCTTGCGCAGTGCTGCGCGCAAGGAAACCAGCTTCGACAACATCTCCGGCACCGTCAACCACGTCATAGTCTTCTGGGCCGTTGCGCACAACTTCCCACTCATCGACGCCAGACTTTGACTCGCCCAGCGTCACTTCCTCAACCTGCACCCCATTGGCCGCCAGGTAGTCCAGCACCTGGGCCTTGGTGATCTTGCCGGGGCTCATGTCCAGCCACTCGCTCAGGCCGGACCACTCCACCTCGTCGGCCTTCACCTTGCCGGTGGTGGTCCAGTTCTTCAGCAGCGCCTTCCACGCATTTGCAGGCCCTGCGTTCATGCTGGCCTTGCCCACCTGATCGGCCAGCGCGCTGTACCAATCCGGGTTGTCGGCACGGCCGAACACCGTCCCCCCAACGCTGTACGGCGCAGCCCCGCCCCGGCTCACGTTCTCGGCCCGCTGCACCAGCGCCGCGATGTCGTTGTCCGTCCAGCCCTCGGGGTCCATCGCATCGGCCGGGGTGTTCAGCCCGGCCCGGCGCAGTTTGGCGGCCACGTTGCGCAGCCACTGCCGCGCTGCCGCGACGATGCGGCCCCAGCCGGTGAGCTTCTGCAGGTCTTCCACCGGCATGTCGGCCAGGGCTTCTTCCACCGCCAGGATGCGCGTGTCCGCCAGGCCGGCGGCCATCTTGGCGTTGGCTGCGGCCTTGAGGTTGGCGTTGCTCGCGTACATGCGCAGCATCGCCGGCCCCATCTGCGGCCCCAGGATGGCCCGCAGGCCGTGGTGCCGCACCTCATGGTGGGCCACCACGAACTGCATGCGCTCGATGCTGGCGATGTTGCTTGGGAAGACGTGAATCTCGCCTTCGTGATAGACCGCTTCGACATCGTTCTCGGCGCCGGCCTTGCGGATCAGCGCCCGCAGGGTTTCCGGGGCCTTGCGCACGCTGTCGTGGATCTGGATCGGCGGGGCGGTCGGCAGCGCTTCGCGGATCGCTGCGGTCAGGGCGCGGGCGTCTTCCATCGGCACGCCAGCGGTGGCGCCAGGGGCGCGGCTGGTGCGGCTGAACTGCGCATCGGGATCGGGGCCGTCAATGATGCGGCGCGGGCCAGTCTCGCCGGCCGGCTTCTCAATCACCACCATGCGCGCATTGGCGCCGGTCGTCACGGGCAAGCTCG
>Ga0208916_10001413_pt1 | contig 10323 bp, 15 predicted proteins | sample DEB19_08_DNA_5_FD_184523 | JGI IMG/M metagenome (GOLD analysis project Ga0208916, IMG submission 184523) | Aqueous microbial communities from the Delaware River and Bay under freshwater to marine salinity gradient to study organic matter... | ecosystem: Environmental > Aquatic > Marine >... | reverse complement strand
TTCGGCATCTCCATTAGTATTTTGAAGAATTAGATAAGGTCTTTTTATAAGATTTGAATTATTTGTTAAGATACCATCTTCTATATTATAATATTTAAAAGTATCCATATAAGGATATTGTCCATAATCAACAGGTCTTAATTTTACTATTAAATTACCTTGATTATTCCTAAAATTATTTAAATAACCATTTTGTTCGGACCATTTATCAAATAAATTTAACAAACTATCTTTATTTGTATAAACTCTATCTATATATTTATCACCATTATCAGTATTCCAAAGTAAAGCTCTACCCATTATCTTACTACCAGTAGTATCTTTTAAAATTAATAATTGACACACATCGGGATTTTTTTCATAAATTCCAAAATATTCTTTACATTTATCATATTGCATACAAGATTGACCTAGTTGACCAGTTCTTGCTGAATAATTTTCATTATAATACCATTTTCTAATATCTTCACCTTTTACAACTTCAAAAAAATTCAACGCATTTATATTAAACTCCATTGTAGAAGTAAATGCGTTAACGAATTTTTCAATATCTGATGCACTATATACTTTTCTTTCTATTTTATCAGTATTGAAATATAAGTCTAGTAATCTATTTATATATCTACCTATTTTTAATTTTCCAGTAGATGACGATAAAATAGGTTCTATACCATCTTCTCTATCAGATTTTGATTTATATGCAACAGTGAATTTTGTTGGATCGTCATTATTTTGTAAATGATATAATATATAACCATTAAAATTGGTTTTAATAGTATCTGAATCCATATCATAAGTTCCAACTAAATTCCAATCATTTATTATATTATTTGTAAGATATTCATTTGGTTGAAACATTACTATTCCTTCGGTTGGAATTTTAGCATCTAATATTATTTGGTGTATATTAGGTCTTCCACCATCTACAACTCTACCATCTATTATTTTTACTTTATCAAATTTAACTTTATTAGTAGGTATAAAAGAAATTTTATCAACATCATCAGATAGTCCAATATAGTTTTGAATTATATCTAAATCAGTGCCAATCATTTTAAGTAGAATATTTGCTACTTTTTCAACTGAGTAATCGTAAGAATTTTGTAAGTCTTTAAGTGTGTCTATAAATTCTTTTTTATATACAACATTTGCTTCTAGTATTAGTTTACTTATTACAGACTCTATAATAAAATTATTAAATTTATTTATCTTCATAGAGTATATATAAAAAATTATTATTTATTTTTTAAGAATTCCAATTCTTTCTTACTTAAAGAGTCTATTCCTTTTTTAGAAATTTTATCTAAAATTAAATTTAGTTTATCTTCTTTTTGTTTTTTAATTAAATTAAAATCATCATCTGATATAATTCTCTTACTAACAGTTTTTGTTTTAAAAAAATTTATTATCTTTTTAATCATTTTTATTTTTTTATTTATTATATTTATACCATGAACAAAGTTTTATAATTAAAATATAAGAGTTATGATAAGAATGATTTGTTTGAGTAATAAGGTTGAGAATATTCAACTTTATAATCATAGTGCGAAAAAAGGAATAGGTAAAAAAGAATATACATATGAAAATTTATCGGTTGGTAATATCTACGAGGTTAAAAATATAACTGGTAAGGTTTATATTGATTTAGATGATAATAAATTCATTGATTCTGTTACTATTAAAATATTTAATAAATATCAAAATGAATGGACTACTGATAATATTCCTATTAGCTTATTTATGGATATAAAAGACTTTAGAGAACAACAAATTAATAAAATATTATATTAATATATAGTTATACTACGAAAATATATTAGAAGAATGAAACCAAATAGAAAAGAATTTAAAGTTTATTGTGATACTGATTATGAAAAATTTGGTCAGAAAGTTATTGATGGTAAATCATATGATGTTTATATTGAAGCACAACTTATAAATGATGAATGGATATATGATTGGTTTAACTATAATGTTATTATAGATGAGGTGTCATCTTTCTATTGTCCAAGTTATTTATTTTCAACCATATCAAAGTAGAGTCTCTCTACTTTTTTTTATTTATATATAGTTTATGAAACATTTAAAAAGATTTAATGAGGGTTTTGAAAATATTTATGATGTGGCTTGGGAAAAAGTTCTACCACCAACACTAACTGTCTTAAAAGATGGTGAACATACTTTTAAAGTAGGTAACATAATGAAAGATGCTGATATGGTACAAGTAACTTATGTTAATATTAAAGATGAATGGGGTGTTATAGATACACTTGAATTTGACTTTTATTTTTTGAAAAGTGAAAATACTTTTAAAATGGATATTGATATTACTTGGGGTGATTTGATGGCCAGTGAGTTTTCTATAATATCACCAAATAAAGTTGATGTTATAAATTATACTTCTTTTCATTCAAAAAATGATACTTCTAATACAATATTTGCATTAGAAGAAAAAAGTTTACAAAATTTTATCGAATTTATAAATAAGTTTGATGGTTTTAAAGTACAAAGAAATCAGTTTAACTTTTTAGATTCTAATGAAGATAGTTATTATCCTTCTTAATCTTTCCAAAATTCATACCATTTCTTTTTAGATTTTAAAAGTAAGTCTAATTTAGCATCTCTTTGTGCAACTATTCCAAAATCTTCTTCATAACAAGATTCACATAATGAATCTGTAAGTTGTTTAGCATATGATTTTTTATTATCATACTTTAAATTAATCATATGTACCTTTTTACATTTCTTGCAATTCCCTGCAAGTTGTATTAAACCAACACCATAATCTACCATAAGAAAAATCTTTTCTTTTTTACTTCTTCTTTTACTTCTTCTTTAATTTCAGTTTCACCTAAAATAGAATTTAATTTTTTGTCTCTGATGTATTCTCTATCACCAATATTTTTTAATATATCTTCATATACCAATACATCGTTTCTAGATTTAATATTAGGTCGAATATACTTATAATATATAAGTAATTCCAAATCTTTTAGTGTAGGGTTTTCATAATGAGAAATATATTTTACTCCATCAGTTATTGATTCATTATAAATACTCAGTAATTCACCAGGTGAAAAAGTAAGATTATCATCTAAACGTATCTCTATTCTAAATTCAGTTTTATTATCTATTGAGAATGAGTGCATAAGATTTCTAGTTTCACTATTAAACATACTTTTTCTTAATTGCCAATTGACTGCACCATCTTTAGTTCCCTCATATAATGAATCTATGATTTTTACTATAATTTCTTTTGTCATTTTATTTATTTATTGATTCTCTTATTTTTACTATAATATATTTTTTTCTAAAATTTAATACGTGTTCTGCGGTTTTGAACCATCCTAACTCAATAAGTTTATTTAGAATAATAGATGTTATCCAAAGTAACTTAAAATATATTCTTATCTTCATTTAATATTTTATCAATTTTTCTGTCTCTAATACCTTGTAAAGATACATTACTAATAATTGATTCTACTTCACTCAATTTGAAATTTATATCCTTTGAGTATTTATTTAATCTATCAATAATATACGAGTTAGTATATATATTTTTTATTATATTCTCATCAGATAATGGATATCCATTATGAATAGTGAAATTTTCTTTATGTATATAGAATCTTTCATCACCACTACATATCAATACTTTTGTACCACCATCTCTGATAGTATCAATATTTGTTATACTAAATAGTCGACCACCTTGTAATAAATATTTTTTAATAATTTCATCCATTCTCTAATTATATTAATTTTTATTTACAAAGATATAAAAAAAATTAGATTTATAAAATATTTTTTATATATTTGCACTATGAGAAGATTTCAAATTTTTGGTAGTGAAAACAGTTTAGATTATGATGTTATGGTATTTGTTGATCAAATACCTGAAATTATTGATCATTCACATACATTGTGTAAAATATTCAACAGTGAATTATCTAAAATTTTAAAAGATAAACCATTAAACTGTAACTTAGCTGTTGTTGAAGAAGGTTTCATTACAAGTGTATTCAAAGGAACACCTGATGAAGTTAACAACGCACTTTTTTACACTTATGATTTTCATACTCAATACCACCCTTTGTTAATTAAGGAACCTGTTATAAGAGAATATGATATGAAAATTCTTAGAGCTTATAGAAATATCTTATCTTTCTTCTCAAGAAGTCATTTAAGAAAAACTATTAAAACTGCATTAAGAGGTGATTTGAGAGATAAAATACCTGTGATGAAAATGATTGACTTTGAAGTAATTAAAAAATTCCCAGGTAAAAAAGAATCAATAAAAGACATATATAAAGTAATGGCTTTTCAATTTGGACAATTGTTTTCTTTGGTTGACGGTTTTGAAAAAGATTCTTATACTAAAAATGGAGTAATTAAAAACTATCCAGATTTAGCACCAATGTTAAGAAGAGAAGAGTTATGTGAAAAAGATTACAAAATACTAAATATCTATTTAGATAGGTTAATTAAATTGTCAGAAGAGAGAGTAGATAAAATGGTTCAATTAGTCGAGTAATTAATAATATAATATATTAGTATCATGATGTTACATGTTTTGTGTAATATAACTAAAAAATAAAAAAATGAAAAAATTCATATTAACGTTTGTTATATCATTTATTATCTTCTATTTAATAGAACATTTAATATCTTATTTATTCAATATAAACATTGATAACCTTGAACTAGGATGGTTAGGTTGGCTAGGATTTATAATTCTATATGGATTTAAGTTCCATATCTTTTGTTGCCTTATACCTCTTATTTTTACTTCATATAAGTGTCGTCATAAAAAATGTAAACATGAACATTGTCATTAAAAAATAATATAATAATATGCCAGAATTAGCTGAAATAAAAATTATGAGTGATTATATTAATCACCATTCAAAAAGAAGAAAGTTTTCAAAACTATATCATGTTGAAAAGGGCAACAACCCAGTAGATTCTGAATTGATAGAAAATTTTGAAGTAGTTGCCAATTCTTTTGGTAAAGAACTACAACTAAAAACTATAAGTAATGAAAAAACATTAGATTTTTCTGTATTTATGGGTATGTCTGGTAATTGGAAATTCGTACCTACTGAAATTTGGAATGATACACGGTTTGTTAGAATGAGAATTGATACTACTGACGGTCACTCTTTACTTCTTTACGGTTCATATATGGGACCAAGATATAGATTAGGTTCTTTTACCGGTGTGAAAAGAGGACCAGATCCCACAAAGGAATTTGACAAATTCAAAAGTAATATTCTAGATAACCTCAGACAGAAAGCATTTGATAAACCTATTTGCGAAGTTTTATTAAATCAAAAGTATTTTAATGGTATTGGTAATTACTTACGTTCTACTATTCTTTATTATATAAATGTAAATCCATTTGAAGGTGCGAGAACTATAATTATGAATAATCCAGATATATTGGAACTTTGTAGAGATATTCCGATTAAGGCTTATCAACTAAATGGTGGTCAACTTTCTGATTGGACTAATCCATTTAATTCGGATCCTGATAGTTTTAAAAAATGGGTATTTTATCAAAAAGGTTTATCTTGTAAAGATAGTACAGGTAGAACATTCTGGTATGATAAGAAATGGGATTCTTATTCAATTTATAAAAAATAGTAATAAAAAACCCAGTCAGAAATGACTGGGTTTTTTATATTTGACTTATCCTATTTGTTGTATAATCATCGAAGTATTTAAATCCGATCTTATATATTCACCAGTTAATGCATTACATTCGTTCATTGTTCTAATTTTAATAAAACGTCCAGTTGTCGTAAAGATAAAATCTAAATATCCTGAACTTGTATTATTACTCCCACTCGTTGGTTGAATCTGTTCAACTACAGGACCAACTCGATTATTGATATTATCAAAACATGTCCACTGAAGTAGGTAGGCAGCACCGGCAGACCATGCCACTTGTGCAGTAATTCTATATGTTCCTGGTAATAATGTCGCTACTCCAGTTGAAGTATCATAAGGTATACCCTGAGAAGTCACTATGTTATTAAAGATAATATCTTTATTTGCCCAATTTCCTGAACTAATCGTTTGATTTACTGTTCTATTAACATATAGGTATTTATAAGGTGCGAAATTAGTCCCAACACCACTTTTCATATCTGTTATGTCTATATAACCACCTCTAGCAGATCCACCAGATTCAAAGAATCTAAGTTTATTTTGATAAATATCAATAGTAACCCCATTAGCTATACTAGAATTAGTAACCGGTTTATTTAAAAAAAGTTCTCCACCCTCATCACCTGATTGTGCATTCAGTTTAAGAGATACACCATCATATATTAACGTGGATTCAACAGTTACATTAGGAGATGTTCCATTTAGAGTTACTAAACCATTATCAGTTGATCCTGTTAGAGATAAAGTACCTGATGTTCCAGCAGATCCATTAACTCCTGACGTACCAGAAGATCCATTTTCTCCAGTAACACCTTGAGGTCCTTGAATTTCACCCATATTTACCCATCCATTTATATCAGCAGATCCTGAAAGATTATCATAAATATATAATTCGGAAGTAGTTTTTAATATAACTGTTGTTAATAATGTAGGTTGAAATGAACCTATGATAGAACCATAATTAGTTATAAGAGTATTATAATCTTCCACTACACCACTAACATTTAAAGTTTCACCAGCAGGTCCTTGTAACCCCGATGTTCCAGCAGATCCTTTCTCTACAATAAGTTTCCAATCATTTGGTCTATTTGTCATATCAGGTGGCATATATTGGTTTGGTACTAACGCATACCATGTTTGTCCTTCATAGGTAACAACATCACCTAAATGATATTCTGCATTACCATTATATGTTCCCATAAAATTCCATATTGCACTAACTCCTGAAGTTCCATTTACCCCATCAATTCCTGAAGTTCCTGATGATCCATTCGTCCCCGATCCATTACCCGATATACCAGATGTACCATAACTAAGATATTCTTTCTCATATAATATAGTTACAATATCACCAACCTCAAGTTGATAACCTTTAATTACTCCATTCCAATATAGAAAGTCACCAGATTCTAAATCCGCCATACTTTTAACTGTTATACCATCATTTGAAAAGTAAAATCCACCTAATTTATCAGTGTAAGAACCTTCTACTGTTAAACCATTAACCTGAACCTGAATTACAGAATCCGCAAATGGTCTGAAATCCATTGTTACACCAGTTTGAAATTCATTACCAGTAGATGCTACCAAAATTCCAAAACTTTGACTATATTCAACACCCATTGCCACAGGTGTATCAATAATACCTTGAAGTCCTTCAATTTGTTTTATTTTAACTTGCATTTAATTTATTTTTTTTTATTGTACAATTCCCCTTATATTATATATTAAGTGAATATAACGTAAAGCCACTGTTAGCTTGGCTTTACGAGGTTTTATACAAATTTTATATTAAAAAAACCCAGTCATCGACTGGGTTTTAAAAATGACTAGTTTAATTAAGTGAACCTCTTACCATTTGGGGTAATGTTGTTCCTAAATAATCAAAAGTAGCAATTGTCTTAGATAGTCCAGTTATTGTATGTATACCTAAAACCTGAGTAGTTCTTGTGTTAGTAAATGATATATTAGTAGTTGATGACTGATTGTACAATTCTAAACCATCTATATCATAAACTGTAAATGTAACTCTACTAGTTCCATCGACATCTACACTTTCTTTTACTCTTGTTTGATACCATATATTACTAGTAAGTGTAAATGATGATGTTTGTGTAACAACACTATTATTGTTAGTTTTACCAACCAATAAATTTCCGTTTATTACAAAATAATTTCCAAAAGTTGGTTCGGTTACACTATTTGATCCATAGGTAAATCCAATTCTAATTACATTATCCAAAGTATCTGTTGGTAATTTAAATACACAATCCATTTGTAATCCATCCATAAAAACAAATGATGACCAAATTTGACTAAGTGAAATGTTATATCCACTATTTACAGTACTTGATGCTCTAATAACTGAACTTGTTAAATCCTCTGATCCTGAAAAAGTACTAACTGCATTTGATCTAACACCACCTAGTATAGGCAATATGTAGTGACCAGGATAATCATTTCCTATAAAGTCAATAGATATTGAATAACCTGTTCTTCTTTCTGTTAAATTTGATCTAGAAAAACCTGTAGTGAAACATTTATTAGATTCAACTAGTTCATCCACGTCATAAATTACAGTTATTAAATCTCCATCGTCACCAACATTACTTTGATATGAAATGAAAAATAATTCATCACCATATTCTAAATTTGAATTCGTTTTTTCCGTAAGTGCGAAATCATTTGAAAAAATGTAATCTTCTTCACTTACCAAAATTCCATTTAAAAATACTTGAATATCACCAACTGGAACTCTTTCTAATAGTAAAGGTACTCGACATACCATTGGTGTCGGACTTTCACTTCTTATACCAAGTATTTCTGGATGATCCCATCCAAGAGTAAGGATGGATTCTTGCTTATATTTAATACGATTTGGTACATATTTACTTATAGTATCGGTAAGTCCAGATATTTGTTTTATTTTAATTTTCGACATATTTTATTTTATTTTTTATATTGAAATTTCTTCCAATGGTGCTATTAGTGATCTTCGTCCGACCAAGGGTACTGTTATTGAAAGATAATCAACTAATATATGATCTTTTGTTGAAGCAGATATATTTTGTATGTAACCAGAAGTTCTAATCATTGGCACCAAAGATAGTTCAGGTAAAACATCACTTGAACTAATTGACCAAGTCGGATAACGAATTCTCCAATAATCAAATGAAAAGTTTTGGTTTTTAAAAATATGACTAAACAACTCTATTCCATTCATGTCATATATTGAGAAAATAGCAGATTTATAATTACCAACAAAGTTAAGCTTTATTCTTGCATGATACCAAACATTTGAAACAAGTGTATATGGCTCTGAATTAAAAGTGGCAAACCCACCACCCTCACTTTGACAAATCAAAACATTATCAACTATTTTATAATAAATACCATTATTATAACCATTAAAATTAAAACTAGTATCATAACCAAAAAATCCCATTAATATTGAATTATTTGAGGTATCTGTTGGTAATGTAAATATGCAATCCATTTGTAATTTATCAGTAAATTTAAAACTACTAAACCCACTTCCAGTATCACTTAGATAAAGTGAACCTGCCTTTATAATAACCACACCAGGATGATTTTGATCCATTAAATTTGTTTTGACCACAGTTCCTGCTTTATTAAATGGATAAATTCCACCTACATTCGCCGATAGAAAGTCATTTGATAATACTGTCATTTCGGTATCAATTTTAGAAGTAATTTCCGAAACACTATTACTAAGATATTCTTTATCATATACTATAGTTATAATATCACCCTTCTTCGTTTCTATTAAATTCCCTCCAGAATCTAAAATTTCCTCGGGTCCATTAAGTTGATAGTTAATCAATCCATTCCAATATAACTCATCACCTGCTTCTAAACTAACTTCACTTTTTGCAGTAACCCCACCATCATTTGAAAAGTAAAAATTACCTAAAACCCCATTTTCAAAACCTGTAGTTAAATCCATATATTGATTACCACTATAATAAGTTATATCAATAGAAGAAACATCTATTGAATCAACTAATAATCCATTTACTTTTAACTGAACTATAGAGTCTGAAAATGGTGTATAATCTAATATAATACCTGTTGGAAAATTATTTCCTGACGTGTTAACCATAATTTCAGATTCTTGAACATATTCAATCCCAATTGGAACCGGAGTATTGATAATATCTTGTAACCCGGATACCTGTTTTATTTTAATTTGTGACATTTATTTTTTTAATTTTTTATTATACATTATCTTCTGACATAGGTATATCTTCTTGTACATCTTCTTCTATAATAACATATGTTCCTTCATATGCCATTGCTTCTTCTAATGATAAAGTTTCTATATATCCATCATCGTGAATATTCATCATTCTGTATTTTGTTATTAACATTTTATTTTATTATTTTATTAGTCCTCTCTATTGAGGTAGTTTAACTAAGTGAACCTCTTATCATTGGTGGTAATGTTGTACCTATATAATCAACATCTAAAATTGATCTAATACCTGAATTTATTGTATGTATACCTAAAACCTGAGTAGTTCTTGTTATACCGCTTATGATGTTAACTGCTATGTTGGTAGTTGATGATTGATTGTACAATTCTAAACCATCCATATCATAAACTATAAATGTAACTCTATTAGTTCC
>Ga0208916_10001412_pt1 | contig 10325 bp, 11 predicted proteins | sample DEB19_08_DNA_5_FD_184523 | JGI IMG/M metagenome (GOLD analysis project Ga0208916, IMG submission 184523) | Aqueous microbial communities from the Delaware River and Bay under freshwater to marine salinity gradient to study organic matter... | ecosystem: Environmental > Aquatic > Marine >... | reverse complement strand
GGCCTGGTTGGTGATGTCGGCCGTGCGCTGGTTGGCGTCGGCCACCAGGTCGGTGGCCTTCTTCCACTCGACCAGCGCTTGCACCAGCGCGATGACCTTGTCGCTGGCCAGGTAGGTGGTGATGGCAATGCCCAGGCCGGTGATGCCGCCGGTCATGGCAGGCAGCGCGACGCTGAGGTTTTTCAGGCTGCCGAGCAGGCCGATGCCTTGGCGCAGCAGCACCAGGTCGATCAGCGCTTCGAATGCCGGTAGCAGGCCCACGAGGCCGCCGGCCAACAGGTTGGCCTGCGTGGCCAGGCCGGACAGCTGCCCCGCCATCTGGAAGAGATCCGGGTTGGCCTTGCCGATCTCGCTGCCCATCCGCACCAGCAGATCGAACATCGGCTTGAAGCTCTCGATCACGCCGGCGGTGAACTTGCTCAGGCCGAGGAACGCGGTGCCGGCCAGCTCGATGGCCTTGGTGAGGCCGTCGACGGAGGTGAGGTTGATGGAGCCGAACAGGCGGCCGAAGGCGTCGCGCACGACGTCGATGCCGCGCGTGAAGCCGCTGAGGTCGGCCTTGCCGAGCGCGGCCGGCAGATTGGCGGCCACCGTTTCCAGCGTGGACTGCAGATCGCCCAGGGCGCTCTCGACGTACTTGACCAGGTCGCGCAGCGCGCCTTCGCGCACGCTCACGCCGATGGCGTTGAAGATGTTGGCGATGGCGTTGGCGATGCCGCCGGCCTCGTTCAGCAGCGGCGTGCCGATGTCGACCAGCAGGCCCTTGAACGCGTTGGCGGCCTTGGCGGCGGCCACGTCCAGGCTGCCGCCCATCTTTCCGAAGGCCTCGTCCACGGCGCCGGCGGACTTGGCCATGCCGTCCAGCGATTCCTTGAACTTGCCGGCGGCGGGGCCCGTCAGGGCCATGGCAGCGACCAGGCCGCCGACGTCGCCGATGAGCTTGGCCATCTGGCCGCTGTTGCCGTTGGTGGCCTTGGCGACATCGTTCAGCAAGCCGGCCAGTCCCTTGGACTTCAGCGCCTGGTCGTCGAACTGGATGTTCAACGCCTTGGCCATCATCTCGGCGTCGTTGCTCGGCTTGATGATGTTGGTCAGCGCCGAACGCAGGTACTCGATGGCGGTGCTGGGCGCGATGCCGCTGGCGGTGAGCGCGGCGATGGCAGCGCCGACTTCCTGCAGGCTGACGCCCGATGCGGCGGCCAGCGGCGTGACCATGCTGAGCGACCGGCTGAGGTCGCCCATCTCGATCTTGCCGTCCTTGATGGTCTGAAAGAACAGGTCCGACACCTTGCCGGCGTCGGACGTCTTCATGCCGTAGGCGTTGAGCGTGGAGACCAGGACCTCGGTGGTGCCCTTGAGGTCTGCCCGCGTCGCCACGGCCAGCTTCTCAGCGGTGGCGATCAGCTCGAGCGACTTGCTGTAGTCAACGCCCGATCCGATGGCCGCGGACAGGGCGTTGGTGATGTCCTCCAGGCCCTTGCTGCTGGTGCGCGCGTAGTCCAGGATGTTGGCCCGGAACTTGGCCACGTCCTGCTCCGACGCGCTGAACAGGGTGGTGATCTGCCGGAAGGCGGTGTCGAAGTCGCCCGCGGTCTTGATGGCGAACGCGGTGAGCGCCACGCCGGCGCCGATGAAGGCGCCTTCGACCTTCAGCACGCCGGTGGTCAGGTCGGCCAGCGGCTGGGTGGCGGTCTGGATGTTGCCGGCCACGCCACCGAAGGCCCGCGTGGCGGCGTCGGCCACGGCCGTCATCTTGCCCAGGCTGCGCTCGATGCCCTCGATCGTCGGCGTGGCGCGATCGAAGGCCTCGAAGATGACGGCGATGGTGGTGGCGACGCTGGCCATGGTGGCGGGCCTCAGCGGCGGCGGGGGCCGGATTCAGCGGCGCGCTCGTCGTCGCGCTGCTGGTAGTACACGGCCCAGAGGGCGATCTCTTCTTCCGTCAGGAAGCCCTGCGGGAAGAGATCGGGCCGGTGCTGGTAGAGGTAGCCGCCACGCACTTCGAGCAGCCTCATGCTGATGGCGAGGCTGTGGTCGTCGGCGAGGCGGCTTCGGGCTTTCCCAGGTCGGTGGCGCCCTGGCCGGTGAGAATCAGGATCTCGTTGGTCAGGTGCCAGAACTCGACCGGGTGCATCTCGCTGAGCTTGACGGCGATGGTCAGGTCGATGACCGGGTCGACGCTGGCCAGGCGCAGCATCTCCTGCCGGCGGACGACTTCACCCGGCACCACGCCGTCCGGCAGGCCGATGGCGGAGCGCAGGGCCTTGACCTGGCTGCCACCTTCGGCGACCGCGTTCAGCAGGTTGGCGACGGTGGCGCGGGTCTTGCCGGCCTCCGAGGTGTAGTGCACCTCGCTGGAGTCCATCCCGCGCACGGTCCACACGGGATCGGTGCCTTCGGTGAACCACCGGGCCAGGCCTGGAACCGGGACCTTCGAGGTGCGCGGCACGAGCTGCGCACGCTCGAAGGCGGCGGCGTCGAAGCCCATCTCAGGCGACCCGCGAGCCGACGCTGGAAGCGGCGATCACGCACGCGGCCTGGGGCCGTCCCGCGACGCTGAAGGTGCGGTTGATGCCGAGCTTGCCTTGGCAGATTTCATAGGCCGAGCGCGCGCGGTCCTGGAAGAACTTGAACCACAGTTCGTGGCCTTCCTGAGCCAGCAGCGGATCGGTGATGCCGTCGTTCAGCAGCGCCGTGAAGCTGCCCTGCTGCAGGGTCTTGCTGACGCTGGCAGTCGTGCCGCCGTAGTACTGCTGGCTGGAGACGCTGTAGCTGTTGGCCGGGGGCACGAAGTCGCTGGCGATCGGCACGTCGGTGAACACCGGCGTGGCGTAGCTGGCGTAGATCTTCTTCGGCAGGTCGCCCGTGTGGATCTTCGGCACGGCGGCGGACATGACGACCTTGCCGTTGAGGGTGTCGATCTCGTAGATCGGGGTGTCGGCACGCTCCACGTGCGTGTTCGGCACGGTGAAGATCTCCGCCGCGGTGACGGCGGCCGCGGTGGTGCTGGTCAGCCGGACCTGGCCGATCTCGATGCTGCCGACCGGGATGTAGGGCGGGCCGCCGGCCGCGCCGCGGGTCTCACTGAATGCCGTGCTGGCCGTGCCGGCGACGGCCGCCAGCGCGCCGCTGGAGTTGATTGTCAGCGAGGTGATGCGGTGCGTATCGCCGCCGGTGCCGCGCGAAGCGACCAGCGTGCCGGCGTTGACCGCGATGACGGCGCCGGCCTGGTTGGCCGAGATGGCGGCGATGCTGACGGTGTTGTCCGTCGCGTGCACGCTGACGGCGCCACCACTCAGCAGGCCGTTGGGCATGACGTTGGGCGCGAAGCCGGCACGGTTGGACCAGGGCGCGGCCGCACCGGCATAGCTCAGCGCATCGGACGCGGCCGTGAGCTCGGACATCGCGTAGAACGTCTGGCCGGCTTCGTACTGCAGGCGGGCGTTTTCGTTGGTGGCCATGGAAGGTTCTCCGTTGACGGTTCAGGGCTGCACCGCGTCCATCGAATTCAGCGCGGTGTAGTGGGTGACGGGGTAGTCGGCATGCACGACGCCGATGCGGCTGGCCAGGATGGCCGGCTCGTTGGACAGGCGCGGCGCGCCGACGTTGAGCACCAGGCCGCCGAGCGTGCGATCGGCCATGAGCCGCGCGAAGGCGGCGGCCTGGATGGCGCGGCTGGTGCGGCCGTTGACGCCGGCGGTGTCGGACCGAGCGCGCGCGGTGACGCGCACCATGCTGGTCCATTCCCGCTTGCCGAAGCCGGGGGCGCCGGGCGTGCTGTCCATCAGCGAGACGGACAGGTCGGCCGACTTGCCGGTGGGCAGCGTGTCGCTGGCGATGTCTTCGGCGATGCCGCCGTCGACCAGGGCCGGGGCGGCCTGGAGCACATCGAGCACCGCGTCGACGATGGCGTCGTGCCCGTTGACGGCCATGTCAGGCCACCTCCAGGCGCAGGACGGTCCAGCCGGTGCCGTCCGGCTCGACCTTGCGGACGCGGAAGCTGCCGGCGGTGCACACCACGGCATCGCCCACGGCGGCGTCCACATCGGCCGCGCGGATGGCCAGCCGGGGCTCCGACGTGCTGACGCCGAAGGCCTCTTCGAAGGGCGCGTAGTAGACGCCCGACACGGCCGTGCCGTCGACCGTGGCCGATTCGCCGAACGCGCGGGTGCACGCCCGGTTCAAGCGGTCGGCGGCGGCGGCGAAGGCCATGCTGGGGCGCGCGGGCGGTGATGCGGGTGCGGGGCTGGGCCTGGGTTACAGGCCCATCACCAGCAGCACGCGGGCCGTGGTGTCGGTGTTGATCTTGGCCACCAGCGCGATGGCGCAGGCCAGGTTGCCGCTGGACGTGGTCGTCAGCTCCTTGTTGGTGTTGTCCCAGTAGAGCTTGGCGCCGACCGCGCAGGTGTCGGTGGTCTTGGCCGTGAGGTCGAAGACGCCGGCGGTCTTGATGACCACTTCGGCGCCGCTGGCCGCCGTGGCCGTGGCCACGCCGAACAGCGCGGTGCCGACCTGGCAGCCCGCGCCGGACGAGACGGCGTAGGGGGCGGTGACGGTGAGCGAATCGCCGTCCTGGATGAAGTTGCGCATGGGGATCTCCGGTGCGGGGGTGTGGGGTCAGCGCGGGCGGCTGGGCTGTGCGTGGGCGCCGATCAGGCGCCGGCCGACTTGTGCAGGCCGCGGTGGTCCACCGCCTTGGCGCCGAAATCGTGGCGGCACTTGATCTGCAGACCGTCGACTTCGAAGCCGTCCTTGGTTTCGATGACCGGGCCGTCCGCGCCGTCCAGGAAGGCGTACTCGACGGTGTCCACCGTGGTGGCACGGGCCGCCAGATACCAGGCCGTGGCGCTGGCCGCGTCGAGCAGCGGCTCGACGATCGGCTCCACGGACGTGCGGCCACCGGCGCGGAACTCGTTGATCGTGCCGGCGGTGGCCGGCGTGAAGTTCGACGAGGTCAGCTGGTAGGCCGCGTTCTCCAGCGCCGCGGGGACGATGAGGTACGCCGGGACGATGTTCAGCTCTTCGTCGTTGATGCCCTTCATCAGGCGCATCAGCTTGCGGCCGGCGGCCAGCGAATCGATCGACAGCACGGAGCCGCCGCCGCTCTGCAGGTTGGTCTGCTTGCGGGCGCCGGTGGCCGCGGCGAACAGGGCGACGGAGTCGCTCATGGCCGCGTTGGCCGTCAGGATCGCGTAGACCACGCGGTTCTCCAGCCGGCTGGCGGCGGCACCGTAGGCGGTGATCATGCGGTCGAAGCCGCGCAGGTCGTCGTTGACGATGGCCTGGCGCGTGAGCGAGACGATGCGGCCGTAGGTGATGACCGAGTACTTCTCGGCGCCGTCCTTGACCGTGCCGTAGGTGAACTCGGCGTGCTCGTTGACCTTGAGCAGGTCGGGCGCGCCGCTGAGCTGCACGACGTTGATCTCGCGGAAGTCCGGCGCGTTCGGCGCGCGGCGGGCCCACATCTGGTACGTCGACGGGTTTTCGTCGTAGGCCTGGCGCAGGCGCCGGTTGGCGGCACTGCCCAGCAGGTTGCCGAAGTCGCTGGTGGTGTGCATGCCCGAGCCGCTGCGGAAAGCGAGCATGCGGCCGGCCAGGGTCATGCGGTCCATGCCGCGCGTGTCTTCACCGCGCTGGCGCAGGTATTCGCGGCCCATCTCGAGCAGCGACAGGCCACGGTACTGGCGGCCGTTGTCGGTGAGCTCGGCGCCGGCGTCCAGGCGGTGCTGGATGGCCTCGGTCAGGCCGCGCTGCAGGGTCTCGGTCTCGTCGCGCTCGGTGCGGATGCCGCGCACATTGAGGTGACCGCCCTGGCCCGCGTCGCGGGTGGCCAGGCTGTCGAGGATGCGGCGGCTGGCGGCATCGACGGTGCTGCAGGAGCGGATCAGCTCGGCGGCCATCTGCGGCACGCCGTGGCGAACGCACAGTTCGGCGATGTCGGCCGCGACAGGAGCGGCCTGGTTCGCGGCCGGCGCGGCGACCGGCTGTGCGGCGCGCGTGGCCACATCGGCGGCGGACGTGTCGGCCGAGCCGGCCGGGGCGGTGTTGGCGACTTGCGTGTCGGCCGTGTTCGGTTGGGGCATGTTGGGCTCCTGAGGATGGGCATGTGCCCGGACAAGTTCACACGGCAGCACGCGCGCGGATTGCTCCGAGCGCGTGCCCGCGTTGGGGTCGGCCGGGACGGCCACGAACGAGATTTCTTGCGGCGTCCAGCGGACGGCGCGGTACAGCGGCACGGTGCCGCCATCGGTGCGGTCGACCGGGCGGGTGATTTCGTAGCGCTGGACGCTGTAGCCGAAGCTGATGGCGCGGATCAGGCCGGCCTTGACGTCGGCCGCGACGGCGGCCAGTTCCGGCGTGCTGGTGCGCAGGCGCAGCTGGGCGTGGCCGTTGCCATCGGCAATCCAGCCGCGGGTGGCGATGCCGAGGATGGCGTCCGTGCCACCGTGTGCGCGATGGCCATCCAGCACCTGCACGGCGCCGGCGTCGAAGCGCGACATGTCGACGGCGGACTCATCGACGACCAGTTCTTCGTCGAAGAGCTGGTCGGTCATCCAGTCGTAGGCACGGCGGCGGGCGCCGGTGGTCCAGATGGCTTCGACCGTGCTGTCGTCATCGCGCCAGGTCGACGGCACGATCTGCGCGTCGCGCGTCTGCAGCGGGATGTCGATGAGGTCGTGCGCTTGAGGCATGCGGCCAGTCTGGCCGCCGGCCTGTTGCATCGCTAGGCAAGCGTGCGACTAAATTCGAGCGGTTGGGGGACGATGGTGCCGGCCGAGATCCACCGGCCATCGGCCCAGTAGATGCGTGGGAAGAGGCGCGCGACGATGTCTTCGAGCGTGCGGGGATCGTAGAGCTCTGGCGTGCGCAGGAGCAGGTGCTCGGCCACGGCTTCGCTGCAGAACTTGCGGCGCACGCTGTGGCCGGCCGGGCGCCACAGGATGCCGAGCAGGCCCAGGATGTCGTAGCCTTCCATGTCGTGCTCGGCCAGCCAGTCATCGACGTGCAGGTGCTGGCCGTCCGGCACTTCGTACACGCGCCACTTGGCGGGGTCACGCAGGTCGATGAGCTTGCCGCGCACGCCGTTGTCGAGGAAGCTGGACGAGACGCACCAGTGCACATCACCGGCCGGGATGCCAGACTCGCAATGGGCCGTGTCGCCGCCGCGCAGGAAGCACACCGCGCGCGCGAAGGGGCGGCGGTCGCTGTGGCGGAAGGCGACGTGGAGCATGGGTCAGGCTTCCGCGTAGCCGGGCGGCCAGGTGATGGTGTGCACGTCGGTGAGCGTGCCGGCGGCGAGCTGGGCGCGGGCTTGCTCGGCCAGGGCGTGGTGCGTGGTGTCGCTGACGGCCAGGGCGCCCAGGACGGCCAGCAGGGTCTGGCTGGTCATCATCGTGGTCGAGCCGTCCATGGTCTTCCACGGCACCGGCGCGGGGTTGGCGCCGAGGGCGATCAGCGCGGCGGCCTGGGCGTACAGGTCGCGGCTCTGGTCATCGCTGTGCCACCACTTGCCGGCGGCCTGGACCCCGCAGGCCTTGCGGTGCAAGTCGCGCAGCACGCCGATCATCGCGTGATCGCTCGGCCGCTGGGGCTGTCCGACAGTGCCCAGCAGGCTGCAGGCCGCATCGCTGCCCTCGTGCAAGGCGCCCAGCGCGCGCAGGGCCGCGAGCGTGGCCTCGCGCGCGGCGGCTTCTGCCTCGTCGGCCGGCTCGGCATGCCACCAGACATGGGCCGCCACGCCTGGCATCGCGGTGCCGGCCAGTGACCACGGGCCGAGGTAGGCCCAGCCAACACCCGCCACGGGCTGCTGGCCGGCGGCCAGGAAGCCGTGCTGCGTCAGCAGGTACAGGAGGTCGGCCTCGGTGGCCGCGTGGATCGTCTTTTGAGTCGTGCTCATGATCTCTCCCGTCAGGCGCTCAGAGCCTGGAGGCTCGCGCCCGTGATGTAGCTGGATGGGCCGTTGCGCCAGTCGTAGATTTCCATCCCTAGCACAGGCGTAGATCCGCCCGTGGTGCGCGCGCCCGGGATCAGGTGCGTGGTGCCGCTGCCCGTGTAGGCGATGCCTGTGGTCTCGACGCTGGCCGCGCCGTTGACGCTGACCGATACCTTGCCGCTGACCGGATCCACGCTCACCGCGATCTTGTTGACCGTGCTGCCGTCATGCACGAGCGTCCTGGTCAGCGTGCCGGAGCCGCCGCTATGCACGAGCTGGGCCTGCGTGCCGTTGGTCTGCAGGGCGAGCAGGTTGGTCCCGCCAGCCGACGCGCCTGCGGACAGCGCAAAGAGCGTCTCATCGCTTGAAACGCTGTAGCCCTTGCGGTATTGGAACACCGTCGTCCACGGCTGACCGACGCCGCCCGGGAATGCCGCGCTCAGGGCCGAAGACGTCAGGAAAACGCCAGCGAAGTCGCCTGCGCGGACTACCGCACTGCCAACGGTCGGGATGTAGCTCGTGGCCGCAGTTCCGGCCTCCAATTGCGCCTTACTGCCCGTCGTCAGACCAGACACCGTAGCCGTCAGCGTGCCGGCCGTCGCCGTGAAAGTCAGCGTAGACCGAACGCCCGCAGCGCCCGTCGCAGTCAGCGTGCCCGACGCCGTGCCACTCAGCGCAATCGTGACAGTGCCGTAGACCGACAGCGTGTAGGTCTGCGCGGTCGTCGTGAAGCTCTGCGTTGCAGGCGTGGCGCTGTTCAGCCACAGGTTTGTGGTCTGCCCCTCGATCAGCAGCCCTCTCGCCGCCCCGCCGCTGTAGTTGACCCGCGGTAGGTAGCGGGCGGCGCCCGTCGTATAGACGTACTGTTCAGCCGGCGCAGGAGAGGGGAGCAGGCGGAACGATCCGGCGGACACTGTGATATCAACGACCACGCCAGCAGCGCAGTAGATGTAGAACCCGACCCGGTGCGACGTGCTGGCGACATTGATGACGCCGCCTTCTACCCAGCCATTCGAGGTTCCAAGAATCGATGTGTAGTTGCCGTGTGACGTGTCGCCGACACCGGCTGCTGCGGACGCCCCAGTAACGGTCCCAGTCACGAACAGCCCGGCGCGCGTGTCGACAGACGCGGCAGTGGTGATCACCGGGCTCTGCAGGTATACATAGCCCGTCGTCTCTGCAATCTGCACACGCAGAGCGGGGCGGCCCTCGGCATCCGTCGTATTCGTAAAGGTGGCCGACCCAGAAGCAGATCCGCTGACGGCCCACGACTGGACACCCGACGCATCGGGCAGCAGGTTGTGCGGCCCATACCCCACCAGATCGCTCGCATCAACCCGCGTGCCCAGGCCAGTCCGCGACAGGTCAGCCCACGGGCCCGGCAGCGCGCCGCCGTTGGCCTGGGCGTAGGCGGCGAAGCTCCAGGTGGTGGCCAGGTCCGCTTCGGCCGCATTCAGCCGCCACAGCACATCCAGGCCGACGCCGACGCCGAGGTTTCCGCTGGACAGCATGCTCCCTGCCCTGCCGTCAGAAACCGGCGATCACGGTGGCGGTGGTGCTGGCCGCCACGCGCTTGAAGATGCCGGGGATCCAGGCCCCGGCCTTGACGGCGCCGAAGTCGGTGTTGGTGCTGTCGTCCACACCGCGCACGACGAGGTTGCCGTCCGCCTTGATGTAGAGGATGCGCGCCACCTTGCTCATGTCGGTGTCGGCAGGGGAGACGGCGGCCCAGGAACGCGGCTGCGCGGAGACGCCGGGATGGGGCAACAGGTGGCTCATGGGGTGGTTCCTTGTGTGGGTTCTGCGGCCTGGGCCTTGCCGGCCATGGCGAGCAGGAGAGGCAGCGCGCCCGTGGCCTGCAGGCGCTGCATGTCGCGGCCGAGCTCGTCGAAGACCTGGCTGGCATCGGTGTAGCCGCGCTGGCGCAGCTTCTCCGAGATGCTGGACATGCCGCCCCAGATCTCCTGCAGGTCGGCCTTGACGTCCTGCTCGGGGTTGACGTACTCCCACTTCGGCACGCTGTGGTCGTAGGCGTACTCGGCGCGTGGGATGACGCCGCCCAGCACGGCTGCATCTTCGGCCGCGCGGCAGATGGGGGCGATGAGGCGCGGCACGATGCACAGCCACTGCTGGGCCTGCACGCGGCGCCGGAAGTTCAGCAGGTTGACGCGGGCTGACGAGTAGCTGGCCTCGCCCACGTCGCCGGTCATCAGCTCGTAGGGGATGCCCCAGCCGGCGGCGATGATGTGCAGGTTGTACTTGAGGTAGTCGACGTGGCCCGGCACGGCCTTTGGCTCGACCAGCTGCAGGTTGACACCGGCGGGCAGGCCGACGATGCTGCCCGATGGCAGCTGTCCCAGATCGCCGATCGGCGAATCGGCCGCGCTGGTGG
>Ga0208916_10001411_pt1 | contig 10334 bp, 25 predicted proteins | sample DEB19_08_DNA_5_FD_184523 | JGI IMG/M metagenome (GOLD analysis project Ga0208916, IMG submission 184523) | Aqueous microbial communities from the Delaware River and Bay under freshwater to marine salinity gradient to study organic matter... | ecosystem: Environmental > Aquatic > Marine >... | reverse complement strand
GTGTCGGGCCACGCCAGAAGGGGGCGGGGGTCTAGGAGACTCCTTAGGCGGGGGTTATGGGCCGTTTTCATCGTCGCGGCATCTTGTGCTTATCCCTGCGTGAATTGACATGCGGGAACAGGCCGCACGCGTCACCGTTCACGCTCGACCTGATCTGCCGCGCTCGCTTCTGCATCCAGATGTGCGATCGTCCATACATCGTGGCGATGGTCCGTGAGTCCAGGCACCCGGGCAGGGACAGCGCCCAGCGTACGGTCTCGACGTGCCGGCGGAACGCATAGCAATCGGACAGGGCGATGGCATCCATGAAGGCCTTAAGCATCACGCCGACATGATCGCGGGAGATGAACGCGTCGACCTCGGTGCGTGTCGCGTCACCGTCCTTGGTCGCCCATGACGGATGATTGGGGTCGATATTGAAGACGTGCCGAGACTGCACCATTTCGCGATAAGGCAGCACGCCGGACTCTCGCATCTTCTCCTGGACCTTCTTGGGTTGGGCGAAGAACCACGCGTCGAACGACTTGGCTTCCTTGGCAGGAGCCGAGAGGTCGTTGATGCTGGCCTTGGTCACGCGCCTATTTGGCAAGGATGTTACTCAGCGGGCAAGTGGCAAAGGTTGAGCCATGCATGAGCGTCATCGCGGTAACGGATCAGGCCGAGGCGCTTAAGTCGCCTGACCAGTGAGGCAGGCTGATAGCCTACAGGGATTACTTCCCGGATATGTCGGTCAAGGGAAGGTGTATCAATCAATGCAGGCCAAGTGCTCAACAGGTCAGCAAGGCCTAGCTTCTGGTCATGTCTCTTCCTGGCTGCCTGTCTTGTTGCCTTGACGCGGTGCAGTTCCATTCCCTCAGGGTCTTGTTCCCAGCGCTTGGCCCATCTCCGTTTCCAGTTGATTGCCGCAATCTGCTTTCGGGTGTAGAACTTACCCATGAGCTCTCCGGGTGGATTTCTCCTTGAGGTAGGAATTGCGAAGGCAGACGACCCCCCGCCGTAAGGCAAGGGGGAGGAGTCTGTTGTCCTCCCCTTTAGGGGAGACTACGGATTGTCCACGGAAAAGACGGAAGCGACAGGGTGTCGGTAAAGTCATAGGTTTAGGGTGGTGTACGGGTGTTGACCCTCACCGACCATTAAAGAGGCGTGGCGACCCCTTAGCGGGGCTGGAAACGCTATCCCTGTTGGCGGTGTCGGTGGCACTTTGGGAGGGGGGCTGGCTGTATTCCCAGCGGATGACCCCCTTCTCGGCGGCATGGCGAATGTAAATCTCGCCCTTGAACTCGTTGTTGGCGTCCTTGAGGCCGGCACGGCCGCGGCGCTTGGTCAGGCCGAACTTGTAGATCGGTTCGTCACCCTGGCATCGGAAGAGCACGGCGACCTCGCGGAACCAGTTGGTGAACTCGGACGAGCCTAGGCCTGCGTAGGCTAGGTCGGCGACGGTGTGGCCTTCCTTCTCGGATGAGGCCTTGGGCTTTCCGGTGTGGTGCATGGCGACGAGGACGGCGCCCGTCTCGAGCAGGATGGGGGCGAGGTCGTGGCGCAGGAACTTGGAGGCCTGCTCCTGGTCGGAGACGTCGATGCCGGCGAAGGAGAGGAGCGGGTCGACGAAGACGATGTCAGCGCGCTGGTCGATGACGAGCTGCCGAAGGGCCGCGGTGAAGGTCGTGCCGGTCGAGACGGTGTCGCGGAAGATGGCGAGGTGATCGCGGAGGGTCTCACGCTCCTGGCTGTCGATGTAGGCGCCGGCAATGACGTCTTGGAGGGCTTCGGAAATGTCGCCCGCGTCATTCTCAGCTTGGAGGACGATGGCACGCAAGGGTCGGGCTGGCTTGATGCCGAAGAAGTCACGGCCGAGGCACCAGTGGACGGCGGCCTGCATCATGAGGGACGACTTGCCCGTGCCGGACTGGCCGACGATCAGGAGCGAGCCGCCCTTGCAGAGCCAGCGATGGTTGCCGAGGATGGTGGTCGGGTCTTCCTTACGCTCGAAGGACAGCAGGGCGTCGAAGTCCATGCGCTGAGGGCCGTGTTTGACCTTGGTCCCCTTGCGCTTGTCGGCGAGGCGGGCATAATGCTCGAGGAGAACGTCGGCGTCGGTTGCTTTGTCGGCGATATCCAAAGCTTCCCGAAGGATAGCGGCGTTCGCAATCAGGTCGACGTGCTCATGGCGGTAGGTCGAAGCCCCGGCGTCGCTGACCAGGAGCGAGACGGTGGCCGCGTCGACCGGGGAAGCCATGTCGCGTAGGCGCTGGCTGACGGTGAGTTCGTCGGCTACTACCCCATCGACGGCGAGGGAAATGGCGGCGGCATAGATGTCAGCGTGGGCAGGCTCGAAGAAGTCGGAGGCCTTGAGGTCGGGCGGGAAAGGGAGCGCGTCACGGAGGAGGACGCCGAGGAGGTGGCGTTCCGCCGGCACGTTGTTCGGAGGAGTCATGGAAGAAGGGATTGGGGTTTGAGGGCGTGGGTGCCCGTGGTCAAGATGCTTTGCGTTTGTCGGGCGGGCCGAAGTGGTCGAGGAGACGCATCCGGCCTTTGGTGATCACGCGGAACTGCTTCTTGACGAGGATGCCGATTTTGACGGCGCGGTCGACATAGAGGGAGGCCTGATGGTTCGCGGCGAGCCCCCACTTGGTGGCCCACTGCTCGCGGGTGAGGAAGCCCTTGTCTGGCTGGACGGCTTGGCGGTGGATGTCGGCCATGACGGCCTTGAGCACCGGGTCGGTGCCGAAGCGCGTGTAGAGCAGCTTCTTTCCTTTGCGGCTCATCGCTTCTTGGGGGTGTAGACCTTGAGGTCGGTGGTCCAGACCCACTTCGAGCCGACGCGGTGAACGAGCCAGACCTTCCAATCGCGGCCGTCGACCCAGCCGGCGGCGAAGCCTGAGCCCCAGCGGGAGGTGGCTAGGCGGTGAGAGGCGTAAGCCATCGCGTCCTTCTGGCAGAGACAGCCGGCGGAGAAAGCGGCGCCGCCTTCGGCCTTGGTGAGGTTGACCTGGCTCAGGGTGTGGGTGTGCCCATGGATCAGAGCGCCTCCGCGGTCGGCGTAGTGCTTCCCCTGCTCGGCTGTGGCGTTGAGGCCGTGCGCATAGCCGTGGATGAAGGCGACCTGCCCGAGGCGGTAGACGCCCTTCTCGGCGTGGTAGGGCAGGATGGTCTTGGCTCCGCAGCTCTTCGCGGCGGTCTTGATGCGGGCCTCGAGGTCGGCGCAGTAGTCGCGTACTAGGGCGGAGCCGGAGGTATGCTGGAGGGCGGTGGCCCGGTGTTCGTGGTTGCCCATCAGGTAGACGGTGGGCTTGGTGCGGGCGAGGAAGTCTTCGCCGGCCTCGACGTCGGCAATCAGGGACTCAGCGCCTTCGGCATCGTTGCCCACGCCGCGGCGGAGGGAGCGGAAGTCGAAGCAGTCGCCGAGGTGGACGCGGACGGTGGGCTTATAGTCCTTGATGAACTCGCAGAGGGCGTCGGTGGCCTCGTGGTCGGCCATGTCGCCGTGGTTGTCCCCGAAGGCGACGAAGCGGATGGGCGTGCTCATTTGCGGTTAAGGTGCGGGATGGGCTTGCCGGCATCGAAGGCCGCGAGCATCTCGTCACGGCGCTGACGGGCGGTCATGAGGTCGTGGCCGATGTTCTCGACGATGTCCGTGCCGCGTCGGCGAAGGCGGAACCAGTAGCAGTCGCCCAGGCGCTGGAGATGGTGGTTCGGGTTGTCCTTCACGTTTCGCTCGGACTTGCGGTGGCCCTTGCTGACGGTGAACTTAGGGCAGGCCATCAGGAAGGCGACGCGATCGGGAGAGAGGCCGACCTTGGCGGCCCACGCAATGGTCTCGGGGGTCAAAGCTTCCATGAGCGGGCGAGGTTGCGACCTTCAGTCATGATCTGGTTACGGGCGTTCGGCTTGAAGATGTACTCCTGGTCGAACAGGTGAGAGGCGCGAATCTCGGCGATGCTGTCAAGTTCCTCGTCGTTGGCAGGGCCGACTCCGGCCGTGGCGACATAGATGGTGCGGACCTTCCAGCCGCGTTCCCAGAGGATGTCTTGGCAGACCCGCAGCTCGTTGATGTAGCGCCAGTCGGAGCAGACCACGGTCTCGGGGGCGGGATTATCGTGGTGCTTCATGACCGGCACCCAGTTGGCGAAGTGGCGGGCGAAGACGTCCTTATCCATGCGCCGTGCGAACTTGCCTGCGTGGACTAGGAAGTCGCGGTTATCGACCTTGAACTCCTCGTTGAAGAAGTTGCCGTCGAGGCCGAGGTAGTCCATGTAATGGTTCGCGGCCTCCTTGAGGGCGTCGGCGAAGTTGATGTGCTCGGATGGTCGGGTGGACCACTCGAGAAGGCCCGAGGCCAGCGTGTCCTTCCCGGCCCTTGCGAATCCGGAGATAAGGACGAGCGTGGGGGCGGCCATCGGCGTGGGTGCGTCGGTCATGGGTTAGAAGTTGACGCCTTCGGGAGGGAGGGCGTCCGGCACGGTGGGCTTTGCGGAACCCTTAGGGTAGGTCAGTTTGTATTTGAACTGGGGCTTGCCCTGCCACTCGCCGTTGGCCTCGACCTCGACGCCGACCAAGATGGTCTGGCCGCAGGCGGGCGAGATGTACTCCAGGTACTCGGCGGGGGTGGCGTCCAAGCGGATCTCCGCGGTGAACTTGCCGGAGAACTTGCCGACGAGCATGGCGAGCGCCTTGCCGTACTTGCTCGAGAAGTTTTTGCTCAGGCAGAAGCCCTTGTCATCGACGAAGAACAGGCGAGCGGAGGTGGTGCCGTCTTCCCAGACCTTGACCTTCTCGAACTTCGGCTTGATGAGCTTCAGCTTGTAGGTGCCGTTCGTGGAGATGGAGGTGAGCGGGGGGCGGTCGTTGTTTTCGGTGGTCATGGTATTAGGCGAAGGTGATGGGGGTGGAGGTGGAGGCGGCTTTGATGTCGATGACCTGGATGTCATCTCCATACGCAGGCCACTCGCCGAGGGTCGTGCACTCGCGGTAGGTTTGCAGCGCCTTCTCAAAGTCGGCGACGGCGTAGGACATCAGCTCCGGTCCGATCTCCACGACGGCGGTGGCGTAGGGCGGGGTCTTCTCGATGAAGAGGAAGCGGAAGCCCAGCAGGCGGCGGCCGTAGGCGGTCTCGTAGCACAGGCGGTAGAAGTAGGCCTGAAGGTTGTAGCGGTAGGCGCGGATGGACTTGAGGATGCCGGCAGGGGAAGCGTCCTCGGTGGTCTTCAAGTCCCAGAGGTAGTCGCCTGCGATACCATCGATAGCGCACTTGAGCTGCACGCCGTTATAGTCGGTCGTGAACATGAACTCGGTCTGGTCGAACTCAACGCCAAGACGCTCGAGGGTAAACTTTGCGTGCGAGGCGATGATGTGGCACTCGGCGGACTCCTCGGCGCTGACAACGGTCATGCCAGGCTTGAGGGAGGACTGGAAGGCCGCGTAGGTCTCCTTGCCTTCCTTGGTGCGGCGGTCGACTTCAGGGGCGGTGATGAACTTCTCGTTAAGGGCCTCGGGCTGGAGGACGGCGCAGTGGATCAGCGAGCCCATGCGGAGGGCCTTGGTCTCCTCGCGCTCCTGGTTGAGATAGGCCTGATAGTGGGCCGGGGACTTGAGCAGTTCCTTGGCGCCGCTGTAGTTGAGCGCGTGGATGCCGTCGTAGATGACGCGGTGCTGGATGGGTTCGGGTGAAATACGCATATTGTGGTGTGGGTCTTGGTGTTGGGTGTTGGTGGGAAATTATAGCGCGTCGTCGTCGGGGTTTGACTCCTCGACGGAAGCGGAGATGCGGCGGACGTCCTCAAGGGCTTTCTCGGCGGCGTTTTCCATCGCTTCGAGCGTGTTGCGCAGGACGCGTAGTTGGACGACGAGGACATGGACGCGGTCGTGCAGGGGCTTCACGGCGGCGGCCTCATCGGCGACCTCGATGTGATCGGCGAAGACCTGCAGTTCGGTGATGGCGGAGCGGTTCAGGTCCGACAGGGTGATGATGTCGGCGTCGTGCTGTTCAAAACGTCCGGCGATGTGCTGGACGGTGGCAAGGGCGCCGGTGATGTTCTCGACCAGGCGCTTGATGGAGTCGCGGTTTGTCATCGGTTGAAGGTAAGTTCCTTGAGAGTACCGATGGGGTCAACTGTGAAGAAGCGGACTTGCGATCGGGCGAGGGAAGGGTGCGTCTTGCGTTTCCAGAGACCAAGGTCGGAGAGGAAGTCGGCGTGCTTACGGGCCGTCAGTTCGACATAGGGGTAGCCGTCGAGGAGCAGGAGCAGGGCGTACTGGCCTTGGACAGTGCGGGCGATGCGCTCGATGCCGGCGGGGGGTTGGGTCATTTGGAGGGCTTCCAGACGTTCAGGCTGAAGAGGTATTCCCAGCGTTGGCGGTCGGAGAGGGTGCGGAGGTCGGTGCGTCGGGCTTCGAGGGGCGTCTGCAGCTTCAGCCCAGGCTTGGCCCGGGCTTCGGCTGGAGACTTGGCGGCCTTAGCCATGATTGCGGGCTTCCTGCCAGCCGTCGATGGCCTCGATGAGTTCCTCGGGCTTTACGTCCTTCGCGTTGCGGACGCAGTACCAGATGGCGTCGCCGGCCTCGCGCATGGCTTCGAGGCGTTCCTCGAGTTGACGGATGCGGGCGTTTGCCGCGATCACTTCATTCTTGGCGTGGGCGTTGGCGATGGCTTCGTTGAGGAAGGCCATCGGGTCGAGGGGGTCGTTCGGGTTGCTCATTTGGTCAGAGGGCGGGGGGTGGCAGGGGTGACGCTGGAAATGGCCGCAGAACGGAAGCCAGAGGCCGCCACGGCACCATCGTCGTCGAGGTCTACGGAGATACCGCAAGCCGTCTGGATGGATTGCCGGCGGATGTAGGTGATGGCGCCGCCAATCTTCTGGGCGTCGAGGCCTTCGGCTTTGACCATCAGGCGGCCGAAATCGAAGCGCTCACCGGACGCGTGAAGGAAGGCGGTGTTGATGCCGACCTTACCTTCCTCGGAGATGAGCGTCTGGATCAGAGCCAGGTTATGCTCGAGCAAGACGGGCTTGATGGCGTCGAGCAGCGCGTCGAGGGAGACGTAGCGGTTCTTGAAGCCGGGGTTTACTTTGTTGGCCTTGACGTTGTCGAGCTCGGCGAGAGCGGCGACTAGGTCAGAGGTGGGGGTTTGGGATTTGGGCGTGGTGCTCATGGTGGAAATTATTTGGCGTCGGCCTTGGTGACTTCGCCGGCCTTGATGGTGGCCTCGATGTCCTGAAGCGACATCCGAGTATAGCCAGGGACGAAGAGGTTGTAGTAGGTCACGCCGTTGCGGACGGTCGGGGTCAGGAGGCGGGCGACCTTCTGATCGGGCAGGACGATGTAAGAGGAGTCCGCGATGATGCGGTATTCGGAGGTGGGTTTGGTGTCTTTCTTCATTAGGTTGGGAGATTAGTTGATGACGCCGCGGGTGGCGGAGTCAAAGATAAGGAGGGCGTCGGCGTTCCAGAGGGTGACGTCGACGGTAGGGAAAAGTTCGCAGGCGCGGGCCTTGAGTTTGTTCTTCCACTGGGTGGTGGTCAGTTCGCCCTTCGTGCCGCAGGTGTGCGTCTTCTGCCAGATGGCCGGGCGGATGCGGTGAATCTTCCAGCCCATCGCCACGGCGGCGCCGTAGAGGACGCCCGTGTTCCACATCAGTTTGCCGATCGCGGAGCCGGGGATGTTCTTGCCGGCGAAGAGGGGCGGTTCCTCGAGGTAGAGCGAAACATCCTTGGCCTTGCAGCTGAGGTCGGCGAGGAGTTGGCAGACCTCCACATCGGAGGCGGGCATCTTAGCGCACTGGACGCCGCCGTCGACCGACCAGACGATGCCGCCATTTACGCCTGGGTCGATTGCCACGATGAGATGCGCCATGAGGTAAGACCCTTGTCAGCGCAGGACCGGGGACAAGCGGAAAAGATTGCCGACGCGGAGGGCGTAATCGTTTGCCCGGAAAGAGCGCTCACGGGCGGCGGACCAACCGAGGTTCCAGACGACGGCGAACTGCTCGGGGGTGGGGTCGGTCATGCCGATGCGGTAGAAGTTCGCCCTGATCCAGCGGAGATGCGAGGCCGCGATCATATCTTGGGCGGTGGCGTCCCGCCATTTAGACCAGGGGAAGGAGTAGTGGCCTTCGGCCTTGAGGCGGGCCGCGGCGTCATCCCATGCCTCCTTGCCGACCTGATACATACCACGCTCGCCGGCTGCGCCAATGGCCTTGCGGTTATGCCCGGACTCGACCGCGGCGATGGCCTCGAGGAAGGCGGCGTCGGACTTGGCCTGAGCGTTGAGCCCGAGGAGCAGCAGGGCGACAACGGAGAAGCGCTGGTTGAAGGTCACGGCTGGCCCTTGCCCTCCTTGGCGGCGTTCCAAAAATCCCATGCGGTATCATAGCCAAAAGCATACAACTGACTTGCCATCGCATTGCCGGCCATAGTCAGTCGCTGTACATCGGCTTTGAGGCTGGCGTTTTCGTCATTCAATTCGCCAATGCGAATCATCAAGCTCGCCTCGACAGAGACGGCTTTCATGCGGTTAAGCATAGCCATCTCTTCGATGCGGGCTTCCAGCGCTTTGATGCGGTCTTCGTAGATGCTCACGGCTGCTTGCCCTCCTTGGCGGCATTCCATTCGGCAAGCACTTGCTTCAAGATGACCTTTTCGTTGTCGAGCATACGCAGACTTTCTGTGAGGTAGCCGAACTCATCCTCGAACGCATCCCCTGCCTTGGTCAGCCGCTCGACCTCGGCCTTGAGGCGGGCGTTCTCGGCTTCCAGTCGGCCCAACACGACAAAGTGCGGGCAGGTGTCGTCGTCGTGGCTCATTTGCAAAAGATAATGTATGCGTAAGCCATCAGATAGACCACGGCATAAGGAATGATGACCCAGCGGATGATGAATGATTGGCGTCGGCGAGTCTGCTCAATGCTGATGCACGCCTTTTGGATTTCATTCATACGCGTCGGGGGACTTGCGATCCGGCGACCTCGAAGCCGTCGAGCTCGTAGGAGTAGGTTATGCCGACCCAGCCACCGGCGGCCGCGTAAGCCTGGAGCGATACCTTGGTGGCGCCGTCTTCGTGCAGGGCTTCGTGGTAGTGGTGCAGGAGTTTCTTCATCTTGTCGGACGCGAGGGCCGTCTTGCTGGAGCAAATGTCGCCGGTCATGATGCGCTCGTTGATTTCGTAGACCTCGGAGAGCAGGGCGACCATGCCGTCGAGATGCTTGAAGTTACTCATGGGGGTAAGCGTCCGGGATGACGCCCTTGATGACGGCGTCGTTGAGGTCGGAGATGCGGGCCTTGAGCGCCGCGATCTCGCGGTCCTTGTCCTCGATGATGCGGATTTGCATCTCCACGCATCGGTCTGCCTGGTCGGCGTAGGCCTTGAGAGCGTTGGCGGTGGTGTGGAGGGTTCGGGCGTAGGCCCAGGGGACGAGCCACCAGAAGGCGGGCTTGGAGTTCGGTCGGATGATGTGCATGATGAGTCGTGCGGTTGCGGTTTTTTGGCAGTAGGGTCGGTGGGATGGGTCAGGCATGGCGCTTGATGTTGTACGGGCCGCGGACCTTGAGGTTGCCCCAGGTCGTGTTCGTGATGTCGAGCCACTTGCGGAGGGTGCAGACGGTGGTGCCGAGGGCTTCGGCGGCGTCGGCCTGCGACTTGCCGGCGGCGTTGAGCGCGGCGATCTGCGGGAGGATGGCCTCAAGGCGTCGGGCGGCGAAGGAAGCCATCGGGCGCTTGAGGGGGATAGGGCGACCGGCGAAGGTCACGGTGTCGGTGTATGGGTGGTTTGCGTTGGGCATGGTGGGAAGATTAGGCGAGGGTCCAGCAGAGGATGGTTACCTTCGGGTTGGAGTGGGAGCCGGCGTCGCGGTACTCGACAACCTGGTCGAAGAGAGCGCAGACATCAGCCTTGGCCTTGGCGGTGACGTACTTGTTGAAGTCGCTGGCGGTAGGCTCGCTGGCGAGGACGACCAGTTGACCCTTGGCATGGTCGATGCCGTAGAGGGCGTAGGAGCCGAGGCCGCGGACGCATCCGTCCTTGTCCTTGAGGTTGGCGGATTCGCGGAAGGCGATGGCCTTGCGCTTGAGGAGTTCGACCATCGCTTTGTCAGAGACGAGGACGGCCTTGGGTTTGGTGGGGGTAGTCATGGTGTGGTGTGGATCAGAAGTTGTTGAGGATTTCCAAGATGCCCGGGAACTCCGGGTCGAGGAAGGTGGCGAGGGCGTAAGCGGCGAGCGTGGCCCAGAACAGGATAGCGAGGAGTTTCATAGGTTTGGTGGAACGGAAAGCACCTTGCCCGACTGATTTGCATTCGTCAAGCCCCTTTACGCAAATACCCTGTGACCCCATTCAAGGGGTCA
>Ga0208916_10001410_pt1 | contig 10336 bp, 5 predicted proteins | sample DEB19_08_DNA_5_FD_184523 | JGI IMG/M metagenome (GOLD analysis project Ga0208916, IMG submission 184523) | Aqueous microbial communities from the Delaware River and Bay under freshwater to marine salinity gradient to study organic matter... | ecosystem: Environmental > Aquatic > Marine > Coastal... | reverse complement strand
AATCCAAGATTCTGAATTCGATTTGGTGACGTCACCAAATTTGGTAACCAATTTTGGGACATACGTGTCAATCCAAGATTCTGAATTCGATTTGGTGACGTCACCAAATTCGATAACCAATTTTGGGACATACGTGTCAATCCAAGATTCTGAATTCGATTTGGTGACGTCACCAAATTTGGTAACCAATTTTGGGACATACGTGTCAATCCAAGATTCTGAATTCGATTTGGTGACGTCACCAAATTCGGTAACCAATTTCGAGACATACGCGTCAATCACAGATTTAACCTAAACGAAATAAAAACACACAACAAACAAAATAGATTATTTAAACATCAATTTATTATTTTAAATTAAGATATTTTTTCATGACAGTATAAATCGAAACTGTCTTCACCATCATCGCTTACTTCTGCGGGAATTACTTGTACAACATAGTTTCTTATTCTTTGGTTTTGAGGATTTAATTTATCATAACAAAGACAAAAAGCTTCACAAGCCAGTTGTTCCATGTCTGCAATTATATTGCCTCTTCTGTTTCTTGTTAAAAGAACATGCGGTACCGTACCTTTTATGTTAAAGGTCATATTGTATTCTATATTTACATTCTGGTTCGATGTTATATCGTTTAGTTAGTTTCCTTCAAAAATAGGATTTCCTAGTCTCACGACTCTTCTATTTCTCATTTAATTTATTAATGATTAATTTAAATATTAATAAGATCAATAATAATAACCGCCTAGATTATTTTTAAGCGTTCTGTTTGAACTAAATTTATTTTCCTCTTCTTTTTGACAATAGTTTGTTTAATCACCCAAATAATTTATTCTCTATTGTTTACGCCACTCTTCATATTTCTCTTCAGAATTCTCTGAAATTTGAAGATTTTTCGTAAATCTTTTTTATCTTTCGAGCCTTTTCTCTTTCAATTCTTCTTCCTTTTTTCTCCTCTCTTCTATCCGACTCGGATTGTTATACTCCTCCGAACTTTTCTTAATCGCTTCGTTCGTAAATTCATCAAGATACTTCTTTAAATCCAATCTTTTCTTAATCGCTTCATTTGTCGATTCATTAAGTTATTCATTAATTTATTTCCTTATTTTTTATTACACAGCCGACCATTTTCTAAAAATTTTATTGTTCTTATCTTATTCTAGAATTTATTTTTTAATGTTCGAAATTTTTTTGCGGTATATCTGATTTGTTTTTTTCTCAGATAATCCTATTTCTTCTGCCACAACACTTACAATTTATTTAATTGTTAACTTTTCTTTTTTTTTAATAGCATCGTTACATTCTTTTATTATGATAGAATTAATTTTCTAAGATAACGACATTGCTGGTTATTGTATAACTGAAGTTAAAGCATGTGAGCGCGGTAACATTTTAAATTAATTTAATTATAATAATGATCAATAATTTACACGTCATTCGTTTGAACTACATTCATAACCATCTCTGTATTTTTACCATATCAAATCATGATTTTGTTTTTTCCTACATACAGGACATTTAAACTATTCACATTTTTTACATGTGCATTTTTAATTTCTTTCGAATTCTTAGTCTTGTTCCTAAGGATGTAAATGAATTCTATCAATTATATTCCCTTCTGAGTCTACTTCTTCCCCTATACATAATTTATAATTTGTTATTTTTTTCCAGCAATGTGTACATACTTTATGTAAGCATCCGAATACTATTTGAGTTCTTTCTTAAAAACAAATTAAACATTCTTATGCTTCTTCAAATTTAAGTTTACCAATTTACATATCACAGTCCGAACAAAGCCCTCCAAACTAAACTGCGTAGTTTTATGGGATTTTTTTATGACACATCAAGAAGTTAGAGCATTAAATTAGTTCACATTTTTATTCGCATTTTTTAGTTCTACAATATCCTTATTCTAATATTTCGCAATCTTTATGATCACAACCACATTATTTAAATGGCAGTGAATTGCTGTTTTCGTCATACATCCAACATTCACAAAAGCATTATTATATGCATTAGCCTTAGCATTTTTCTTAATTTTCGATTTTTGATTACATATCGGAAATTTACTGGCTATTTTCTTAGTGTACTTCTATGGAGGCTCCAAGACCAGAATTTGACGCGCTATTTTCCTATATTTCTTGGGATGCTCCAAGACTAGAATTTGACGCGCTATTTTCCTATATTTCTTGGGAGGCTCCAAGACCAGAATTTGACGCTCTATTTTCCTATATTTCTTGGGAGGCTCCAAGACCAGAATTTGACGCGCTATTTTCCTATATTTCTTGGGAGGCTCCAAGACCAGAATTTGACGCGCTATTTTCCTATATTTCTTGGGATGCTCCAAGACCAGAATTTTATACACTATTTTCTTTACTCATACTTCTACCATTGTTTGATCTTTTCAGATTTGTGATTTTCTATTTTTCTATATATTTTAGTACTCTTTTTTATATTTTTTCTTATTTTAAACTATCGCTCTTGTTTTATATTGATTATATGTCCGAGTTTACTCTTTTTCTATTTTTAGTATGTGAAACATTATATTGGTCTTTATCGATCTCTGTTTCTTCGGTTTAGATATATTTTTCTACCATTTTTAATTATAATTAATTAATATGTTAAACAGATAATCAGGAAAAAGGACTTACGGTTCGACCTATCCTTTACCTCCTATACATTAATAGCAAAACATAAAATAACAGACATTAGAATAGAAAATAGCTTATTAGTAATAGATAGTCGATAAATAACAAACTAAAAATTTAGACGAGACAATGTTAAACACATCAAGTCTTGATTTTAACAATTTATCTAATGAATTTTAGTAATAATATATTCCGACTGTACAATAAAATTCTCATAACTAAATACAAAATCGACATATCTAACCAGCTTAACATGATAACGATAAAATATATAGCGAAGAATAAAAATCGACACACCCTCCTTTTTATCAAAAAAATCACGAACAAAACCCAGAAAAATCGGTCGGTTACGAATTTCCAGAGCTGTTGGGATCAAATTTGGTGTTAAAAAACGACACTGGTACAAAATAATCTCTACAAGAGTTGTAAAATGACCTAAAAAAACGACAATGGTAAGATTTAACACGAAGAATTGACCTTTAAGAAGCAGATTTTCTGAACTTAAGTAATCTTGGGAAAGATGCCGATTATTATTATCCTAACCAATTTGACGAAATGGCCAGCGAATTGATGGATGATCAACTTGCCAAAAGTCGTTAATAACTTGGACAAATAGAAAATTAGTATTTAGAAAGACAAAATATTTATCACTAATAATTTTTTCAGCAGGAATTAATTAGTTAAGAAAAGTTTGTAAAAAAATATCTTGACATGAATAGTTTAGAATCTTTAGAATCTTTTGATTTTAATTTGGAAGACCCCAAAGTAGATTAATCAGATTTGGAAATTTTATAATTAATAAATTAACTTTCTTAAAATCATTATGAGGATCAGCCAGCATAAATGTACCATAGCATGATAGAAATTAATTAAAATAATCTCAATTAATTGGCATAAGCAGAATAATAATTTAAAGACGATTAGAATTAAGATTAGTCTTTGTTGGCAAGTTTAGATTTCGAAATAAGCAAAAGCGTTATAAATGCAGACCATCATTAAATTAAATAACTAAACGAAAAAAAATCCAAGATAATTAACAAATAAAACGATTTTTAATTTTAACCATACAAATAACCAATAAAAAGCGACATTGTGCCTCCATATTTTTTTGGTTGTGATTTAAATACCTTTAAGTTACAATATAGACATTTCGATTAAAATTATGCCTAATTTAAAGAAACTTCTAAATTCTAAAAGTTCTAATGCATAAAATTAAATAGTCTAATCGATGTTTTATAAAGATTATTTTAAAAGATAATTGATCAAGACTAAAATATTCAAGACAATGAAATTATAAAAAACGATATGAAAAGTTTCATTAGACTTATAGATTTTATAGAGAATACAATCACACAGATAAATATAGAATTGCTTTAAACGTTTTACCTCGATGTTTAGTACAAATTAATCATTGTGAGTAAATTCAAATTTTTTAACTAAGCCATGAACGATATGATTAGTTAAGTAAAATAGAAAGGAATAATTCAGATTGTAGATTACAAGATTAGATTCAATATCCCTTTTTAAGAATAAATTTGGTAACAATAAGAATATTTTATAACCGAAGAAGACGACATCAAATACAATCAGATTCATATTTAAAAACAGTAAAATTTTTTTTAGGTTTATAAGCAATATCTTCAGTCTACAAAATAAGAAGAACAGGAACCTATAAGCGTAAAGATCTAAAAGAGAGCGTGTATTATAAACAGTGATAAAAATAAAGATTTTATTTTTATTTCTGAATAAATTAACAGATATGTAGATTCTATATAGTAACAGTATCTGAAAGAATTAACTGGTGAAGGTAACGAAGTTTTAAATTATAAAATGAAATCTGTACCACTGATTGTTCACGTATCTAATTTATTGAATGATTTATAGCTTATAGAATAATGTGTCTATATAATCATAAACAATCCTATTTATTTAATGGATGTTTTAATAGATTTGATTACTAAAGGGTCTAATACTACAGTTGCTATTATTATAGGATCTCTTAATCCTGAATATGAAATTCTAGACATTATGTGTTAATATAACCCTCTTGTAATAAATGCGATTAAATAAAAAGTTGACGAAAATAAAAAATATGCGACATCGTTTTGTAATTTACTTGGACTTATTTACGATACAGGATGTGTTTTGTTAGAAGGTCTTTCTCATAGATTTTACTGTATAGACGAAAAAACTTCAGATAGTTTAGATTTGTAAAGGTTAAAATTAGAAGCAGCCGAAATTTTTTTAAGACAATCAATCAAATTTTCAAAATGTGGTGAAGTAAAAATTTTTGACAATGATTCTTTATTTTCTAAATTTCAAGCATTACACGAGTAAAATTTTATTCCTTTCTGCGATAACTAACTTGGTATTATAATGTCAGGAGTTATAAACTAATCGATGAAAACCGTTAACTAATAATTAGATATTTTTTATCAAAAAATATTTTGCGGGCTTTTAGTTTAACTTGGTATAGTATAAACAAATGATGATAGTATATTCTTTTATAAGTTTCAGTGCGACTAAGATATGTTTTAATTGAAATAGAGACTTGGATTAGATAAAGGCGTTGTTTTCAACGATTTTTTAATGTAAAATATTGATGTAGATATTTCAGGACATCTTTTGCAATAAAGATAGTATTCTGCTTGTATGGGTTCTAGTCTTACATTACTTGGTTAATTTTTTTTGATTTATCTTGACATATCGACAAGGTTCGAAAGAAATAATGAAGTCCACGGAAAAAAAGAAGCAACACATCAGTTAACTACTTAAGATTTCTTCGAAAGTCTTATTTCTAACGATTAGAAAATTGTCGAGACCGCTTTTTAAGATTTATAAAAGAAAATATTTTCAATAAAATAAAACGATATGATAGACGCTTTAAAGGAACAAATAAAAAAAGGGAGTATTTATAAAGCCGGTAGAAATATTTTTTGTATAACAGTTCTGAGCGATTTGTAAACTCATATCCAAAAATAAAAGAATTTAATAGGTATAAATTTCATGGTAAAATACGAAAAAATTTTATAAAATCAGCTTATAAGAAACGATCAAAGTATTCGTGAAATTGTAGAGCTCAATAGATAAGTTCGTACAGCATTCGGTAGTCAATAATATCTTGCTAATTCTATTTAACCACAAGGTTACAATAAAGATAAAAAAGCAGATTATAGTACTGTGAAAGACGCTGCAACAAATTATATAAACTAAACTTAAGAATTTATGGACAGACCTATCATATTTTAAGATAAAAAACCTCCTTAATATAGAAAAAATTTAAGAGGAGATTTTATATTAGTAGAGTAGTAATAGTCTGATGAAGGGGAAACATATTATAATAGATTGCTTTTTATAAAAGAACAGATATAAGATAATTTAAAGGTTATCTAATAAATGAAATAGATAGTTTCTGAATGTATAAATAATAATTTGAGAACTATCGAAAGAAACGATAAAATTTTTGCTTTCCAGAATTTTTCTTGGACTATTTCTACAGAAATTTCTTCTCGTTTGTCGTAGTCTTATACCTATTAAAGAGTCAACGAATAAATGAATAACCCTCTTAATACAATTCTTCCTAATATGTTTGACTTACAAGAATACCGTCCAGAGACTATTGATGTTCTAAAAAAAATATTTAGAAGCGATCTCGATTATAATTAAATCAACATTTCAAAAAAGACTTCATAGATTATAAACGATAATTTGGTATAGACTATTAAAAAAATGGATGAAAATAGTGATATTTTTCATAGACAATTAGAGGTATTGTTGTAAAATTCTTACAAAGGATAACTATACGAATCAAGCAAAGAAATGTTAAAATTTATTTAATAAAACGAGAGTAAAATTTTTGTCTAGAAAAGCCCGATTTCTCTTAAGTTGGTTAAATTTGTTGTTGATTATAACCAGCAAGATTCTAAAATGCTTCAAGGTCTTGGAGATCATATAATAAAATACTAGGAGGATTACGAAAAATAATATCTCAATATATTAGGTTATGATATGAGAAAAATCAACGAAAAAAAAGATGAAGAAAAGATGGATATTGTAGATACTATTAATATGATGGCGTAGTTTGACTATAAAAATCCCTAAGATTTAGTAAAAGAAATATTAGGAACTCATCAAGAACTTTACCAGAATAAAAGAGAATAGTTATCAAGAGAGGTAGATTCAATAAACACGATTAGCTATTTTACTAAAGGAAGCGGTATTTTTATGGGTATTAGTCTTGGATATGCTTTAGGTCTACATAATATTTTTTAATATTATCAAGAAGGGTAATTTAAAATTAGAACGTTTGCTGATTTTCATCGAGAAAGCAGACAATCTGTCAAAGATTTATATCTCAGTATTGTTTACGGTACATAAAAAGTTATTTCAGATACTTTAGGACAAGATCGAAGTATTCTAGGATATCATTGGCTTAATACTCCTAAAGAATTATAAAACAAACTTAATGTTGCAAAACCTTTTTTTTAATTGATGCTTTAAGATACTCCAAATTATATCGACGGTCTTCTATATTTCGCGAGTCAATTATATACTAAAGAATTTCCTGAACTTTAGACCTACGCTTTGGTGTAAGGATCTGTATTTAATATTGAGACTGGGTATATATAAAAAAGATAATAAACTATTATTTCTGCTTTAACTAATTACGGCTCTGAATATAAAGTTTAAGAATAATACACATCTAAAAAATTTTATGATGATAAATCGGCATTATAAACTTTGAGGATATTTTATGACACAGCCCTTTTTTATGGTGAAGGAGGAATAAGATTTAACTAATTAGATATTATGACTTCTACTAAAATAATATTAAAAACATAGTACGATTTTCTTTAATAACAATTAAAACTATTCGAATATAAAGATACTAGTACTCTTAATAAATAGTTATTAGTAGAAAAATAGTATTTAGAAGAAATTTTAATACCAGACATAAAATAAGCTTTAGACGATTTTTCTCATGATTCTCCTGCTGCGATTGCAAACGCTATTTTCACTCCTCAGCCTAGATCAGATTATTTATTGGAGATAATAAATTAATTCAAGGAAACTCAATAAGAAAATTAACCAATTGCTGAAATGACTTCTGTAAAGGAAAAAATGGATATATCTTCTCAAAACGGATTTGTTTGTTATTCTCTAGGTCTTAATAACCCTGATAATTTGTTAAGACAATATAATGATACTTTACCTTTGGACGAAAAAGATCTTTAAACTCTATACAAACTTAAAACAGAAGTTTAAAATTTTTGTTAGAACCATGTACATCAACATTTTGGTTAGCGCTTACTTTTTGACAGATACGGAACTATGAACAGTTATATTTTGGGCAATCAAAAATTTGACGATTATGAAGAAAAGTTTAAAAATTATAATTTATAAGGTTAAGAGCTTTAGTTCAGATACCTAAAAGAAGTTGATTAAGAGTATGCTGAAAACCCTCATTTCACTAGTGGAATAAAAGCAAATATTTATGGTAAAAGAGACAGTGATTTATTTGTCTAAGAAATGTTAGAAAACCCTCCTGACATATATCAAAGATAAATATCTTACAATACTGTTATATAAAAATGTGTTGACAGCACTAATAATGCTAATACAGTAAAAGGTGACAAATGTAAAGAAATTGTTTATCATTTGATAGATACTCCTTTAAAAGACGGAGAATATTAGAAATTTATTGAAAATATAGGATAATATGATTAAGAATTACTCTCTTTTTAGTAAGGAAAATAAAAGATTAAATCAATTAATTAGATAACAGTATCAAACGTTTATTAGACTGTTGTACATGGCGTAAAAAATTATATTAGCCCTAGTCCTGAAAATAAATACTAAGACAATTCATTTCCTCTTAGGGATTAATATCATTAAGCCACCATGGTACATATAAACGAAAAATAGAAATTTATGAATACGCAGATGCTTTTACGAGAGGAAGACTTTGTAGACACCAGACATAATGATCTATTATCCAGAGCAAATTCAATATTGTCTACTTATAAAATTTATCCTTAATTGAATTCTATTTAAGACGACGGTATTGTACCCGACCTTTTGTTATATGGAGTAATGGGTCTTACTTCTTTCTATTTGTATTTTTACGCTTCAAAAAACATAGCGTAGAATGTACTTTACAAAAAAATTATTAAGAATCTTAAAAATAAAGACGTTGGAATCGAAGAATTTAAAGAGTATTAAAACGACTAAATAGTATCTAATTAAATTATAGAAAAAGACTAATAAATAACGACAGAAAACCTGGAAAGACAAAGACAGTATATTTAGTTTATAAAAGATTAAGGTTAAAATTGTTTTTTGAACTAAAAAACAATATTATAAGGAATTTTTTAATTAATTCAAAATCAAGGGATTAATTTCCTTGCTGCTTTTACTTTTGACAAAATAATTGACTAGATGAAATTAAAAAGGAAAAATTACAACGAAATTTAAAATTCTTACGACTTTTTAAATCCTGTTTTTAACGATTTTTATAAAACTAGTCCTAGTAAAGAATTTTTTAATGGACTAGCAATAAAAGTATAACAACTTTAATTTAACGGTCCAGATTAAATAAATCATTTTATTAATAAAATACCTAGTGGTCTTAGGTCATTTTCAGGCGATGATTTTAAATTTTTATATGATTAGGCTAGTTATGAAAATATAGTAAGTGGGATACTTTTATCACAAACAGGATATAAGGGACTTCTTGAAGGCATTAATGTTTATAAATCATTGCAAGAGTCTTTGAGCAAAGTAAAATTTTAACACAATTCAAATGAATCTATGAACGAATAAAACTATCCAATGGATTAATAATTAAACGAAAAATCAAAATAATTAGTTGTATATTTGGACTATTTAAATTAAAAGGATAATTACTTACCTTAAGATGTTAAAATAGCTCAAATTGACGAAGCATAATAATAATTAGCTTTGGAATTAAGAAAAAAATAAGTTAAACAAGACCAATAGGCTATAGATAATTATAGAAATATTTCTAATAAATAATTTATTAGTTCTATATAAAAAAAAGCACAAGATTTTTTTGAAAAAGAATCGTAATCAAGTTTACCTATAAATTTGAAATTTGATTAATAGAAGCATTCTATAGAGCCCTTTTTTCCTATGTTAGATTAATACATTTCAAAAGATAATTATGAATAAACATTACAAAAGATGATAATGAGTATGCATGATTTTGTTGCTAGTGGTAGAAAGAAAAAAGGAACGAGTGTAATAGATCGACTATAAGAACCCCAGAAAAAAATTTAATGGCAACAACTAGTAGACTAATAGTCTGAAAAGGGATTGTAATAATCTGTAGAAGAGGTAATGTAAGACATATAATAAGATTATAAAGAGAACGGAGATTAATTATCATTATTATAAAAAATATAATAATTATGGAAGTATTATAGAAAAAACCCTTAAATATAATAAGACTCTGTAGAAAACGACATTTAAGAATTCCATAATAGAAAAAGGGTTTAAATATAAGACTCTGTAGAAAACGACATTTAAGAATTCCATAATAGAAAAAGGGTTTAAATATAAGACTCTGCGTAAAACGACTTTTAAGAACGTAGGTAAAGAATAATTGCTGAAGAAATAAAAGAAGATCAAAATAATTAAATTCTAATTAATGCAGAGCAACTTAATTTGGG
>Ga0208916_10001409_pt1 | contig 10338 bp, 13 predicted proteins | sample DEB19_08_DNA_5_FD_184523 | JGI IMG/M metagenome (GOLD analysis project Ga0208916, IMG submission 184523) | Aqueous microbial communities from the Delaware River and Bay under freshwater to marine salinity gradient to study organic matter... | ecosystem: Environmental > Aquatic > Marine >... | reverse complement strand
GTATTCCCCCGCGCCCGCTGGACGGGGCTGGGGATGATGGAAGCGCCGGGCCGGACGTTTGAGTTCCGGTGTTCGGAGGACGTGCTGTTCGCGCCCTACGGCCTGACGGTGAATGACCGGCTATGACTCCGCTTCTCCCCCCGTGGTCGGAACCGATGTTCGACGCGCGCGGTCAGATGACGATTGTCTGGCGGACGTGGTTCGAGAAATTCGCCGCTGCCGTTGATGCGTTGGCCCCCGGATATGGCGCGGCGTTGCCGACCGTGACGGGCCAACCTGATGGGCGTTACTTCACGCTCACGACGACGCAGACACTCTACCAGGTGCAGTCAGGGGCATGGGTAGCCGTGGATATGGTCCCGTGATCCGTGAGGAGCGCGACGGTGCATTCTGGCGCGCGGTGGTCGATCACCCGGACGTGGCGCATGTGAAAATGGGCCTGCCGTTCGACGTTGAGGGGCTTGTCGCGCATGAGCAGGTTATCCCGCTGGCGAGCGAACACGGCGGGTTCATTTTCTGCCGTCTGGACGGCGTAGGCCGCGTGTTCGAGCTGCACACCATGTTCACGCCGGAAGGGCGGGGGCGGGAGGTCACGGCGGCGGCCAAAGAGGCGTTCGCCTGGATGTTCCGGGCCGGTGCGAGGGTCATCACGACTTACGAGGTTGAGGACTGGGCATCGCCGCCGCTTTCGTTCGGCTGGCGGCCAGTCGGCGGGTTCGGCCCAACCGAGTTCGGCAACGTCCGCACATGGATTTTGACGCTGGAAGAGTGGGAATCCTCTCCGGCGCACAGGAGATTGCACTAATGCCCATCGTCGCAGCCGCTGTGATCACCGCCGGCGCCGGTATCTATGGCGCGTCCAAGCAGGCAAGCGCCGCCAAAGATGCCGCGAACGCGTCCAAAAAGGCGACGGACGCCAGCCTGACCCTGCAACGCGACATCTACAACCAGAACCGCGCGGACCAGGAACCGTGGCGGCTTGCCGGTGCGGGCGCGCTGAACCGGCTTGCGGACCCGAACGCCAGTTTCCAGCCGTCCGCCGACTATCAATTCCGGCTGGGCGAGGGCCTTAAGGGCGTCACGCAAAACCGGGCGGTCAACGGGCTTTTGCAATCGGGATCGGCTCTGCGGGGCCTGAACGACTACGCGCAAAACACGGCGTCAAACGAGTTCGGCAACTGGTGGAACCGGCAGGCCGGGCTTGCGGGTGTCGGTCAGGCGGCGAACAATGCCAACGCCCAATCGGGCGCAAACTACGCGAACAACTCGCAAAACGCGCTGATGAGCAACGCCCAACAGCAAGGGCAGTCGTCCTACTACGGCGCGAACGCGGCGGCGCAGGGTGTCGGTTCGGTGGCCGGGGCGCTCGGCTGGGGTATCCAGAACTACCCGTGGGGCGGCGGGGGCTCGATAGGTCAGGCCGGTAACTCGGGTGCGAAGAACGTGAGGTTTGGCTAATGCCGGAACTGGTCAACCCGCTGGCGTCCTATCGGGACGCCTACAGCCTGCTTCAAGGGCAGGCGCAGGACCGCGCGCAGCGTCAGGCGGGCAACGCGCTCGCCGGGGGCGACTACGGCGGCGCACAGGCCGCGCTCTACGGGCGCGGGATGCTTCAGGAGGGGCAAGCGGTCGGCGCGATGCAGCAGGGCGTGCAGGACCGGGCGGCGGCCCAACAGGCGGCGGAACAGAAGGCCAAGGCCGACGCCGCGAAGCAAACGCTGGACGTTCTGGGCAATGCCACAAAGGCCGCGCTGCAAATCCCCCCCGAACAACGCGCCGAATGGTTCCGCACTCATGCCGCGCCGCAGCTTCAGGGCCTCGCTGGTGTTACCCCGAAAGCCATGCAGGAGCTAATGGACCCCGCGCACGATTGGTCGGACCAGGCCCTTAATTCGTATCTGACGATGATCGGGCAGGAAGCCGAGAAGCTGCAAATGTTCAATCTCGGGGATGGTCGCGGCATCGTGGCGTTCGATGGTCGCGGCCAACAGGTTGAGGGTGCGGGCTATACGCCTCCGCCCGACCCTATGCGCGGGGCATCGCCCGGCTATCGCTGGAACGGCGACCACACGGCGCAAGAGTATATCCCCGGCGGCCCTGCTGACCCTCGCGTTGTCGGCGTGCGCGCACAAGCCGGGTGGCGGCCTCGTGCGCCCTCTCGCGGGCGTGGTGGCTCTGGCGGGGCTCCCGGCGGCGGCCCGCAATCAATGACCGACGAACAGCTTGCGGCGGCTATCAAGGCGGCGGGGGGTTAAGGGAATGGCCGAATACACACTAGCCGAACTTCAGGCGGAAGCGGCGCGCAGGAAGGCCGCAAGCGCGGGCGGTTCCGGTGCGGTTCCGCAATATGACGCGGGCGGCATGGAACATCTCGCGGGCGGCTATCTCCGCAACAGGCCGGGCCAGACGTTCAGAATTGGCCCCCGTGGCGGCATGGGTGAGCCTGTGAACGGGCTTGGCAGAAAGCAAATCGACGACGCCATGACGACTGCCACCGGCATTAATCAGGCGTTGGCGGGCATTGACCGGGTAGATCGTCAATATGACGCAACGGGGAATATCGGCCCGCTAGGCGTCGTGACGAACAACACAGAACTTGCGGTGCTCAAGCAGTCAACCCGCGACCTGATGCTGCGAATGAAGGAACAGCCTTACAATCTCGGCGTGCTGAACGGCCCCGATCTTGAGATCATGGATCAGATCATCGCCAACCCGGACACGCTGGATTCAATGGTGTTCCGGGCCAAGCTCAAGCCACTTCTGGCGAACCTGTCTAGCGTGCTGGGCGATCAATACCGCCTGCAATCGGATCAATACGGGTCGCTGGGCGGACGTGAGGAGGCCCTTCCGCCCCTCTATCGCTCGCCCCGCTCGAAATACACGCCGCAAGAGTTCGGACGCGAGGGCCGGGTATCTCCTGAAGCAATGGCCCGTCCGGCTGGTCAGCGCGGCGAAACAGTTGCACGCGTTCCAGACCTCCCGCCGGTCGCAAGGGCGGCGTGGAACAAAGCCAAATTGGAGGGCCGGTTTGACTTCGCAAAGCCACGCGGAGACGCCCGCAATCCATATCTGGCGAAAGACGCAGCCACGCTTTCCCGCTTGCCGCGCGGCTCTTACGCAATCGGCCCTGACGGCACTTACGGACAGGTAGACTAATGGCCCTTCGCCCTGTTGCTTTGCCTGAAGCGCCGAAAGCCACAGCGGGCGGCCCGCGTCGGTTAAAGCCGGTGGGGTTGCCGGGCGCGGGAGCCGATGAGGGGACCAAGGGCAGGCCCTATGACCTGTCGGACGGTCGCTCACGGACATCTATTCCGCGCGGGTCGTATTACATCGACACGTCTGGAAATGTCCGCCGCAATCAAAACGCCGACAGGGGCAATCCCATCGCTATCCCTGCCCAGGAGCGAGCGGCTTACGGGAAGGCGCGCGAGCGGATCGCCAAGCTGGAAACCCCGGCCCCGTTGCCGTTCGGGCTTCGTCAGTCGGCCCCATCCGACACGTTTTCGTCGCAGGTTGCCCGGTCCACGGGTGTCTACGATGAACTGGGATACGGAACGGACTTTGTTCTACAGGGCGCGGGAAATCTGGTCCGCCGGGCTATGGGCAAGCCGGTTGACGTTCCGGCCCGCGTCGCCGGTCAGGCCCGAATGGATTTCGAACGCGAACAGGGGGCGTCATACGCGCGGCGGCATCCCGGTTTGAACGCCCTCGCCGTGGGCACCGGTATTGCATTGTCTGGCCGCCCAAGCGGAGCCGGGTTCACAAACCCGCTGGCGGTCGGCGCAGTAGCGGCGGGGCAGAACGCCCCCTTTGCCCTGGCGCGCCAAGAGGGGACGATTCCGCAACGCCTGCCTGGTGCTGCGCGGGAGACGGCGATGGCATTTGGTCTAGGGTCAACATTGGCGGCGGGTGGGAATGCTCTGTTGCGCAGCGCCGCCGCCCGCCGCGCCGCGCCGCCAAGTGATGCCCGCCTCATGTCGCGCGAAGGTATGCTGATCACGCCGGGGCAAATGATCGGCGGGGCCGCTCAACGCATCGAAGACGGTTTGACATCTATTCCCATTTTCGGTGATGCAATCCGGACGGCTCGCATCCGGGGCATAGATAGTTTTGACGAGGCGACGCTTAGTCGCGCGCTTGCGCCCATTCAGGGCGGGCGGGCGCAAACAGTCGGGCGTCAGGGCGTGAAGGATGTAACCAAGGCGATCAGCGGGGCCTATACGCGCGCTCTTGCCGGTGTGCAGGTCGCGCCGGATCAGCAGTTTGTGCAGGGCGTTCAGACGGTAGCGGCATCCCCGCGAGTTCCCCCAGCCCTGCGCGGCGACCTAATGTCCTTTGTGGACGATGTAAACGCTCGCCTTGCTGGCCCCATTGACGGCCAAGCGTGGAAGGCCATAGACGCCGACCTTGGCGCGGCTATTCGAGCCGCTGACGCGGGGTCGGCCACTGTTCCCGCCCAAGGGTTCCTGCGAGACGCGCTCAAGAGCCTTAAATCAGAAGTCGGCGGACTCTTGGAGCGAACCGACGCGACGGCGTTCGCGGGGGTGAAGGCGGCGGACGAGGCGACGGCAAATCTCGTTCGCATCCGCAAGGCGTCACAGATGACCGGCACGGCCCGAACGGATGGGCGGTTCACTCCGGCTCAATTGAACAATGCGGTGCAAGCGACCGACACGTCGGCGGGAAACCGGGCCTATTCAGAGGGTGACGCGCTCATGCAGGACCTTTCAGACCCGGCGATGAGGGTTTTCCCTTCGACGGTCCCCGACAGCGGAACACCGTTCCGGTCTATGCTTCAGCTCGGCACACTAGGCGGCGGCGCAACTGTGGCCGGGGCAAATCCTCTTTACACAGGAGCGGTTATCGGCGGCTTGACGGTTGGGGCGGGGGTTTACTCGAAGCCGGTGCAGGCGGCGATTAATGCAATCTATCGGGCGTCGTCTCCGGGCGCGGCGCGGGCAGCATTTGGGGCGCTTCAGGCGCAGGCAGCGCGGAATCCGGCTCTAGGGTCCGTAGTAGATCGAATTGGGCGCGAGACAGGTCTTCTGCCTGACGCATCCGGCGGTCAGCAAGCCACGCCAAGAGGCCAACAGCTACCCACGACGCCGTAAGCACCCATCCCTCGCCGCGAAAGGCGAGGGTGACGCTAACGGCCACGATAGCCAACGGCAAAACGGGAAGCCGGGCGAACTTCAACATTCCATCACCTCACCACGGCCCAGCTTGCCGATGGAGCCCCCATGCAATCTTACCATCTAGGCTATCGCGCAGACACAGACGGGGAGCCTCTCGCCAACGGTCTAGCATATTTCTACCTGTCGGGAACCACGACGCTCAAGAGCGTCTATTCCGATGCGGATGCGGTCACGCCACTGTCAAACCCGGTGGTGGCTAATAGCGCGGGGTTCTTCCCGGAGCTGGTCTATCTCGACACCACGGCGACCTATCGCGTGGTGATCAAGGACGAAACCGGCAACACAATCTCCGCCTATAGCGCCGACCCGATCAACACATCGGCGGGAACGGGTGATATTGACGGGGCGGATATTTCGGACGGGACGATCCCGTCAACGGCCCTTGCGCCGGGCTCGGTGGTCGCGCATCTGGGCTACACCCCGGCCAACGAAACCGCGCTGAACACGCAACAGGTCATCACGGTGGCCCTGACGGGCATGGTGGCGGCCTTCGCCATGTCTACCGCCCCGACCGGCTGGCTGGAGTGCGCGGGTCAGTCGGTGCTGCGGGCGGATTACGCGGCGCTGTTTACCGCCATCGGCACGACATGGGGCTCGGTGGATGCAACGCACTTCACTCTTCCCGACCTTCGCGGCGAGTTCATTCGCGGTTGGGATCACGGCAAGGGGACGGACTCAGGCCGCGCGTTTGCCAGCTCGCAAACGGATGAGTTCGAGGCGCACACCCACACGGTTACGGGCGGCAATAACGGCGCGTCTAGCACTTACATCACGACCCAGAGCAACACGGCGTCTCCGGGCGTAACCACCAGCTCGGCGGGCGGTGCGGCGGAAACCCGCCCCCGCAACTTCGCCCTTTTGTATTGCATCAAGACCTAGCGCCCGGCGCGCTTCCGGCCCTCGCGCTCCTCTCAAAATCAGGAATCCCCCATGACGATTACTGTCATTGTGCCCCCGCGCGACCCGGACATCACGGCGCTTGAAAACCTGACGGTGACGGGCCTGCTGACGCGGGCATCGGAGGGTGTTTTCTACGGTCGCACTATTACAGGATCTACCGGCCTCACGGTGGCAGACGGGAGCGGTGTTGCGGCCAACCCGACCCTGACGCTGGATTCTGATCTGGTCGCCTTGGCGTCAAATTCAACGAGCGGCTTTTGGACGCGCACCGGGACCGGAACCGGCTCTGCTCGCACCATCACCGGGACCGCCAACCAGATCGGCGTCACGAACGGCGACGGGGTATCGGGTAATCCCGTGTTCGCGCTTCTGGGCAACACACTTGCGCTCGCGGGCCTAACGGGCGCGGCAAACAAGCTGGCGTATTTCACCAGTGCATCGACAATGGCCCTGACCGATTTAACCAGCGAGGCTAGAACCTTTCTGGCGAGTACGGCGCAGGCGGCTTATGTCTTTGTTACCCAAAGCGGCACCGGAGCGGTGTCGCGGTCGGTCGGGGCATCAATTAACGATCGGTTTACGCCAGAAGCTTTTGGCGCTGTCGGCGACGGGACAACGAACGATCTAACCGCGTTCCAAAACGCCATTACCGCGCTTGGCGAGGGCACGCTTTACCTGAAAAACAAGACTTACGGCATAGACGGAACGCTGACCATTCCAAACCGCGTTACCTTGTCTGGTCAGGGATGCGCGGCTTACAGCACGTCAATCGCGCCCACAACGCTGAAGGCCCTGAGCGCAAGTGTGGTGGTGTTGATTTCGGGCGAGGATGCCGAACTTCGTGATCTCAATGTCGACGGCAATAATCTAGCCGTGGATTGCGTACAATTTACCGGGTCTCGCATAAGGCTCCGGAACGTGTCGGCGCACAGGTCTGCCCGCGACGGCTTCCGGGAGGGAGACGATAATGTCGCGGCAGTGTACAACGCCAACGTCTGGGAAGCCCAAAACCTGTACGCCAGCAATAACGCCCGACACGGGCTTTATGTGCATGATGCTAAGCCCGCGACCGATAACCAAGGCGGGATGCTACTTGGCATGGACGCCAGAAACAACGGTGGCGACGGAATCTGCATGGGCACGTCCGCCAATGACACGATTATTGGAGCGGTGTGTCAGGGGAACTCCGGTTACAATATCCGCCTTTCGTCAGACAGCCGCGCACATACCGTTATCAAATCATACACAGAAGTCGGTAACGGGGGCGTTATCGAAAGCGGCGCGTCTAATCACATAATTCTGGGGGCAACGTACTCGCCAAGCGCCGTTCAGTGGGCCGACAATAGCGGTCTTCTGACAAACATCCTTATCCAGACGGATGATAGGTTTCAGGGGTCGTCCTTTGGCTTCGGACCGGTTGTCAATGCGGTTAATGCCGCTTCCGGCGGGCGGGCCTATGTTAACTATCACGCGGACACGGATTTGCTGAAGGTCGCATCGACCGAAGCCAGGGTGGTTTCCAGCACCGGCGGCATTTGGACGCTAAAGACGAAGACTGTTGGCGGGTCCTTGGCTAACTGTATGATTTTCGACGCGGAACAGCGCCTGACGCTTCCTGGTTCGGTTATTTACATGGAAGACGGCGCGGCGGCCCCCCTTATTACGACGGGATCGGGGTCCCCAGAAGGCGTAGTGACCGCAAGAATTGGCTCGCTGTTTATGCGGAAAGATGGTGGGGCCGGGACTTCGTTCTACGTCAAAGAATCTGGAACCGGAAACACCGGATGGGTCGCTAAGTAGGATGGGCCCCTACGCCATATTCACCGCCCTGACATTCGATGCATTGCAACAGGAACCTAGACCGTGACCATTCGAGCAAAGGCTATCGGGAGGGCTGCGGTCTTCCGGGCCCATTTACGCGCCGCTGAAGCCGAGAACGCCGCCGCGCTTGCCTTCGCCACGGAAGAGGGTCTTCCCGCCGTTGTGGACGCCCTGACGACGCTTGGGGCATCCCTTGCGCGGGCTCACACGCTGGCCAACATCGCTGCTCAACGGGTGGCCGATGCGATGGGTGATGAGGTAGCCGTCTATTCTGGCGGCGACGACAAGCCCCCGCAAGACCCGCCCCCGGGGCCGTAGTCATGGGGCCCCTTGCCCTGACCTACACGCTGGCGACTATGGCGATGTTCAGCGTGTGCGCGTTCGCCAGGTTCGTTGCTCCGGATGCTGAACGCGTGGCGCGCGCGGCTGCATGGGTGGCGTTGTTGGCCGGGATTTCCCGCGTGATCAGCTACTTCGCTGATCCACCTTGGAGCATGGTCCACTATCCCGCCGAAGACCTTCTGATGATGACGCTGGCCTTTGGCTGGTGGCAGGTTCGGGGGGAACGGTGGGCGATGATTCTGGCGCTGCTGTTCCTCTCGCAATTGTTCCTGCACGCGCTCTACTGGTTCGACGGGGCGTCCAGCTTGCGGGGCTACATCGTCGCGAACAATTTCTGCTTCAGCTTAGAGTTGCTTACTTTGAGCGTTGCGGGGGGGGAGCATGCACTTGGTTGGGTTCGTGATCGCCTTCGCCTGCTTCGCGGTCGGTTTGGCGGTGGCCTTTGGATTCATGAGGCGTCGCGATGAACGTCGATCCTAACCTCGTTTCCGCCGGGCTCGTGGCGCTTGTGGGCGGTGGCGGTGTCTGGGCCTACCTTGGCGGCAAGAACCGGAACAAGGTCGATCTGGTCACTATCGCTCAGGACGCGGCGGGCAAGGTCATTCACAGTCTGACCGAAGAGATTGAGCGCCTGCAACATCGGGCGGACGCACTGGAAGCTCAGGATGAACGGTGCAGGACAGAGCTTGCGGAACTTCGGAGGCGGATCGGATGACCGACACGCCCGTCCAGCCTCAGACGTGGCCCCCGCCCTCGCGCATTGATCAGGTCAAATCCTTCGTCGGAGATTTGGCGCGTCCGTTCGCAATCATCTCGTCATCCTATGCGGCGTCTCACGCGACCATCGTGATTGCCTACAAGGTCAACAGCTTTAGTGAGGCGGCCATCTTCATCGGCGCCGTGTTTGCCGGGGTTGGCGCGCTCTACGGGGCGAAGGCGTGGGAGGTGGCGCGCACCGGCAAGCAAGCGGCAGACGTAGAGATTGCCAAAACGGCAGCCCCAAATCAGGCCGTCTAATCGGGGCGATAGTGGCGCCGCACCTCATCAAACGACCATCCCTGTTTTAGCCTGCGATAGACCGTTTTCTCATCGACGCCTATCGCCCTTGCACCGTCCTTTGCGGTGAGCCTTTTTCCATCTAGCGTAACCCAAATGTTCGATCTCCGATTTCGGGTCTGATCGGCAATTGTGGCCCATCGACAGTTCCCCGGCTCATAGTTCAGATCGTTGTCAATTCGGTCCAGCGAGTACGCTGGCGATGGGCGTGGCCCCATGTCAGCGAGAAAGCTCTCGTAGCTGTTGAGCCATCGGTCACAGACGGTAATCCCGCGACCTCCCCAGTCTGCATATCCCGGCAACGTTGATCGGTAGCAACGCGCCTTTGCGCCTAACCACGCTCGATATTCTGGAGAACCGGTCTGGCCGTGCTTCGTCACCGCCTTAAGCAGGTTTTCTCCGCCAAGGCAGCCGCAGCTTTTGCTATTGCCGGAAATAAGAGAGGTGGCGTGGGGCCAGCTTTCGCCGCCGCAATCGCATTGACAGTGCCAGGTAACGCGGCCACGCTGGTTAGGTCCCGGCTCAATGGCAACGAGCCGCCCGAACCGCTGACCAGCTAACTCTAATCGACGTGTCATTTAGCGCCTCCGATACTACTGAGACACTAAACGTCATTGCGGTGATTGAACAGCGGGAAATGGGAACGACGGTAACAACGCCGGGGCCGTCTAGTGTTCGGGTTGATACGCCACCCGCTGAGGAGCCTAAGTAGGGAGGCTAGAGGCGGGCTCTACGGGGATTCCAGCCGCAAGCCCGACGCTGCACATGTCGGCGGTTCCGCGCCCGCCGGGAAAGAACTTGATGCGGTCGGGCGAGAAGGCGGCGAACATTCTGCGGTTTCGCTTTGGGCCCGCCGATCTGCCATGAGCCTTCCAAGGGGCGGGGAACGCCGAACCAATGACGCCGCGCGCCTTGGCCCACTCATAAGCAAGCTGGTCCGCACCTTGGAAGCGGGGGTCTTCCGGGTCGTATCCGACGCAAATCGCGAGGTTGGGATCGGCGGCTAGTTCGCGGTCCAGCTCAC
>Ga0208916_10001408_pt1 | contig 10345 bp, 17 predicted proteins | sample DEB19_08_DNA_5_FD_184523 | JGI IMG/M metagenome (GOLD analysis project Ga0208916, IMG submission 184523) | Aqueous microbial communities from the Delaware River and Bay under freshwater to marine salinity gradient to study organic matter... | ecosystem: Environmental > Aquatic > Marine >... | reverse complement strand
GAGCCGTCCAAGCCCTCAAGAGGCGGCTCCAACAAATTACAGGGCCGGTGTTTGCTCGTGCCGGCGTCTGGACAACTGCGGTGAAAGTCCGAAACGGGCCCATTACAATTTCAAGCAAAGAAAAAGCCCCCGAAGGGGCTAGTTTGCAGTGAACGATTTGGGCTTGAACCCTAAACTTTCTAGCGCAGATATGAAGCTGAGGTAATCGGTCTTTCTGCTGAACGATCTCAGGTCGAAGAATGGTGACCCGTCGTTATGGAATTTCGAGCCGTCGTGAAACCTGACGATATACGCCATTTTTCTAGTATGGAAAGTGCCGGTGTAATATAGTTTCATTTGTTTTTCCTTTTGTCGATCTCGGCTTTTGGGATGAACCATTGCCTACCGAGCTTGGTTGCTTTGATCTTCTTGGATTGAATCAGTTGGTGAACTCTTTGCTCCGATATGCCGAGAAGTTTAGCGGCTTCGGGAACGAGCACTAAGTTACTCTTCATCCTGGTCTTCATCTTGTGGAGCCAAAACCGACTCGACAAAAGCGTATTCAACTAATGCCGCGCCCAGATGGTCGCATTCGAGGTAACCGAATTTGTCACTTGGTACTGACTCGCAAGTGTTAGCCCCGTACTCCTCAACCGAGTAGCCGATCAAATCAAGGAATAGGTTTGCGGGGGTTGGAAAGCTGTAGTTCTCGCTCCATCGAAGGAGCCCAGCGGTTTCGGTTGCGTATTCAGGTGCGTTGTCTAAAAGGTTGTAGTTCATTTTCGTTTTTTCCTTATTGGCGTTTGCCGTATGGTTATGATACGCAACCTATTGAGCTAAAACAAGTAGACAAACGTATCTTTTGACAATTTCATTCCTTGCCTCTCGCTAAACTGGGCGCTTTTCACCGGGCGCCCTATGATTTGCTATGACCGATATCGCTATTCCGACAACGAACCCGATTCTTGGAATCGAGGACGATTTGCCCGAGCGAGCGCATGTGCTCTGCCATCCAGACGGGCGGCATGCTTGCTACTGCTCGAAGGGAGTTCATTGCCTGCTTGGGTTCAAAACCGAATTTAACGCAACTTTCTTTTTGGTGCTGTTTGGTGCACTGGTAGGGCTGACCCCACAGAATGCAGGGTGTCTAGTCTTAGGCATTGATGAAGCCCTTGACCTGGCGAAGTCGAAGCCTGATCCTTGCGTCGCTCTGGGCATCTGGGGCGGCACCGACATTGCCCGAATGATCTACGTGAAATGATGATTAACAACCTCACCAACTGGCTAGCGAGCAGACCTCGAAAGTCTCAGCCGACGACGATTGTGCTGCACGCCACCGACGGCGCTAGTGCAGGCTCAAGCATCTCCTGGCTGCGCAAGATCGGCTTGAGCTATCACTACGTGATCGAGCGGGATGGTGAGATCACAAAGTGCGTTCCGGTTTCGAGAGTGGCGTTCCATGCGGGCAAATCGTTCGGACCAAGCGGAAACAACGTCAACAATCATTCAGTCGGCATCAGCTTCGCCAACCGAGAATCAAAGGGCGAGAAGTTGACAGATGCGCAGGTGCGAGAGTGCGGGAAGCTGGTCAAAGAGCTTGCTTTAGGCGTTCCGAGTTTGCGGTATTTGACCACCCATTACGCGATTTCTCCAGGGCGAAAGACAGATCCGAAGATGCTCGAAAAGACGACGATTAGAGTCTTCGCGGAGACGGCGGGGCTAGTGGTCTGGGGGTTGAAATGAGCGAGGAATTAGAGGCGGCAATATCGGCGAAGCTCGACCGGTTCACAAAGTTGTTCCCGATTGCTTGGGCGCTAGGGGCGGCGGCTGCCGGAGGCGTTGTTTGGGGCTCTACGCTCCAGTTCAAGGTAGCGCAGCTCGAATCAAAGGCGATATCGAACGAAACCCGGCTCTCGCGCATCGAGTTCTACGTGATTCAGATAGCGGAAAAGGTTGGGGTGAAGGTTGAACCGCCGAGGGGCTAGCGATCCCGGTTGGATTGCGATGGTCCTTGCGGCGATTGCTCTGATCTTGGCGATTCGCGCAGATATCAAGGCTGGCGAAGTGGTTGAGAGTGACAAGCGGCTGACCCGGGCCATCGACAATCTGGGCAAGGTGATTGAGAACCATGACCGTTGAAGAATGTAACGCGATGCAGGATTTGATCGAGAAGATCGAAGAACTCATCGAGATTATCGAAAAGAAAAAGAAGATCCGCCAGGCGATGCAGACGGCTGTCTGGATTGTGATTGCGGGCTTGCCGGGCTTTCCGCCACCGCCTACGACGGACGAAGAATTGCTCGACTGGTGGGCTACGTTTTTGACCTGGTGGAATTCGGAGGATCGATGTGAATAATTTTTGGCTCCCTATCATTTCTGCAACTATTGCAAGCGCCATAGTTGACTTTACAGCGTTCGTCGCAGCTCGACAGAAGGACAAAACCGCGACGTTCGACGTTTGGCTGATGCTTGGGCGCATGACGCTCGGAGCACTCACGGGCGCAGCGACTTCGCTCGGCAGAGGGCTGAATCTTTGAAAATGGAGGGTTTGAGATAGCAAAGGTCAAGGAAGCCACAGAGGACGTTGGCAGGCTCAAGGAGGTTGAGCCTGGCAGATGGGAGCGTGACTCCAAGGTCATCACAGTTTGGAAGTGGTTGTGCCCTGGGTGCGGTTACAACCACTCATTTTGGATGGATGGGAGATGGACGTTTAACGGAGATGTGAACCGCCCAACATTTACTCCATCTTTACTTCTTCGAAAAGAAGACGGCTGGGAAGAGCGATGTCACACATTCGTTCGAGATGGTCGCATTGAGTTTCTTGGCGACTGCACACATGCTCTTGCTGGGACGACTGTAGAGATGTCTGAATTACAGGATTGAATCTATGAAAACACTAACCACACTCTCCCTTTCGGCTCTTGCCGCTGTTTCGATGGCCCAGACGGGCGGATACGCCATCCACGTTGACTTCTATTCGGGCGACACCGTTCAGGCGGTGCTTGCGGAAATCGGAAAAGCTCGAAACGTTCCGTTTTTCGGCACCGTTGACATTTCGGCTTTGTTTGCCATGCAGTCTCAGACATCGCTTGGCGTCGCTGCGACCAAAAGCGTTCCGCTCGGCGAGAACCTAGCTGTCTTCGGTGGTCTGGCGATCCGGTCACTCCAAGAAGAAGGTAAGGACAAGATTCGCTTTCGAGGCGGGATAGTGGCTGGCGTAAGCTGGAGGTTTTAACCCCTGGCGAAACGAACTAAGCCTATTCAAATCACCATTGAAGACGCTAAATCGCTCGTAGGTGAGTTGACGGACGAGGAGCAGAAGGCTTTAGAGCAGATTCTGCGTTGGCCTGCGACGAAACAGCAGCAATGGCTTTATGCTCGGAAAGAGCAGTTCGCCAAGTGTGCTGACAAGATTCAGCGGGGCGTGAGCTTTGACACGGCTGTTAAGGCGGTTTGGCCTAGTGCACTTGAGCGCAAAATTTTGTTTGCGATAGCTCGCCCGATCTTCGAGCATATGGAAGCCTTTCATTACCAGGCGAAGGCGGATGCTGAGGAAAAGGTAGCCCGGAACGAGCCCGGCAGATGGCTTGCCAAGCATGACCGCTCTTGGGTTCCGGTTCAGAAGGTGGATGTCAATAGCATGAGCGATGAGGAACTTCGAAAAGAGGCTTTTGCGCTCGGGTTAATGAATGGTTCAGCAGACTCTAACCCCTAGACAGCGAGAAGTTCTAGCGGAGTTGGTGAGGCGAAAGAAACTTGCCGATCCTAACCGTTGCCTATGGCCCAAGGAATTCGAAGGCAATACGATCGAGTGTGCGACGGCCTTTGTCTTTGAGTGCTGGACACAGTTAGAGGCGGGCGGGACTGAAAAGCCTATCCCTGACTGGCCCTACATCCGGGAATACATCCGGCTTTGGTGGGAGACACGGGAATCCCACGGTGTTTTGATTACAGAAAAGTGCCGTCGGATGGTCATTTCATGGCTCTCCAGGGCGCTGGAACTTTGGGACATGGGCAGGTCTCGGAATCTGATCCTCTTGTTAGGTGAAGATTACGATGCGGCTGCAAAGCATGTGTGGCGGTACGAATTCCTTTACAAAGGACTTCAAAGGAGGCACCCTGAATGGAACTTGGAAGACTGCAAGACTTTGAGGTTCGAAGGAGAGCGCAAGTTAAAGCAGTTTGCACTTTCAAACGGCTCTGTTGCGAACTACGGGAACGGAGAAGACAGGCAGGTGCAAGGCGAAGGGGCTTCGGCGATCATCATGGAAGAGCTGCCGATATACCCGTATGGGTCGAGTGTTTTGGCCCAGGCAAAGATTCTCATTCAAGGTGAGGGCGGCGTTCCAAAGGGCTACATTCACGCGATCGGAAACGCTTGCGCCCAGAACAAAGATTGGCAGACGATGAAGCAGTCGCTTCTTGCGGCTGAGCCGAGTGTTCGGATGAAGGGTTTGCAGGTCAGGCGGGCGAACCGGGACCTATTTTGCGAGCTCGATTGGTTTGCCGATGCGAACAGGGACGAGGCTTGGCTTGCCAGTGTTCGGGAGGAGATGGCGAGTACGCCGTTCAAGTTCCGGGAACAGATTTTAAGACAGGACACCTATTCCGAAGGCGCACTTTGGGATTACGACACATTGAACGCGAATCGGGTGGCCTGGAAAGACTTGCCCCAGATGGTTGCGATTGCCTTGTCGGTCGATCCGAGTGTTTCTGATCCCGAGAAACGAAAGAACCCATCCAAGGAATCGGATGAATGCGGGATTGTCGTGGTCGGTTTGGGCGCCGATTCGAATGCCTATGTTCTGAAGGACCTTTCGATCCGGGCAAAGCCAGAGACTTGGGCCCAGGTGGCGATGAAGTCGGTGAACATGTTCGCTGCGGGCTTCAAGAACTCGAACATCTTCGTTGCCGCTGAGGATAACCAGGGCGGCGAGATGGTGCGGATGGTGCTTGAGGCGGTCAGCAAGACGGTTCCGATCAGGTTGGTCCGCTCCCAAATTGGGAAGAGGGCGAGGGCGGAGCCGGTAGCGGTTTTAACTACCCAGGGACGAGTTAAGTTTGCGGGCTATTTCAATGCGTTGGAGCGGGAGATGACCACATGGGACGCCCAGAACCCTTCCGCACCGAGCCCGAACCGAATTGATGCGCTGGTTCAAGCGGTGACTGCGCTTGGGCTGTGCGATGAGATGGTTGTAAGAGAAAATGACGACAGTAGCAGAATCAAATTTAAGCCAAGAGACCTGGTTTAAGGAACTCCAGGACCGTATTTCATGCCTTCCGGGACGGGTCGCGATGATCGTGAACCCAGAGTTTCCAAACCTTTCCATTATCGAAATCCCCGAACTGTACTCGGCGTTGCGAGAGCGGATGGAGAATCCTCCTTTTTCGCTTCGAAAAGGCTGGGTCGTCTCTTCGGGCGACATGCCTAAAGTGGGGGAATGCTGGCTGACCATGCCGAATGAGGGGCAATGGTGGTCGCCAAGCGAAGTGAAGGACCTTTTTGACATTGAGATTCCTAGCGAATATCAGTTGCGCTTTTACGGCGCCTATCAGACGTTGTGGGACCAAATTGTATGCCGCTATTGCAACTAGACTTAGATGAGCGCAAGAAACTTGCGAGCAGATTGTGTTACGAGATCGAAGCCAGCAACACAGCCAAAGGCAAATTGCCAGAGCGTTGGGCTCGGAACCGTGCAATTTACGCTGTCGAAGAGGTCTCGACCCTTGAAGTGGTGGAAGGCGCCGAGCCTTACAATATCCCTCTGTACCGGCAGAAAGCTGACCGGGTTGTGGATCACCAGGTCGAGGCATTTGCGGGAAGGGCGCCTTATGTCCAGGTGATTTCAGACAGTGAGACAGAAGGATACGAGCGGGCACTCACGTTTTTGGCGGACCAAGCATCCTACAAGCGGACATTGCGGCGGATGGTCGTTGAACTTCTCAATACCGATATCGGCGCTTGCCGGGTCCGTCCAATCGTTGAAGATAACCGGTTGATCGGGATCGAATCGGAGCGGATTAAGGCAGAATTTTTGGTCGCTTACCCGTGCTATTTCACCGACTTCGAGAAGTGTACGACGATAGGGCACAAGGTTCTGCAGCCGATGCGGGACGTTCTGCAGAAGATCAACGCCGGGACTTATTACAAGGATGCGAAGGTTACGCGGAGCGAGGCTACCGAGTTTGAGGATTCGAGCGGTGAGCATCCAGTAACGGCGGTGGATTCCTATGTCGCTGAGAAAGACGAGGATTCGATGGAACCGGTCGATACCTATGAGGTTATCACCGAGTACAAGGTTGACGGCAACTGGAAGATGATCCTTTGCACCGTCGCCTATTCAGACCGGGAGCTTTTATCTGCCCAGGATTACCCCTATCCGATTGACTGGTATGTTGTTGGACGATTAGACGACGAAGACGACGTGATTTGGCCGAGCCACAGCTTAGCTCAGCGGATGCAGGGTCTCAACAATGCCTTTTCTGACATGCTGACCATCCTTTCCCAAGGTTCGGTCGCGGCGGCGTTCCCTGTCCTTATCACGAAGGGGCTACTCGGAAAAGAGAAGGTTATGCGGTGGCGGGCTGGGCAGCGACTCGACTTGCCGACAGGCGCAGAGGCTGAGATGCTTGGGACACCGTTTAACCCGGCAGCGATCCCACTTGCGATGGAGAAGGTGGAGCAGATCGCAGACGCGGTTATGGGCGTCTCCCGGCTCGGTTCGGGCCAAGGGTTACCCTCAGACACTAGGGAAAAAGCGATTGAGGGCATTTTGAACTCAGATGCGGAGGCAAAGGCGGGCTATTCGAGCTCGATTGTGCCTATCGTCAAAAAGTTCTTTACCCTGATTGACCTTTATCTGGTCGAGAATTTCAACGAACTCAAGGCGATTTACCAGGAGAAACTGCCGATCGACGATATCGAGTCGATTCCGGCCGATTACGAGATCAAGGTGTCGGGCGAGAACTCAAGTGCCAGCCCTCAGGAGACGCTGCGGAAGCTGAGTTTTGCGATGGAGCTTGCTCGGGACCCGAATTCTGGGCTCTCGTACCAGAAGACCGAGCAAAAGGTGATGGACGAGCTCGAGCTCCCGTTCAGCCCGAAGACGCTTGGCAAGGACGAGATTGACCTGCTGATGATGTTGATTTCCAGGATGAACCAGATGGGGATTGACGGGGCAGGTATCGCCATTCAAGCCATTTTAGAATCCCAACAGGGGGCAAATGACACAGAGACAGAAGGAGGCATTCCTCCAGAGCAGCCAATGGGCATGGGTGAAGAACAAGTTCAGCCGCTTCAGGGCTGAGATGTCAGACGATTACGATTCTTGCGATGCGGAGGGGCTCCCCAGGATTAAAGCCAGGCGGGAGCTCCTTTTGTTTTTGCAAAGCGCCGACTTCGAAAGTTGGCTTTTAGGAGACGATGACGACGATGAATGAAGATGAACTGATGGATGACCCCACACTGGAAATCCCAGTGGAGGACGAACCAGTAATCGCCAATCAGGACACAGGCGATGAAAACGACTGGTATACGCCGGATGTCCCCGAACCCAGTTCCGATCAAGACCTTCGGGATCAGATCGCCGAACTCAAGAGTTTGCTCTCGGTTCGAAACGAGCGGGACCTGTCTTGGGAAGAAGAGGAAGCGAACCGGATCGAGGCTGCGGTCAACAAGGCGATTGCACCATTGCAGGAGCGGCTTGACCGCCCTAACGAGGTGAAGCGGGTCGCTGCGATTGCTGCCAAGGGGCTCGGTGAGGCTGAGAAGGAAGTCGTTATGAACTATCTGGACCAGCAGAACTACAGCACGGTTCAACTGAAGGCGCTTGCTGCGGACAAGATGACGATGGAGGTTTTGCGGGGATACGCCAAGAGTGCGGCCCAATCCTCACCGGCATCGCCCAAAGTTCCGGCATCGGAAGGGCGAGGAAGTTCCGCGAGCCATGCGTTGACGGCGGCTGAAGATCAGATGCTTCAACGGGATTCACGAGAAATTGCGCGGGCGTTGAACCTTCCCTACGAAGAGGTTTACAAGGAAGCGCGAACACGATTTGTATCAGGAGGTGCAAATGCCTAGCGAAAGCAGACCAAAAATCAAAGATTCGACAATCACAATCAAGCGGTCTAACGGCCGGACTTGGAATGTAAGCGTGGAGGAGCTTCGGCTCCGTGAGGGGACGGTGGATGACAAAGGCGTCAGGCACATCAAGCTCTATAAAGATGACGGCGAGCAGGGTGAACGTGACAAGCTGACGGCGGGCTACCGGTTGCTTGGTTATGAGATCAAGGATTGTGGTTATTACATTGACTGCACCATTTCAGATAGCGTGTACCGCCAGCGTGAGGCGGCGATGCACGCGAAGGCGGTGGCACGTTCAGCGCCAAAAACAGTTTCCGGACCCGATCAGGATGCGCCGGGAAATCTCAATGTCTCTATGGAGCACTTAGAAGCGATGTCTGCTGACAGCTTCCAGGACGCCTTCGGAGACACCTAGTTCAATAGGAGGAACACTAATGGCTAAAGCAAACACGTTTACGCGTGTAATTGAACCGTCGTGTAACCTTGGTGCAGCTGGGGCTCAGGAAGAGTTCCCTGTCGCAGCATCTCAGACCATCCGGCAGGGTGATTTCGTCCAGCTTAGCTCCAACTTGGTAGCTCAAGCACTTGCGGCGAATGGCACTGCATACGGTGGAACGGTCCAAGGTAACACTGACACCCTGCTTGGGATCGCCCTTGCAGACATTACGTCCAACTCGGGTGCGGTGGAAGCTGCTACCGGTCGGACTGAGGTTCCGGTGATGGTTTTCGACCAGAGCACCGAAATCGTTGTTCGAGTGGTGAACGCGACCGCCCTCAACGGCAACGCGAACACCCTACTTTCATCGGGTGCGGCTGCGGCTGCGCTTTCGACGCTCAACGTTGGAAGCCGCTACAACCTTTGCCGCGTGACACTGGGTTCATCGTCGAATACGGTGTATGCGATGGACAATACCGTGGATGCTTCTGGGCGATTTGTCCTGGTTGCAAAGATTGACGGGCAGCAAACGACGGATGTATTTCCGGTCTGTAAATTCCGCCCGGTATATGGAGCACAAGATATCTAATGAGAACAACATCAGTAGCTATTCTTCACCACCGTACATCCATTGATACGCTGGTCGCTCTTTACCGAAAGAACGCCCGGCTTTTCTACCCGATGTACACCCGTAAGGATACGACCAACAATGCGATCGACAAGATTGCGACGGAAGGCACCTTTGGCGCCCCAGGCGTCGTAAACGAAGGGACGAGCATTCCTGAGGTCGATTTCCGAAATCCGTTTTACATGGACGTTCAGCCGCTCATGTACGCGCAAATCTTCTCGGCTAGTAACCGGGCGATTGAAACGGACCGGACGGGCATGATTACCCGCAAGATTTCAAAACTCTTGCGATCTGCGGACAAGGCAAAAGAGTCCCTGTGCGCAGACTTCATGAACCTTGCGACCTCGACGGCTAACCCGACTCCGGACGGCTTGGCACTTGCGAGCGCTTCCCACCTCTACTCGGGCGGAACGGCATCGAACGTTGTCACAGGCAACGTCGTTTTGTCGGCCACCGGTTTGGAGACTGGGCTTCAGGAGATGTTCACCCAGGTGGACGACTCGGGCGATCCTATGCAGTTTTCTGGAAAGAAGACTCTGATCGTCCATCCGTCCAACTACGCTCGGGCGATGCGATTGACGGGAGCGGCGAAGATGCCGGAAACGTCGAACAATGACCCGAACTGGGCAGGCTCGATGATCGCAAACGTTGTCCAGCTTCCTTACATGGACTCGACTACTGCATGGGCTCTTGTTGAGCAGGGCAGCGATAACCCGCTTGTCTTCCTCGAAGGCCGAGGCACGAAGGTCGAATCTGACGAAGAGTTCCGAAAAGACGGTATGTCTTGGAAGGTGACGAGCATTTTCACTCGTTATCCGCAAGACTGGCGTGGATTCATTTACTCGGCGGGAGCTTAACGATGAGCCAGCACACAACTAAGGACACTCGCGGGTCTGGTTACCCGACGTTCGGTTTACCTGGACCGGTACCAACCGGTGCAGCAACTGGGCGAAGTGGAGTTGGACACAGCTCCACCAACCAAGTGGCTTTGCTTGACGACGCTGGCACGACTGTTCTGCAGGTTGCCGCAAACTCGTACGGGAATCCGGCGGGAACTTGGGTGAATTCGGGGGCTGCTGATTTGGCGGCCGCTGGTTCAGTCATTGCAAATGCGGCAGCCGTTGTATCCCAGGTGGTGAACGTAACAGCCGGAAACGATACGAAGGGGATCATTCTCCCGTCGGTCGCTCCGGTTGGGACGACCATTTTCGCTCACTTT
>Ga0208916_10001407_pt1 | contig 10350 bp, 7 predicted proteins | sample DEB19_08_DNA_5_FD_184523 | JGI IMG/M metagenome (GOLD analysis project Ga0208916, IMG submission 184523) | Aqueous microbial communities from the Delaware River and Bay under freshwater to marine salinity gradient to study organic matter... | ecosystem: Environmental > Aquatic > Marine > Coastal... | reverse complement strand
CATGGATGCGCGGGCAGTTCAGCGCTTCGGCATAAATCAGGGCTTGCGCGAAACCGGTGCGAAATTCGCCTTCGCGACCGGGCACGCTGGCCGTGCCCCGGCTGCCTGTTTCCCAGGCTTGGGTGAAACTGGCGCTGTCGGTGCCGCCGGACGGGGTGTTGAACAACACCTGTTGCAAGCCGTTGCCCTGCAAATGGGCGGCCAGCTCTTGCGCAGAATAGGCATAGGGAAACAAATATTCCACCGCCTTAAAGCCGTCTTTGGCCGCAGCCTCAAAGCGGTCCAAAAACGGCAAATCGGGGTACATCATTGACAGGTTGGCGGCAAAGCGGGGCATGGGTTTCTTTCGGGGTGTGTACAGAGGCGAATCGTGGCGAGGGCGCTGCGCCTTCAGGGTTACCAGCGTGCGCCAAATGTTTGCCGCAGATCGTCCAGATCGCTGGCTTGCAGGGGGGGCGTGCTGGCTTGCAATTGCATGAGCCGGGCGGTTTCTTCCAGCTCTTCGAGCGTGGCCATGGCCGCGCCGGGCGTGTCGTGCCACACATTGGGACCCAGTCGCGGCAGCATCACGGCGCGGATGGGCGTGCCGCGAGCCGCATATTGGCGGATCAGTGCGGCCACTTCCTGCGCCGCGTCCGTGCTGCCGGGGCGGTGGTAGCGCACCAGCGGCACATGGCCGACCTTCATCACAAAGTAGGGTGTGATGGCGGGCAGCAGCTCAGGGCCGTGCGCGTTCAGGCTCAGTGCCACGCAATGCGTGCTGTGGGTGTGGATCACGCAGCGCGTGTGGGTGTCGTGCTCGCAGGCGGCGGCGTAAATCTGGCGGTGCAAGGCGATGGTTTTGCTGCCCTTGTCGCCGCTGACTTGCTGGCCTTGCAGGTCGAGTTTGGCCAGGCGGGCCGGGTCCAGAAAACCCAGACACGCGTCGGTGGGCGTGATGAGAAAGCCGTTATCCAGCCGCACGCTGATGTTGCCCGCCGTGGCGTGCACATAGCCGCGTTCAAACAGGCTGCGACCCACGCGACAGATTTCTTCGCGGGCTTGGGATTCGGTGAAGTTCATGCCAGCACTTTAAAGGCGTTGGTGAAGAAGTCTTCGGTGCCAAAGTTGCCCGACTTGAGGGTGATGTGCATGCCCCCGTTTGGGGTGGGCGCGTGACACCAGGGCACGCCCGGGTTGATCTGCGGGCCGATTTGCAGCTGTGCAATGCCCAGCGCCTGCACACAAGCGCCTGAGGTTTCGCCGCCCGCCACCACCAGTTGTTGCACGCCCAACTGCACCAGACCTTGGGCCACAGCGGCGAGCGCGTGCTCCACCAAAGCGCCCGCCTCGGCCACGCCCAACTGCGCCTGCACGGCTTTGACGGCTTCGGGCTCGGCGGTCGAATACACCAGTACCGGGCCATCCTTCAACAAGGGCGCGGCCCAGGCCAGCACCTGTTGCACCACCGCATCGCTTTGGCCGTGCATGAGGCTGGCGGGGTGAATCGCCATGGCGGGCCGACCGTTGGCTTTGAAGTGCGCCACCTGTGCGTTGGTGGCCACCGAGCAGCTGCCCGAGACCACCGCTTGCAAGCCCTTGGCCGCTGGCAACTGGCTCGCTTGCGCCGAAGGCTGTAGGCCAAAGTTGGCGGGCAGACCGATCGCCACGCCCGAGCCTGCGGTGAGCAAAGGCATGCCCTTCAATGCGGGCCCGAGGCGGTGCATGTCGTCGTTGCTGGTGGCGTCCACCACCGCCACGCCCACACCTTCAGCGCGCAGCGCGGCCATGCGTTCGTGGATGGCCGCTTCGCCCTGCGCCACCGTTTTGTAATCGATCAAACCCACCTTGCGCCGGGTTTGCGCTTGCATGACGCGTACCAGATTGGGGTCGGTCATGGGGGTGAGTGGGTGGTTTTGCATGCCCGATTCGTTGAGCAAGACATTGCCCGCGAACAGGTAGCCTTTGAACACGGTGCGGCCATTGTCTGGAAACGCCGGGGTCGCGATGGTGAAGTCGGTCTGCAGCGCGTCCATCAGTGCCTCGGTCACCGGGCCGATGTTGCCCTCGGGCGTGCTGTCAAAGGTCGAGCAGTATTTGAAATAGATTTGCTGCGCACCCTGCGCTTGCAGCCACCGCAATGCTTCCAGCGATTGTGCGATGGCCTCGGCTGCGGGCAGGGTGCGCGACTTGAGCGCCACCACCACCGCGTCCACGTCAGTGCTCAGCGGTGAGGTGGGCACGCCGATGGTCTGCACCACCCGCATGCCCGAGCGCACGAGGTTGTTGGCCAGGTCGGTTGCGCCGGTGAAGTCATCGGCAATACAGCCCAACATCAAGCCCTGTTGCAAGGTGCTCATGTTTTCCCCTTGGGCAATTCGATGCCTGGGAATATTTTGATGACGGCGCTGTCGTCTTCCTTGGCAAACCCCGCCGTGCTGGCTTGCATGAACATTTGGTGCGCGGTGCTCGACAGCGGCAGCGGGAACTTGCTGGCCCGCGCCATGTCGAGCACGATGCCCAGATCTTTGACAAAAATGTCCACGGCCGACAGCGGTGTGTAGTCTGCCGCCAGCACATGGGCCATGCGGTTTTCAAACATCCAGCTGTTGCCCGCGCTGTTGGTGATGACTTCGTACAGCGCTGCCGCGTCCACCCCTTCGCGCAGGCCCAAGGCCATGGCTTCGGCGGCCGCAGCGATGTGCACGCCCGCCAGCAGCTGGTTGATGATCTTGACCTTGCTGCCCGCGCCCGCGCTGTCGCCCAGCTTGTAGACCTTGGCGGCCATGGCGTTCAAAAACGGTTCAGCCAGCGCATAGGCCTCGGGCTTGCCTGCCGTCATCATGGTCATCTGGCCGCTGGCGGCTTTGGCCGCGCCGCCCGAAATCGGGGCATCCACATAGCGCAGGCCCATGGCTTCCAACCGAGCCTCCAGCGCCACCGACCAGTTGGGGTCGACGGTGGAGCACATCACGAACACGCTGCCGGGTTTCATGCTGGCGGCACACCCGGGCGTGGGCGTTGATCCTGTGGTGTCGCCAAACAGCACGCTTTCGGTTTGCGCCGCATTGACCACCACCGAGACGATCACGTCGCACGCCGCGCCCAACGAGGCCAGCGTGTCGTGCGCCGCGCCCCCGGCGTGGGTAAAGGCTTCAGCCACCTCGCGCCGCACATCAAACACCTGCACGCTGTGCCCAGCCCGGCGCAGCGAAGCGGCCATGCCCGAGCCCATCGCCCCTAACCCGATCAATCCGACTGTTGTCATGTCTGTTCACCCGTAAATTCAACAGGTCATCATACAAATTTTTACTTTACGGAGGTAGCGGGTGTTAACCCGGGTGGTGGCCCTTGGCGCAAGGCGGTCTGGCAGGCTTCATCTCAGGCAAAAATTTTTAAGAATTCTTGAATTTGAATAATGATTATTTAATTGCTAATTTATACTTATTGATAAATTAAATAATTCGCGGAATGGATTTATAAAAAATTGTTCCCGCAGACCTGACCACGACAACAGCGCATCTGCTTTTGCAACCGGTGCCCAGGCGCTGATCTTGAAACTCATAAAGGCCATGTCCTCCCACACGTTTTCTCCCGATCCAGCGGTCAAGATTGCCTTTTTGGAGGACGATCCAGTTTTTGCGGCCGACATTTGCCGAGAGCTTGAAGCGCGGCACTACACCGTGACGCACTTTGCGACCGGGCAAGCGTGCCTCAGCCATCTGGTGAATCACGACCATGATGTGTGTTTGTTTGACTGGCATCTGCCGGACATGGCGGGAACCGAAGTCATGGCGCGCTTGAAAAATATCAACCGCATGCCACCCGTGATTTTCATGACGGGCAACGATGCCGAGGACGACGTGACGCAAGTGCTCATGGCCGGGGCTGATGACTACATCATCAAGCCGCCGATGGTTGCTGTTTTGCATGCACGCATTCAAGCCTTGCTGAGGCGTATCAAGCCGCGAGACCCCGCTGTGCAAACAGAGGAAATCGGGCGTCTGGGTATTGATTACCGCAACAAAGTGATCTTGCTCAACGGTGCGCCTGTGGCCTTGACCGGAACAGAAGCCATTCTTGCGTTTGATCTTTTTATGCAGCGTGGCCGCGTTGTGACCCGGCAACATCTTTACGGGCTGCTGGGCATTGAAGACGTGGCCATCGATACGCGCCGCCTGGATGTGCACATCAGCCATCTGCGCCGCAAATTGGCTTTGAACGCCGCCAACGGCTGGAAGCTCACATCCATTTACCAGCGCGGCTATCGGCTTGAGTTTTTGGAGGGCACATCAAAATGACATCGCATCGCCTGTTTCAGGGTCGACTGTTCTTGGCTTGGTTCGGTTTGGCAGGCTGCTTGTTTGCCTTGAGCGCGTCTGCGCAGACCAGCGCCACCGTCGATTGGCGTTACACCGTCAGGCCACAAGACACCGTGTCCAACTTGGCTCTTCAGTACCTCAAACCCTCGTACACCTGGCAAGAGTTGGCCCGATACAACCGCCTGCCCAATAACGGCGTTATCCAGGTCGGCGCACAGCTGCGCATGCCTTTGAGCTGGCTGGCAGTCAAGCAGGCGCAGGCCAAATTGACGGCCATTTCGGGTGATGTGCAGATCCAAGATCTCAAAGGTGCTTGGCGGCAGGCCCAAGCGGGGGAGGCCGTGCAAACGGGTCAACAAATCAAGGTGGGCATCAACAGCAGTGCCCGAGTCCAATTTGCCGATGCCTCCGAACTGGTCATGCAACCCCAATCGTCTGTGCTCATGGACACCCTCAGTGTTTACGCTGGCGGCTATATGGCCGACACCCAATTGCGTTTGCAAGGCGGCCGTGTCGAGGTGCATGCCAACCCGCAAGGTCGACAAGGCCAAAAATTCGAGATCATCACCCCTGCTGCGGTGGCCTCGGTGCGGGGCACCCAATTTGTGGTGGATGCCCAAAATGGGCGATCGCTGCAACAAACCCTTGAAGGGCAAGTCGCCTTGCAAACGACCCAAGGTCATGTTTTGGTGCAAGAAGGTTTTGGCAGTGCCGTCAAGCTCGGAGAAAAACCCATCGCCCCCGAAGTCATCAAACCTGCGCCCGTCTTTCAAAGCCCCGCGTCCCGCTTTGTCGATTTCCCGATGGCGTTCAAATGGGTGGCGCAAACCGAAGTCAAGGGCTGGGTCATGCAAGTGGGCCGTGACCCGCAAATGGCCCAATTGGTTTTGACGCACCAAGCCGACAGCCCCTTTTTTGATGCTGGCGGCCTGGCCGATGGCCGCTATTACTTGCGCGCCTGGACGCTCGACGACAAGGGCATGCCGAGCAAGACCGTGTTGCACCCCTTCGAAGTGGACATTCCCCGCAAACTGCAAGGTGCTGTCATTCAGCTGGCACCTCACTATGTGAGCATGGGTTCTATGACGATCGATTTGGTGCCTTTGCCCCCAGGGCAGCGCTATCTGGTGCAAGTCACCCGGGATGCAGAAGGCCGCCAACCGGTTTGGTACCAAGCCAATGCCGGCGTGGTGCTGTCTTTGCCCCAGCTGCCGGCACAAGATCATCCTTATCACCTGTGGATCTGGATCTATTGATGTGAAATGGTCACCGCTGACTGACCGCACCTCCACGGGTTTATGGCTGGTGTGCATCACTTTGGTGCTGTGCATCACGGGCGCTTTATCGCGCATCGACAATGTCATTTACGACGCTGCGCAGCAAAACACCGATCGCGACATTCCAACCGATGTGGTGTTGGTCACCATCGACGAGCAAAGCCTGTCCAGCTTGGGCCGCTGGCCGTGGTCAAGGCGCATGCACGCTCAGTTGATCGATCGCTTGCATGCCGATGGTGCCAAGGCCATCGGGTTTGACGTGATGTTCAGTGAACCCCAAAAAGAAGACTTGGCGGCAGACCGCTTGCTGGCCGACGCCATGGCGCGGGCTGGCAATGTGGTTTTGCCCGTAGTCATCGAAAAAGTCCGCAGCAATGGGCAATTGGTCGAAACATTGCCTTTGTCCCCGCTGGTAAGGCATGCCGCCGCTTTGGGCCGCGTACATGCCGAACTGGATGCCGACACCATCGCCCGGAGCATCACCCTGTGGGAGGGCTTGGACCAGCCGGTCTGGCCGCATTTTGCGCAAGCCATGCTCACCGTGGCCGGGCAGCTGCCCGTCCCGTTTTCCCGCCACGCACCCCAAGTCCAGGGCCAGGGAGTGGCCATGTTGACCAAGCTCGATCAGCGGTACATCAACTTCTCAACCGCCCAGCGCCACTTGCACAGCTTGTCCTATCTGCAAGTGCTAGGCGGCGAGTTCAGGCCCGACACTTTTCGGGGCAAGCTGGTGCTGGTGGGCTCCACCGCTTCCGGCATGGCCGACAGCCTGCCCACGCCGGTCTCTGGTTTAAGGCAGCCCATGGCCGGCGTGGAGTTCTTGGCCAACGCCATGGTCTCCATTCGGTCACAAACGCTGATCACACGCGCACCTTTGTGGCTCAGCACTTTGCTGGCCTGCACTTTGGCCTTGATGCCCATGCTGTGGCTGCCCTACAGCCGCACCCGCACTGGGCTGGTGGCCACCATCGCTTTTGCCGTGCTGGTGCTGGCTGCGGCCATGGCCTTGCCGGTGTGGTGGTGTGTTTGGGTGCCCATGTCTGCCGGATTGCTCGGGCTGTTGTGTGCTTATCCCATCTGGTCCTGGCGCAAGCTTGAATCGGCCAGCCAGTTTCTCGACTCAGAATTGAGCCGCCTGCAACAAGAGTTGGGCAGCGTCGGGCCAATCGCGCTCGGCACAGATGCCCAAGCGCCGCATTCTGATGCAGACCCATTTCAGCGCCGCATTGACCAAGTCCGTGCGGTCACGGCCCTGTTGCAGCATTTGGATCAAACCCAACGCGAAACCTTGGCCTTTGTCTCGCATGACATCCGTGTGCCGCTGGCCAGTGCCGCAGCCCAAATCAAAAGTGAGCTGGGTGAACACCACCCCACCCACAAGCAAATGGTGCGGGCCTTGGCCTGGACGGAAGACTTCTTGCAAACCTCACGCGCTCAAATGTTGCGGCCCGACAGCTTTTCCGAGCTGGATGTGATGGCCCTGCTGCACGAGGTGGCCGATGACATCTACCCCTTGGCAATGGCCAGTGCATTGACTTTGACGCTTGACCTGCCCGATGAGCCGGTTTGGATTCAAGGGAACTTCGACACCTTGTCCCGAGCGATGGCCAATTTGCTGAGCAATGCCCTCAAGTTCTCGCCACCGGGAGGGCTGGTCAGATTGAGCGCCAAGCTCGGCGGCGGTCAGGTCCACATTCGCGTCACAGACCAAGGCCCGGGTATCGCCCCGCAAGACATCGAACGGCTGTTCAAGCGTTTCAGCCGTTTGGAGCCCAGACCCGCCAGCTTGCAGACAGGCGTTGGCTTGGGTTTGTATTTTGTTCAAACCACAGTTCACAAACACGGCGGAACTGTGACCGTGGTCAGCAAGCCAGGCGAGACCGCATTTGTTGTGAATTTGAAAATTTAAACAATGCACATTGCTAAATTTATAAAATATTAATTCTTAATAATTTGCTTGTCTTTTTTGGATAAAGTTGACGTAAATAACATTACTTTATCTCAGGCCATGCAAATCCAAATCATTTCCGCAGACGCTCAAAATGGCACCCGTTTAGCTGTGGTCGAGCACAAGGCCGGGCAAGCAGCTGTCAAGCACATCGTTCAAGCGGGGCAAAAAATCACGGTGATCGTGGACGGTGTGACCTTGAAGGGCAGCCAAGTCATTGGCTCTAAAAAACTCAAACTGCTTAAATCTGACAAAAATTTGATCATAGAGACGGAGGATGGTGAGGCGCAAATTGTTGAGCTGACTGATTTTTATAACGAAGAAGACGCTTTTTTAACAGGCGAAGAGTGGTCAATGGCAGATGGCAGCCAATTAAAAAACGTCGACGATGGCGTCATGTTCGTGGCTGAAGGCGCATCAGCTGCTACTGGCAGTGCGCTTGTCGGTTTGGGCGGGAGCGCTGTGGCTGGCGGGGTTGCTGCGGGCGGTGTTCTTGCAATAGGTACTGCTACTGGCTCGGCGGTCACGGCGAGCGACACCAAGACTGCCACCATTCCCGCCACCGTTCCCGCCACCCCTTCCGTCACCATTAACGTGAACGCCACGCCGCTCATGGGAGACGGCATCGTGATGACCCCAGTCGGTGCAGGCGTGGATCGAGCCTATGGCATGACCATGCAGAGCGACGGCAAGATACTGGTTGCAGGAGAAAGCAACAACGGCAGCAACGCCGACTTCGCACTGACCCGTTACAACGCCAACGGCTCACTGGACACCCGCTTTGGCACAGGCGGTATCGTCACCACCCGTATCGGCTCGGCTGATGATCTTGGCAGGGCCGTGGTGTTACAGGCAGACGGCAAGATCGTTGTCGTCGGAGAAAGCATGATCGCTGGTAATTTCGACATTGCCTTGACGCGCTACAACAGCGATGGCAGCTTGGATTCCAGCTTTGGCGGGGGCGATGGCATTGTTACCACCGCCGTTGGTACTGGCCATGACCATGGCCAAAGTGTCACGGTGCAGGCAGATGGCAAGCTATTGGTCGCAGGCTACAGCCGCACTGCCAACAATTTTGACTTCACGCTGGTTCGTTACAACACAGATGGCACAACAGACACCAGCTTTGGCGGTGGTGATGGCATCGTGACCACCGCCATTGGAACTGGCAATGACATTGGCCGCAGCATCACCCTGCAAGCAGATGGGAAAATTTTGGTGGCAGGCCAACGTCTAGAAGGCGGAAATCAAGACTATGTGCTGGTGCGCTACAACGCGGATGGCACCCTGGACACTGGCTTCAGCGATGACGGGATCGTTGTCACTGTTATCGGGCCTGCAGACGATCGTGCTTACAGCGTCAACGTTCAGACCGATGGCCGAATTTTGTTGGCAGGACTCAGCAACAACGATTTTTCTTTGGTGCGTTACAACAGCAACGGTAGCTTGGACACCAGTTTTGGTGGTGACGGCATTGTCACCACCGACATCGCTGGCGGCACAGACCTTGGCCGCGCGATGACCATCTTGAGCGACGGCAAGATCTTGGTAGCGGGACAAGTCGGCACGCTGAGCAGTTCAGATTTTGCATTGATACGCTACAACAATGACGGTACCTTAGACAACAGTTTTGGCGGTGGTGACGGCATTGTCATCACGGCCACCAGTGCGGGCACTGACATTGCCCAAGCCATGTGTGTGCAGCCAGACGGCAAGATTGTGGTGTCGGGCTATGCCAGAAATGGCCTCAACGACGACTTCATTTTGGTGCGCTACAAGAGCGATGGCACGCTGGACATTACTTTTGACTCGCAGCCTGGCCAAGGCCCAACGTTTACCAAAGGCGGTGCGGCAATTGCGCTCAACCCTAACGTACAGGTATTTGACGAAGAACTCTCTGCCGCTAACAGTTTCAGTGGTGCTACGTTGAATTTGGGGCGTCAGGGTGGCGCCAACAGCGATGACGTTTTGGTCTTTGACGGCATTAACGTGACGACCAGTGGCACCAATGTGCTGGTGGGTGGTGTAGAGGTCGGGACCTTCTTGCAAGCAGGTGGCCAATTGGACATCACGTTTGGCGCGAACGCGACCCAAGCCCTTGTCATTACCCTGGCGCAGAATATTGTTTACTCGAACAGCAGTGACACGCCTCCAGCCACTGTGACCCTCAATTGGGCATTAAATGACGGCAATACAGGCACTCAAGGCACTGGCGGAAACTTGACCGCCAGCATGAGCACGGTCGTCCACATCACGGTCACTGCCCCGGTGGTGATTGACCTGAACCGTGACGGCAGTTTGGGTTACAGCCAAGTGGTGATGGACGTAGACGGTGACGGCAACTTGGACCAAACCGCTTGGGCCGGTGCCCAAGATGGCGTGTTGGTGTGGGACAAATACGCCGACGGCTTGGTGCGCGACAGCAGCCAATACGCCTTCACGCAGTACGGTGGTAACACCGACTTGGAGGGCTTGGCGATTGGATTTGACAGCAACGGCGATGACCGGTTCAACGCGCTGGATGCAAAGTTTGGCGAGTTTAAGGTCTGGCAAGACGCAGACCAAGACGGCGTGAGCGACGCAGGCGAAGTGCGCAGCTTGGCAGGCTGGGGCCTGACCGAGATCAACCTGACCAGCGACGGCGTGGTGCGCACACCGGCCCCAGGCGTCAAGGAGGCGGGCCAGACCACGGCCACTGCCACGGATGGCACGTCTGTGTTGGTGGGCGATGTGGCCTTTGCTTACAGCAACTTGGCCTACAGCGCGCATCAGGGCTGGATCAATCAGCAGTTGCAGGTGATCTCAGCCTGAGTTAAGTCAGGGC